>Ga0075120_10003596_pt1 | contig 10584 bp, 10 predicted proteins | sample AntAceMetag02UKL_FD_69792 | JGI IMG/M metagenome (GOLD analysis project Ga0075120, IMG submission 69792) | Saline lake microbial communities from Ace Lake, Antarctica - Antarctic Ace Lake Metagenome 02UKL | ecosystem: Environmental > Aquatic > Non-marine Saline and Alkaline > Saline | place...
TTTCTTTTTAATCCTTTAAACCCTGCACGTTTTACCGCCGAGTTTTTAAATAACTCATTAAACAAAGGTTTCTCCATTTGATTCCAATCTTCCACTCCAAGTTCCAGCAATTTCGAATTCGGCTCAAAATTAGATTCATCGTGTGGAGCCGCTTTTAAATTCCACGGGCAAACATCCTGACAAATGTCACAGCCAAAAACACGATTTTCAAATTGCCTGCTTAGGTTTTTATTTATATCGCCTTTAATTTCTATGGTTTGGTACGAGATGCATAGTCTGGCATCGATTACCCCATCGGCAACGATTGCTTTTGTTGGACAAGCATCGATGCAACGCATGCAGTTTCCACAATGGTTTCGAACTGGTTTTGGTTGATCGTAAGGCAATTCAATATCTAAAATTAATTCCCCAATAAAAAAGAAACTGCCATGTTCTACCGATATTAGATTACTGTTTTTACCTATCCAACCCAAGCCGGCTTTTCGTGCCCATGCTCGTTCTAAAACCGGAGCAGAATCAACAAATGGCCGTCCATTACAAGGCTGAATTTCTTTCTGAATAAACTGAAGAAATTCTTTCAGTTTATCTTTCATTACAAAATGGTAGTCGGTTCCGTAGGCATATTTAGAAAGTACCGGAGCATCCAAGTTTTTTTGGACCTCCTTTGGGAAATAATTTTGAAGAACGATAACAATTGTTTTTGCATTTTCATACAACAATCGAGGATCCAATCTTTTTTCGATATTGCGCGCCATGTATTCCATTTCGCCGTGCATACTATTATCCAGCCAATTTAAAAAAGGTTCTTTTTCCTCCCATAGAAATTCAGCCGGAATTATTGCACATTCCAAAAAACCAAGCTCTTTTGATTTTGATAATATTGATTTTGATATTTGATTATAATCTATCATCTTTATAAAAGTATAAAAACTAACCAAAATGGAACTAAACCGACGTAATTTTTTAAGATCGACATCCTTTGCTACTGCTGGTGCAATTATTTTAAATTCGTGTAAATCAACGCCTGTAAAACAAACAATTGATTATTCAAAGCTGGACGAAGTTCTGGCTCAACCTGTTTTAAAAAAGGACCTTTTTCAAGAACCCGTTATTATCGAAACGTTAGAGTTATTACGTTTCAAAGATAATTTTATTTGCCGTGTTCGTTCAATCGATGGAGCCGTTGGAATATCGGTTGGGAATAATGCTCAGTTGGAATCATTTTGGCCAGTTTTTATTCATCGCTTACAACCATTTTTCCCTGGAAAAGACGCGCGCGATTTGGAGAAATTACTGGACGAAGTTTACGTTTATAGAAGCAATTATAAATTGCAGAACCTGGCTTTGTGGGTGCCTTTGGCTACCATTGAATTTGCCATTCTCGATATGTTGGGAAGAATTGTAGGAAAATCGATCGGAGAATTAATTGGCGAAATTCACAATCCAAAAATTGCCGTATACCAGGCTAACAATTACAGGGGGAAATCAGCACAAGAATCAATTGGGTTGATTAAAGAACAGGTTGAGAATACACAGGCACAAGCTTTAAAAATTAAAATTGGTGGAAGAATGAGCAACAATGTTGATTATCCATCGGGACGAACAGAAAAATTAATTCCGCTAGTTCGGAAAACCTTTGGCTACGAAATGACTATTTATGCTGATTCCAACGGTTCTTATACAGCAGATGACGCGATTCGAATTGGCAAATTACTGGAAGAGTATAAATATGATTTTTATGAAGAGCCAACTCCTTTCGATTGGTACGAAGAAACCAAACAAGTAAAAGATGCTCTTTCAATTCCAATTGCAGGAGGAGAGCAGGAGCCGAGTATGCACAATTTTAGATGGTTGATTGGGAATCACGCTCTGGATATTGTTCAGCCCGATATGTTTTATTTCGGCGGAATGATTCGTTCGATGAAAGTTGCCAGAATGGCAAACTCTTTCGAAAAAAAATGTGTACCACATATTTCTGGTTCGGGACTGGGATATTTATATATGATGCACTTTATTTCAGCCATTCCTAACTCTGGCCCGTTTCATGAATTTAAGGGATTCAACAAAAATATTCCCTTAACATGTGAAACTTCAAATTTGGAAAGTGAAAATGGGATTGTAACAGTTCCTTCGGGGCCAGGATTGGGAGTAGAAATTGATCCTGATTTTATTGAAAAACATAAAGTAGTTTCGTAAGACTTTTGATCAAAAAAAGGGTTCCACTTCATGCGAAACCCTTTCCATCTATTTTGTTTTTTGAATGCTCCTAAAAAAATCCCAATTCCAACCGGGCTTCTTCACTCATCATCGATTTGTCCCATGGCGGTTCAAAAGTGAGCTCAACATTTACACTTTCAATAGTGTCAACAGATTGGGCAGCTTGTGTAATTTCATCAACCAAAATATCCACAACCGGGCAACCCGGTGCCGTAAGTGTCATCACAATATTGGCATTGTTTTTTTCATCAACATCAACGTTGTAAATTAATCCCAGGTCGTAAACATTAACCGGAATTTCCGGGTCGTAAACCTCTTTGAGGTTATTTATAATTAAATCAATTCTTTTATCCATCTCTTTCTCTCTTTATCCCGCAATAATTCTGCTATAAGCAACAGCATACAAGCGAATTTGTTTTACCATTGCCAGCAATCCATTTGAACGTGTTGGCGACAGATGTTGTTTTAATCCCAGGTCATCGATAAAATGAAGCTCATTTTCAAGTAGCTCTTTTGGAGTTCGTCCGGTAACAACCCGCAAAAGCAAAGCAACCAAACCTTTTACAATTACAGCATCGCTTTCACCACGGAAATTAATTTTACCGTCAACCAAGTCAGCAACCAACCAAACTCTCGATTGGCAACCTTTTATGATATTTTGGTCGTTTTTATCTTTTGGGTCAAGATCTTCCAAATCATTTCCCAATTCAATTAAATAACCGTATTTATCCATCCAGTCATCGTACATCGAAAACTCTTCAATAATCTCTTGTTGAATTTCTTCTATCGTCATGAATTTGTATTTATAACGGATGCAAATGTCGTAATTTTTTAACTTCTGACAATGATAAAAGCACCCTTATTAAGAAAGTTTCAAAATTAGTTAAGCTTATTAACCGTATGCTCATTTTTATCTAATTTTACATGAAGAGAAATAAATCTAAAATTTTAAATATGAATTCACTCGCAGGATCAAAAACAGAACAGAACTTATTAAAAGCGTTTGCAGGCGAATCGCAGGCACGAATGCGTTACGACTATTTTGCCAGCCAGGCAAAAAAAGAAGGATTAGAACAAATTGCAGGCATTTTCGCTGAAACAGCTTTAAACGAAAAAGAACACGCAAAACGTTTCTTTAAATTTCTAGAAGGAAACATGGTTGAAATTACCGCAACTTATCCGGCCGGCAAAATTGGTACTACAATGGAAAACTTAAAAGCTTCTGCCGAGGGAGAAAACGAAGAGTGGACCGAATTGTATCCCGAGTTTGCAAAAGTAGCCGCCGAGGAAGGATTTCGTGAAGTGGCAACCGCTTTTAAAATGATTGCTAAAGTTGAAGCGGCGCACGAAAATCGCTTCAGAACTTTATACGATAATTTGGAAGAGGGTAAAGTTTTTAAACGTGGCGATAAAGTAGTTTGGAAATGCCGCAATTGTGGTTTTATTCACGAAGGAACAGTTGCACCAAAAATGTGCCCGGCCTGTTTGCATCCTCAATCCTATTTTGAGATTAAAGAATCGAATTATTAAATCGAGTCAAAAGATGAAAGTAGTAGGTCAAAAAGTAATATAGTAAATAATCCTCGGGGCAAGCCCACGAGGCATTGAAGAAAATATTTTTGGATCCCGAGGCAAGCCTCGAGGTATTAAACCTTAATGAGAATAAAAAACGGATGTTCCGTTTTCAAAATAAAAATAAAAAAAAAAGGATTTAGCTCTGTTTGAGTTGAATCCTTTTAAATTTCCAAAGTAACAAAAGTCACATACTAGTCTCGCTAAGAAATCTTTCTTTGTAAAAAAGTGATACAATGAATAATTTTCTGAATAAATACAAGTGGAAACTTACCGGAGTACTAGTTGGAGCAGTTGCAGGTTTTGCATATTGGTATTATATCGGATGTACTTCGGGTACTTGCCCCATACAATCTAACTGGCACACCAGCACCCTTTATGGTGGTTTAATTGGATACGTTTTCCCCAACTCCCCTAAAAAGGTAAAACAGAATAAAAATCAAGAGAATTAGAACATCATTCGAACTTTATTCAAAGCTGCAATAAATACATCAATTTCCGCTTTGGTGTTGTACATTCCAAACGAAATACGAATTGTTCCCTGTATTTTATAATGTTGCATCACAGTATCTGCACAATGGTGTCCGGTGCGAACTGCAATTCCCATTTTGTCGAGCAACATTCCTAAATCGTAGGAATGAATTCCTTCAATGTTGAATGAAATTACACTTGACTTTTCAGGCGACTCACCGTAAAAAATTATGCCTTCAATTTCTTTTAATTTTGATGTGGCATATTCCAAAAGTTTGTGTTCCCACTCTGAAATTTGTGGTATCCCAACTTCATTTAGAAAATCAATGGCTGCGCCAAATGCGATAACACTTGTAATATTTGGTGTGCCAGCTTCAAATTTGTAAGGAATTTCGTTAAACGTCGTTTTTTCAAACGAAACTTCGGAAATCATTTCGCCACCACCTTGGTATGGAGGCATTTCATTCAGCCATTTCTTTTTGCCATACAAAATGCCAACCCCATTCGGTCCGTACATTTTATGTGCTGAAAAAGCATAAAAATCAACATCCATTTTTTGAACATCAACAGAAATATGTTGAGCAGCCTGCGCTCCATCAACAAAAACTGGCACCCCTTTTTCGTGCGCAATTTTTGTAATTTCTGCTATTGGATTTATTGTCCCCAAAACATTGGAAACATGAGTCACAGCAATCAATTTTGTTTTTGAGCTAATCAAACCAGAAAGCTTTTCCACCTGCAAAACACCATTGTCAGAAAAAGGAAGTTTTACAATTTTTGCACCTTTCTTCTGTGCGGCTAATTGCCAGGGCACAATGTTGGAGTGGTGCTCCATTTCTGAAACTATAATTTCATCTCCTTCATTTAAAAATTTCTCTCCAAAAGAACTGGCCACCAAATTTACACTCTCGGTTGTACCTTTTGTGAAAATAACTTCTTCACGAGATTCAGCATTTATAAATCCTTGAATTTTATCGCGAACTGCCTCAAATTCAACCGTGGCTTTATCAGCCATAAAATGTGCAGCCCGATGAATATTGCCGTAATAATCGTTGTGAAGTTGTTCTTCCTTCATTAACACCCAAACCGGTTTTTGCGCCGATGCAGCACTGTCGAAATAAACAAATTGCTTTTTATAAACCAGTTGATTTAGTATTGGAAAATTACTTCTTATTTTATTGATGTTGTATTTCATATTCGTAAGTTATTAAGCAGAAGACTGAAAGTCACCCGCTCATTACAAAGATGCAAAAGATTTTATTATTTCCAGAGTGCTTTAAATCGAAAAGAACCGTTCTTTAAAATGAGAACGGTTCCTTTTTTATCTTTTGATATCTTTCTTTTTATAAAAAAACAGAAAATTAATCTACTCGTTTAAAATTGGTTTTTAGCACTCACAATTGTAAGCACATTCGTGGCAGCGGGCCACTTCCCCATTTAATCTTTTTTCAACTAATCCGTCGATTCTGTCGCGTAACAATTCAACTTTTATTTCCTGAACAACTTCGTGTGCAAATGCATTCATCATCATCATTCGGGCTTTGTCCTCGTCGATTCCCCGAGAACGCAAATAGAACATTGCTTCCTGGTCGATTTGCCCAACAGTTGCACCATGACTACATTTTACATCGTCAGCATCGATAATTAGCTGCGGTTTGGTTTGCATGGTTGCCTGGTCGGTAAGCAACAAGTTATTGTTTCGCTGAAACGCATTTGTTTTTTGCGCATCGCGAACCACATGAATCTGACCGGAAAAAGCCCCGGTTGATTCATCGCCTAAAACGTTTTTATAAACCTGATTACTTTCGCAATGTGGTTTTACATGTATAACTTGTGTGGAATTATCGACATGTTGCTTTTTATCAATAAATGCCATTCCGAACATATTTGCGACTGCATTTTCGCCATTCATAACAATTTTTAGATTGTTGCGAATTAAACCTCCGTGCAGTGTAGTAGTGTGTGTTGTAACAACCGAATCTCTTTCTTGTTGAATAAATATTGAATTAATACTTGTTGTTTTGTTGTGCTGATTTTGCAGATTGTAATAATCCAAACTTGCATTTTCACCTACAAAAATTTCGGTAACCGAATTGTTTAAATATTGATTTAAATTCAAAGTATGGTCGCACAAAATAAGCTTTGCACTTGCACCCGATTCGATTACAATTATGTTCCGCTGAGTAACAAAAGTGCTGTTATTAGCATGCAAAAAGTTAATCAGTTGAATGGGTTTTTCAACAATTAAGTTTTTAGGAATATAAATGAAGTACCCATCTTTTGCAAAAGCAGTATTTAATGCCACCAACGGGTCGGTAGCTGTGTTTGCAATTTGTGCGTAGTATTTTTGTAATAACTTAGGATTGTCGTGAGCAATTTTTTCCAGGCTGCAAAGTATTATTCCTTCAGGAAATTCTTTCGATTGGTTACTGTTTTCATCAAACCATCCGTTAAAAATAAGTGTGGGTTTGTTGCCTAATTGTGGTACATCGCAATTAAATACAGTTTTAGTATCCACGGTATTATTTTTCCTTTGATGAACAAAATTGTAATCGGGTAAGAACTTGGGATGCAGGTTGGTATATTTGTATTTTTCATTTTTTCGGGTTGGAATTCCCTGCAAAACAAAATCCTGAAAAGCTTTTTTCCGGGCAGCATTTATTACTTCGGAAGAACCTTCGAAAAGAAGCTCTTTTACCTCGTTGTAATGCGCCATATATTTCAGCGACAAATTCGCTTTTTCAACTAAAACACTCATCCTAATTCCCGTTTTCTTTTTTTATCCAATCGTACCCTTTTTCTTCCAATTCAAGAGCCAATTCTTTTCCCGCCGATTTAACAATTTTACCATGATAAAGTACATGAACAAAATCGGGTACAATATAATCCAGTAATCGTTGGTAGTGCGTAATTATAATTGATGAAGTCTCCGGCGATTTTAGTGCATTTACACCGTTGGCAACCGTTTTTAATGCATCAATATCCAAGCCCGAATCGGTTTCATCGAGAATTGCCAATTTCGGTTCCAACATTGCCATTTGGAAAATTTCATTTTTCTTTTTTTCTCCACCCGAAAAACCTTCGTTTACCGAGCGGTTCGTAAGTTTGGTTTTCATTTCAACCAACTCCATCTTTGCCCGCATCAATTTTAGGAATTCACCAGCGGTCAACTCCTTTTCTCCTCGGTGTTTACGATGCTCGTTAACTGCCGTTTTTATAAAGTTTGCCATTGGAACACCCGGAATTTCAACCGGGTACTGAAACCCTAAAAACAGACCATCTTTTGCACGGTTCTCCGGCGATTTTTCCAATAAATTTTCACTCTGAAAAAATACTTCACCAGCCGTAATTTCATATTCTTCTTTCCCGGCCAAAACATTTGCCAGTGTACTTTTGCCAGAACCGTTAGGTCCCATAATTGCATGAACTTCACCCGGTTTTATTTCAAGATTAATTCCTTTCAGGATTTCCTGACCTTCAACAGAAGCATATAAGTTTTTTATTGATAACATTTTTTAGTACTGAGATTTTGAGTATTTAGTATTTAAACTTCAACTCGTATGTTTTATATTCTATATTTTAAATTTATCCAACACTGCCTTCTAAACTTAGCTGTAATAGTTTTTGTGCTTCAACAGCAAATTCCATCGGAAGTTTATTCAACACCTCTTTTGCATAACCATTAACAATCATTCCAATGGCTGTTTCCGTGTCGATACCACGCTGGTTACAGTAAAAAATTTGGTCTTCGCCAATTTTTGAAGTGGTTGCTTCGTGCTCCACAATCGACGATTTATTACCTACTTCAATGTATGGAAAAGTGTGCGCACCACAAGTGTCGTTAAGCAACAATGAATCACACTGCGAAAAGTTACGCGAATTTTTTGCACCAGGCATTACTTTTACCAATCCACGGTACGAGTTGTCGCTTTTTCCTGCCGAAATTCCTTTGGATATTATTGTTGATTTTGTATTTTTCCCAATGTGAATCATTTTTGAACCTGTGTCCGCCTGCTGATAATTATTGGTAACGGCAACCGAGTTAAATTCACCAACCGAATAGTCGCCCATTAAAATACAACTTGGATATTTCCAGGTAATTGCTGAACCGGTTTCTACTTGTGTCCAGCTAATTTTCGACGAAACACCCCGACAAATACCACGTTTAGTTACAAAGTTGTAAATTCCACCAACGCCTTCTTTATTTCCCGGATACCAGTTTTGTACTGTTGAATATTTTACCTCGGCCCGATCCATCGTAATAATTTCTACCACTGCGGCATGCAATTGGTTTTCGTCGCGCATGGGTGCCGTGCAACCTTCTAAATAACTTACGTAACTATCGTCGTCCGCAATAATAAGTGTGCGCTCGAACTGGCCTGTATTTGCTGCATTAATCCTAAAATAAGTTGACAATTCCATGGGACACCGAACGCCTTTTGGAATGTAACAAAACGAACCATCACTAAAAACTGCTGAGTTTAAAGCCGCAAAATAGTTGTCGGAAACCGGAACGGCTTGCCCCAAATACATTTTTACCAAATCGGGATGTTCCTTAACTGCATCGCTAAACGAGCAGAAAATCACTCCCTTTTCAGCTAAAGTTTCTTTAAATGTTGTTTTTACCGAAACGCTGTCCATTACAATATCAACGGCCACACCAGCCAAATGTTTTTGCTCTTCAATTGGAATTCCCAATTTTGCGAAGGTCTCCAACAAATCAGGATCAACTTCATCCAGACTATCGTATTTTGGCTTCTGCACAGGAGCTGCATAATAACTAATTTCCTGTAAATCGATGGGTGGTATTTTCAAATATGCCCAATCCGGCATCGCCATTTTTTGCCATTTTCTGAAAGCGTCCAATCTGAAATCCAACATAAATTCAGGCTCTTCATTCTTTTGTGAAATAATACGAATAACGTCTTCGTTCAGCCCTTTTTCAATGATATCGGTTTCTATATCAGTTACAAAACCATATTTGTAATCGGCTTGCGTAACGTCATTTAATATCTTTTCCTGTTCTTTCATTTTCCATGTATTCTTCGCAGATAACAAATGATTAATTTGGTCTGTTTAAAAATTGCAAAGATATAAAACTATGGGTATTTTTGAAGTTTAAACTTTTTAATTCACACCATTTTGTCTTAAATTAACAATGAGCAAAGAAATTCAACAAACCAGCATCTCAGAATTAGGCGAGTTTGGCCTGATTGAACGAATTACAAAAAACATTCAAATTAAAAATAGCAGCACAGTAAAAGGAGTTGGCGACGATGCCGCAATCCTTGATTACGGAGAAAAACAATTAGTTGTCTCCTCCGATTTATTAACTGAAGGCGTTCACTTTAATCTAATGTATGCACCACTAAAACATTTGGGTTACAAAGCGGTTGTGGTGAACCTTTCTGACGTTTATGCTATGAATGCAATTCCTAAACAAATTACTGTAAATATTGCATTATCAGGTAAATTTTCGGTTGAAGCAGTGGATGAATTATATGCTGGGATTCACCTGGCTTGTGAAAAATACGGTGTTGATTTGGTTGGTGGCGACACAACAAGTTCGTTAACAGGTTTAACTATTAGCATAACCGTTTTGGGTGAAGTTGAAAAAGATGCATCGGTCTTGAGAAGTGGGGCAAAACCAAACGATTTACTTTGTGTAACTGGTGATTTAGGTGGTGCTTACATGGGTTTGCAATTACTTGAACGCGAAAATGAAGTTTATAAGGTGAACCCGAAAATGCAGCCGCAAATGGAAGGGTATGATTATATTTTAGAGCGACAGCTAAAACCGGAAGCTAGACAAGATATTATTGCAGCATTTCAAAAATTAGAAATCAAACCCACTTCAATGATTGATATTTCGGATGGTCTTTCTTCAGAAATTATGCACCTCTGCAAAAACTCAGAGGTTGGCTGTAATTTATATGAAGAGAAAATTCCGATGGATGCGCAAACAAAGGAAATGGCAGAAGAGATGAATATTAATCCGTTGGTTGCAGCGTTAAATGGAGGCGAAGATTATGAATTGCTTTTTACGATTTCTCAAACCGATTACGAAAAAATAAAAACCGACCCCGACTTTACAGTTATTGGACACATGACTGAAGCATCGAAAGGAACAAATTTAATTACCGGAGCGGGTTCTACTATTCCTTTGATAGCTCAGGGCTGGAATCATGGAAAATAACAAAATGAGACAATAAAAAATGCCACTTTGTACAATCTAAGTGTCTGTTCATTAATAAACGATACATCTATGGGTAAATGCTGTAATTCCAATTTCCTCTAAATGTATCTAGTTTTAGTTTGATGTTT
>Ga0075120_10003598_pt1 | contig 10581 bp, 7 predicted proteins | sample AntAceMetag02UKL_FD_69792 | JGI IMG/M metagenome (GOLD analysis project Ga0075120, IMG submission 69792) | Saline lake microbial communities from Ace Lake, Antarctica - Antarctic Ace Lake Metagenome 02UKL | ecosystem: Environmental > Aquatic > Non-marine Saline and Alkaline > Saline | place...
TCGGATTCATGGCGTGCCCGTCCTGGGCGATCGCGAGCGTATTGCCGAGCTGGTGCAAAGCCATGGGGTGGCCGAGGTGATCATTGCTATGCCCACGGCGCCCGGCCCAGCCGTCCGCGAGATCTTGGGCATTTGCAGCCGGGCGGGCGTGCCGGCCCGGACTATCCCCGGCCTGTATGATATTCTCTCTGGTCAGGTCAGCGTCAACCAGATTCGCGAGGTGGATATTGAGGACCTGTTGCGGAGGGAGCCGGTGCACACTGACGTGTCGGCTGTGGGAGGCATGCTGCGCGGCCGCCGCGTGCTCGTGACCGGTGCGGGCGGTTCCATCGGCGGCGAATTGTGCCGACAGATTGTGCGGTGCGAGCCAGCGTCCCTGATCGTGATGGGGCACGGCGAGAACTCGGTATTCCAGATCTGCAATGAACTGAAGAGATTGGAAGTTGGGAAGTGGGAAGTGGAAAGTGGACACACTTCCCGACCTTTAACATCCAACCTTCAACATCCCACCTCCAACATTCACCCCATCATCGCTGACATCCGCCACCCCGAGCGGCTGCAAGCGATCTTCAGGCGCTACCGTCCGCAGATCGTCTTCCACGCCGCCGCCCACAAGCATGTGTCGCTGATGGAGCAGAACGTCCCAGAGGCGGTGACTAACAACGTGGAAGGCACGGCCCAATTGCTACGACTGTCGGAAGCTCACAAGGTGGATCGCTTTGTGTTCATCTCCACCGACAAAGCGGTGAACCCAGCCAGTGTCATGGGGGCGACCAAGCGTGTGGCCGAGTTGCTGGTACAAGAGTCGGCCCGACGAAGCGGGCAGCCCTACGTGGCGGTGCGCTTCGGCAACGTGTTGGGGAGCCGAGGCAGCGTGGTGCCTCTTTTCCGGGAGCAAATCGCTCGCGGTGGTCCGGTGGCTGTCACTCATCCTGACGTCCGCCGCTACTTCATGACCATCCCCGAGGCAGTGCAACTGGTGTTGCAGGCCGGTGCCCTGGGTGAGGGTGGAGAGGTGTTCCTGCTGGACATGGGAGAGCCGATCCGGATCGCGGATTTGGCCAGGGATCTGATCGAGCTTTCCGGTCTGGAGGTGGGGTGGGACATCGATATTGTGTACACGGGGTTGCGCCCGGGCGAGAAGCTGTTTGAGGAGCTGAATGTCGAGGGCGAGGAGTACCTGCCTACTCGGCATGAGAAGATCTTCATATTGCACAACTCACACGACGACTTGGCTGCGTCGGTGGTCTTGACGGGGAGCGTGGAGGAACTGGTAGGACTGGCGAGACAGGGAGACGATAGTCTTGTGCGTGCCAAGTTGAAGGAAATCGTGCCGGAATACTCGCCTACTGGAGCGCCAAGGGGCGGACAGCTAAGATCGTCTAGATGAGAATGCTGGACCAAGGACAATGCGTGCAAAACTGAAGCCTTCCATCAGAATCGCAATTGCTATCTTTATACTCAGTCTCGTCATCTGGAGGTTCCCCCGTTTCGTCGGCGCCTACTACCTGAACGGGGCCCTGCAGCACCTGCAGGCTGCGCTACGGCAAGCGCCATCTAATAGCGACGACATTGCACGAGCTGCGGACAGCTTTCTCGATGCTGTCAAATGGGATGCAGCCAATGCCGTAGCCATGGAGAGGAAGATAGTTGCTGTAGCGCACGATCAGCCGGCGCACGCGACAGAAGTGTACTTGGGGTTGGCGAGGCTTCATTGGGAAAGGGGCGAAAGGGATAGAGCGTTTGAAGAGTATCGAAGAGCCATCAGGCTGGCCCCTGCCTACCTTGACGACAGAGCCTATGCCAACTTCTACACTATGGCCGTATCGCGAGAGCCTTCCAGTGGCGAGTACCATTATCTGCTGGCCCGGCACTTGGATCGGGTCGGCGAACCAGACAGAGCCAGCGAGGAGTTCCAGTGGGTGGTGAGGAGTGCATCTAGCCCTGGTCTATCGGATTCCTGGGTAGGTGAGGCCTACTATCGTTTGGGATTGTACGCTGAGGATGCAGGCGAGATCGAGATGGCGATCGAAGACTATGAGAAAGCCCTGGGGCGGAATGAGCGGCTGGTAGACGCGATTGCTCGCCTGGAGCGGTTGTATCGTCAGAGTGACGAAATGACCAAGGCAGAGGAACTGAAGGATAGATTGGCCAGCTTGGAACCGGAGTACGGAGTAGGAGAGAAGGTGAGCGAGGATTGGGTTCTGCTGGGTTACGATTTGGATGAGGAGGCTCTGGAGGCTGGGCCAAGCATGGATGTGGCATTGTATTGGCTTCCTTCCGAGCAGACCGAGATAGAACAGCCAGGTTGGTATCGTGCCGGAGCGCGGTGGATTCATGTAACGAACATCAGAAACCTTGTGCCTAACGGCGGGTTTGAACAAGACGAGATCAGGGGCAAGAAACTTCCAGCGGGATGGCAGATTGGCATATACCGCTCTCCCATTGACACTCACGAACTGATGATTAGCCAGCGGGATGGTAAAGAGACAACTGTGGCCAGGCTGATCAATAGCGAAGAATATCCTAACACCAGTTTCTCCACAAGAGACATATCGGTCAAACCCGATGGCCTGTACTTGCAGGCCGGATGGATGAGAAGCGAAGAGGGAGGAAGGGGTTACCTCGGACGCCGCTGGTCTGTTAGCGTAAAACCTCCCTATGATTATGTCGCTACGGGAGTGGGTGCGAGCTCATGGACCCATTTTGCTGGCATCGCCGCGCCTATGGAGGGAGCAAAGGGCTGTCGTGTGTGGCTTCTCAATGACAAATCACAGGGCAAGGTCTATTTTGATGACATTCTATTATTCGAGCTGGAGATTCCAGGGGAGCAGTAGAGAACGGAAGTTGAGGTTACTGAGCGTGCTTCCTACTCCTGGCGATTGAAACCCACCGCATCTGGGAAGACGTCAACATATCCAACCGATCCGTCGGCCTTCGCCACGAGAACCCAACCGGTGAAGGCCGGCTTCGCGTTTCTCAATGTTGCGGCGATTTCGATCATCCTGGATTGGCAAACCCTCGGCAGTTGTGGTACAATGCGGCTGAGCGTCGGGCGAGCCTGCAAGAGGAGGGGGAATGGGAGAGTCTATCTGGGCTGATTATCAGGGAGCATATCAAGGCAAAGCTGTTCTGGTGACCGGGGGGGCGGGGGCTATCGGCAGCAATCTGACCCGATATCTGGCCGAACTGGGGGCCCGTGTCTTGGTTCTTGACGATCTCTCCTCAGCGGAACGCTGGAATGTCCCCTCGCTGCCGGGCGTTCTCTTCGTGGAGGGCGATATCCTGGACGAGGTCAAACTAAAGCGCGTGTTCTTCGAGCGCCCTCGGATTGTCTTCCACCTGGCGGCTTTCTTTGCCAATCAGAACTCGGTGGATCATCCCGAACAAGATCTGATGGTGAACGGCATGGGCACGCTGCGCTTGTTGGAGTACTCCGTCTTCACCGGCGTCGAGCGTTTCGTCTATGCTTCGTCTGGCTGCTCCATCTACGGCAGCGACGCCCCCTTGCCCTTGCGCGAGGAGTTCATGTCCCTGCACTTGAGCACGCCCTATCAGATCACCAAGATGCTGGGCGAGCTCTACTGTAATTTCTTCCACAACCACTATGACCTGCAGGTGGTCAAGCCCCGTTTCTTCAACTCCTACGGCCCGGGCGAGGTGCCAGGCCAGTACCGAAACGTGATCCCCAACTTCATCTACTGGGCTATGAAGGGACTGCCACTGCCGATCACCGGCAGCGGTGAGGAGACCCGTGACTTCACTTATGTCGGTGACATCGTGGATGGTCTCTTGCGAGCGGGGACCCTCGACAGTGCCATTGGCCAGGAGTTCAATCTGGCCTCGGGGGAAGAGACCCGCATCATAGACCTGGCGCACATGATCAATGGCGCCATTGGTAATGCAGCCGGCGTGCGCTTCGCCCAGCGTCGCAAATGGGATACCAAGAGCCGCTTGTTGGCGTCCATTGACAAGGCACGTGTCCTCATCGGCTACGAGCCGGCCACTCCGTTCGAAGAGGGGTTGGTCAGTACTGTCAAGTGGTTCCGTGACAACTGGAAGCGCATAGATGCCTCGGCCCGCTTTGCACCCGGCATCTCTTCGGCTGTGCGCGAGGTCGTTGTGGAGAAGTAGGCCGGATGCTCAGGGTTCTCTCTGTCTTCGGTACTCGCCCCGAGGCTATCAAGATGGCCCCGGTTGTCAGGGAGTTGCAGAGACACTCCGACCGGATCGAGTCATTGGTCTGTGTGACTGCCCAGCACCGAGAGATGCTCGATCAGGTGCTGAGGCTTTTTGTCATCAGGCCAGACATCGACTTGGATCTCATGAAGGACAACCAGAGCCCGGCAACGCTCACTTCTCGGGCGATGACTGGCCTGACGAGGGTGCTGGAACAAACCCAACCCCATCTGGTCCTGGTACAGGGAGATACGACCACGGCCATGGTAGCAGCCCTGGCCGGCTTCTACCATAAGATCCCTGTGGGGCATGTCGAAGCGGGTCTGCGCACTCGCAATCGCTACAGTCCCTTTCCTGAAGAGATCAACCGCCATCTCATCGGCGTGCTGGCGACTTACCACTTTGCTCCCACTCGGACCGCCGCCGAGGCTCTGGGGGCAGAGGGCATCCCTGAACCTGCCGTGTTCATCACCGGCAATACGGTCATAGATGCCCTGTTGTGGGCTGTGGAGCAATCGCCGTCTGACGAGACGCTCACGTTGCTGGAACGCCTGGGGATAGCTAGGGGGAGAGATGGACCAGGGAAAAACGAGATGGGGGGAGACACCACCCTACCCTCTGCCTTGCCTTCTTCCTCTCTCATCCTGGTGACAGCACACCGACGTGAGAACTTTGGACAGCCCTTGGAGAGCATCTGCACTGCCTTGCGAGAGATCGTACGGCGTAACCCGTATGTCCAGGTCGCCTACTCCGTGCACATGAACCCCAATGTAAGAGAGCCGGTGTTTCGTATTCTGAATGGCCACGAGCGGATCCACCTTCTTGATCCGCTGCCGTATGAGCCCTTTGCCCATTTGATGAAGCATGCCTACGTGATCCTGACCGACTCCGGGGGCATTCAGGAAGAAGCGCCTGCGCTCGGCAAGCCGGTGTTGGTGCTGCGGCGCGAGACGGAGCGCCCCGAAGCCGTGGAAGCTGGTACGGTCAAGGTTGTGGGTACTGACAGTGAGCGCATTGTTGCCGCCACGGAACGATTGCTCTCCGATGCAGGCGAGTACCGACGCATGGCGCACGCTGTCAGCCCGTATGGCGATGGGCATGCGGCGGAGCGGATCGTAGGCATTGTTCTGGAGCAGATGTCGTAGCATGGTAGCACATCCTGGGGAAGGCGATCAGAACGGTACGGGAACTGATGGCCGCGCCAAGGCGTGGTTCAATTCGCCGCTATCTGTTCTGCGCCGTCCACCTTCGCTGTTTCATCTTCCATTGCCTTTCTCCGAGCGGCGACTGCTTCTAACCGGGCTTGACCTGCTAGCGGTGAATGGCGCCTTGCTCTTGATATTGGCACTGCGATCTGACCAAGGCCCGGTCTGGCAACTGCTCAGTCGACACCCCTTCCGGTTTCTGCTGCTGAACGTCCTTTGGCTTCCCATAGCGCATGCTTTCGATGCCTATGACCTGCGCGTGTCCAGTCGATTCTCCTCCGCGGCGCCAGCAGTGACCAGGGCGGGGTTGCTCACCGGTGTCATCTACTACCTGTTGAATCCTGCGCTGATGCCAGCCCTGCCAAGTCGCTTTCTCTCCATCCTTGCTCTTCCGTTTCTGTCCACTGCCTTCCTTATGGCCGGACGGGGGCTCTATGTGCTGTCCCTGTTCCAGCCTCTCTTTCACCGCCGAGTGCTCATTGTTGGTGCCGGTTGGGCTGGGCGAACTATCGCCCAGGTCCTCACAGAGCACGGTGGTGGCATGTATTGGCTTGTTGGCTTCGTGGATGATGATCCAGTGAAACAGGGGGCGGCGGTGGATGCCGGAGAGGGAGGTGAGGGTGAGGGGAGAGTGGAAGCGGGTGGGGGTGAAGCAGGAGATGCCCTTGGGTCCCACACCATTGGTACCCTGGCGTCTTCGCACGTCATTGGGGATCGTCACGCGCTGAAGAGCTTGATTGCCGAGCAGCGTGTGACAACGCTCGTCCTGGCTATCACGCACGAGGTCAACGGCGAGCTGTTGCAGATCCTCATGGATTGCCTCGAACTGGGGGTGGAGATCATCGCCATGCCGGTGCTCTACGAGCAACTGACCGGCCGGGTGCCCGTAGATCATGTGGGCGGCAATTGGTATGTCGCCATGCCCGTCCACCACCCCGGCACCGGCACCATGTGGCCGGTGCTCAAGCGTCTCGTGGACGTCGTTCTGGCGTCGCTGGGCCTTCTGTTGCTGGGCATGGCCACTCCGGTGATTGCTGCTGCCATCTACCTGGACAGCCCTGGGCCCATCTTCTACACGCAAGAGCGGGTGGGCAAGGGCGGTCGTCGTTTCCAGGCCTATAAGTTCCGCTCCATGGTACCCGACGCGGAGAAGGGCGAGGCTATATGGGCACGGAAGGATGACCAGCGGGTGACCCGCGTTGGTCGGTTCCTACGGAAGACCCACGTGGACGAATTCCCCCAGTTCCTCAACATCCTGAAGGGTGAGATGAGCGTTGTTGGCCCCCGGCCTGAGCGCCCCGAGTTCGTGGAGGAACTGGCCCAAGATATTCCCTTCTTCCGCGTGCGTCATGCTGCCAGACCTGGCATGGCCGGTTGGGCCTTGGTCAACCAAGGCTATGGTAGTTCAAGAGAGGCCGCTGTCATCAAACTGCAGTACGACTTGTACTACATCAAGCATCAGTCCCTTTGGCTCGATTTGGTGATTCTCCTCAAGACGGTTGTGGACAGCTTCGCTCTGAGGGGACGATAGAGATAGAGAAGGAAATGGTACGAGTGCTGAGGGCGGGAGTGTTGCGTCTGGGGCAATGCTGTCGCCCGCTTCTGTTCTGGGATGGTAGAACGTGGAGGATATGGTGAGTCCGGCAGTCACTTTGCGCAAGAACTGGCGCTTCTGGTTGGGCATCCTGCTTGGTCTGGTCTGTATGGTATGGCTGGCGTACACGGTAGATTGGGCGGACGTAGGAACAGCTCTCAAGGAGATGGACTACCGGTGGGTGCTGGCGGCGATGTTGCTCAACCTGGCCAGTGTGCCCCTTCGTGCGTTCCGTTGGCGGCTGATGTTTCGCACCTATCCTGCTCCTCCTTTCGGGGAACTGGTCAGGGCGATGCTCATTGGGCAGGCCGTGAACGTCCTGTCGCCGGCGCCGCGATTGGGTGATCTGGTGCGGGCGACGTTGGCGGGACAGGGAAGGACCACCTACGTGCTGGGCACACTGATGGTGGAGATTGCCCTCGATTTGCTGATGCTGGCCGCGGTGGTTGTGCTGCTACTGTCCTACGTGACACTGCCATCTTGGTGGCGAGGGTCGGCCGAGGCCTTGGTGATCACCGCCGCTGGAGCCCTGGTGGTTGTAGCAGCTCTGGTGATCGCGCGGAGGTGGTTCGCTCGTGTGTTGGAGGCGCTACAGACTCGCTGGCGCCACCCGATGGTCCAGCGCATTCTGACCGGAGCCCACCAGGCTTTGCACAGCCTTGATGTTCTTGGGCGTCCAGCGTTGCTGGCCGCACTGGCCTGCTCGGTGGTAATCTGGATCACCTACACCTCTGTGAATTGCATCTTGCTGGGGGCCATCGGCGAGGGACTGTCTGTGCTGCCTGCGCTCTTCCTCCTGGCCGTTCTTCAACTTGGTGTTGCGGTGCCTTCATCGCCTGGGCGCATAGGGGTGTATCACTACCTGTGCATCCAGGCCCTGGTCGTCTTTGGCATTGGTGATGCCAGGGCGCTTTCCTACGCGCTCGTCTTGCATGTGATCTCGGTAGTGATGCCAATGGCGCTTGGGGCGGCTTTGGCCTGGCAACTGGGCGTGTCGCTGTGGCGCCGCTCCAATGCGGTGGAGTCGTGACTTGTTGACCTTGCTTCAGGTGATCTTCTGGCTGGCAGTCGGCGTCATGGTGTACACTTTCCTGGGCTACCCGCTGCTGATTGGTCTGCTGGCCCGAGCTGTGGAGCGCCCCGTTCAGCGGGCAGAGAGCACGCCGCCAACGACGCTGATCATTCCTGCCTATAACGAGGCCTCTGTCATTGCACGCAAGATAGAGAACAGCCTGGGTTTGGACTACCCCGCGGATCTCCTGGAAGTCGTCGTGATCACCGATGGCTCCGACGATGGGACGGTTGACGTTGTGTCTTCCTATGCCGAGCGGGGCGTACGACTGTACCATCAACCGCAGCGGCAGGGCAAGGCGGCTGCCATCAATCGCGTAGTCCCGCTAGTCAGCGGCGAGATCCTCGTCTTCTCCGATGCGAACACGATGATCGAACCTGGAGCCTTGCGTGCGCTAGTGCGTAGCTTCGCTGACCCTGCGGTTGGGGGCGTATCCGGTGAGAAGCAGGTGCAGGGTGGCGGAGAAGGGCTCTATTGGCGCTACGAATCCTATCTCAAACGGTGTGACAGCGCACTGACTTCCGTCATGGGAGCCGCGGGGGAGTTCTTTGCTGTGCGGCGAGAGCTGTTCCGGCCAACGGAGGAAGACTCGGTGATAGAGGACTTCGTGCTCTCGCTGCGGTTGGTGGAAGCGGGCTGGCGGGTGGTGTACGAGTCAGAAGCCGTGGCCATGGAAGATGCCTCTCCCTCGCTGGCGGGCGATTGGCGGCGGCGAACTCGCATCGCGGCGGGTGGTTTCCAGGCCATGGTGCGATTGCGCAGCCTGCTAAATCCCGCACATGGATTGGTGGCGTGGCAATACTGCTCACATCGCGTCCTACGTTGGGCGGTCACGCCGTTCTTGCTGCCGGTGATCTATGGCCTTAATCTGCTGCTAGTGGGGCAGCCACTCTACCGGTTCCTATTCCTGGTGCAGACGGCCTTCTATGCGGCTGCGCTGCTTGGATACGGGCTCACACGGCTTGGAATACGTGGCGGGCCGCTGCACTCGGTGTTCTACTTCTGCTTCGCCAACGCTGCGGCGTTGGCGGGCTTCTGGCGCTATCTTGCCGGAACTCAGCCAGTGACCTGGGCCAAAGCCCGATGAACGATCCAGAGGGTGCATTCATGACACAGAGTACGTCTCACCTGTCGCCTTCCACACATCGGAAGAGTATCGCCGTAGTTGGAGCGTCAACCGCGGGGCTGTTTGCCGCGGCCTTGTTGGCCCAAAAGGGTCTGTCGGTTCGTGTCTACGAGGCAAATGGGTCATTCAATGCCCTGCCGAGAACGCTCATTGTCACCAGTCGCCTCTCTCAGGTGCTGGGTTTTGTGCCCACGGAGGCGATAGTCAACCAGGTGCATCGCATCGAGCTGATCTCTCGTGGCGCTTCAGCACGGATCAGGCTGCGGAAGCCCGATCTCATCATCGAGCGGGAGACCCTAGTACGGCTGCTGGCCGAGCGGGCGCAGAGAGCAGGAGTGGAAATCGTGTCCGGCCAGCGCTTCGTTGGCTTCGATAGCGCTGCCGCCGGCGGTCACGGGGAACTGCGGCTGCAATTTGTGGACGCTACGAGCGACTACCAACGAGAGGAACCGGCTGATTTGGTGATTGGGGCTGATGGCGTGCGTAGCCAGGTGGCCCAGGCAGCCGCTCCGAAGCAGCGAGACTCGGTAGCTCTCTCGCAGGCACTCGTAGCCCTTCCCCCGAATGCAGACCCCCACACGGTGCGAGTGTGGTTCGAGCGAGGCGACACTCGGTTCTTCTACTGGCTGATTCCGGAATCGAAGGAGCGGGCTGCCGTGGGGTTGATCGGCGAGGAAGCGGCAGAGGCAGAGGAGCGGCTGGTGCGCTTTCTCGGTGCCCAGGGCTTTGAGCCTCTGGAGTACCAGGCAGCGCCGGTGGCAGTGCATCGCTTCTCATCCCGCCCCTGGGCCGAAGTCGGGGGCAGCCGCGTCCTGCTCGTGGGAGACGCCGCAGGTCAGGTGAAGATGACCACTGTGGGCGGGGTGGTGGCAGGTTTGCGGGGAGCCCGGGCCGCGGTCGATGCGGTACTGGGCCGAAACAGCTACCGGCAGGAGCTGCGAGAGCTCAAGCGCGAACTGGACCTGCAGCTTCTGATGCGCAGCATCCTGGATCGCTTCACTGATACTGACTATGACACTCTGCTGCACTCCCTGAACCGCAGGATGAAAGACGTCCTGGAGACTCGCAATCGGGATGAGATGGTCAGAGCTTTCTGGAGTCTGCCTTTCGCGCAGCCGCGACTATTATCCCTGGCCCTGGGCGTCCTCTGGCGAAAACCAGGCGCGGCGGGAGCAAGAAGATGAACGTGAGGACTGAACTGATGAACCAGTCTCCCCGGCAGAGGATGTGGTTGGCAGTGGAATGGGGCTTGCTGGCACTGTCGGCGCCCTTTCTCCTCCTTCCCACCGCGAAACCGCGGGCCACTCTCCTGGTGCTGGGGCTGTTGTGCATGTTCTGGCTCATTGCACTGATTAGGCGGCAGCCCTGGCCGGTGACGCCCTTCAACGGAGCCTTATTGCTCTTT
>Ga0075120_10003601_pt1 | contig 10575 bp, 5 predicted proteins | sample AntAceMetag02UKL_FD_69792 | JGI IMG/M metagenome (GOLD analysis project Ga0075120, IMG submission 69792) | Saline lake microbial communities from Ace Lake, Antarctica - Antarctic Ace Lake Metagenome 02UKL | ecosystem: Environmental > Aquatic > Non-marine Saline and Alkaline > Saline | place...
CAAGATATTCTATTTTAATCATAGTTGTATTTTCAATAGCTATAAGTTTATATTCATGTAAAGGTGATGTTAAGTCTAAAAATGAAAGCATAGAAGAATCACAGAAAGAAGTTGATGATATTCCATTAGCTAAAAACTCTTTACTTGATTTTTATTCCTATTTGAACAAGGAAAAATATGAGGAATGCATTAATTGTTTTAGTAAACACTTGCGTGAGTCACTTGGTGATGAAATTCTTAGACAGGGTTTAGTTCAACGACAGGAACGAATAGGTGAAACTAAGAATAGTGAGATAAATTATTCATTTGTAGAAACTAATACTGATAGTATTAAAATTTATGTGTTTCATACTAAATGCTTTAGCGATGAAGGAGCTTTTCATTTTGAGAATATCTCTTTTATTAAAGAAAATGATAAGTTTTTAATTGAGAATTATGAATATGGAAATTTGCCATATGTTTCTGTTGAAGAAGCAAATGACAAGACCTCTACTTTGAATATGTATTTGACAAAAATGTATGAAGCTATAAACTCAGATGATTTCGAAAAGGTGTACACTTTTGTTGATGAGGAAATTATAGCTAGTTTAGGTAAGGAGAAGTTGAAGCAAGGGTTTGAACTCGAGATCGCTCCGAAATTTGAAATTACTAATTTTAAAGTTGAGTCTGTTGAGGCAATGTTTAAAGAGACTATTCCAGTTGTTGAAATGATAATATCAGAAATTGCTAGCGAAGGTGTCTATAGAACTTCAGTGATGCTTGTGCAGAGGGAACGAGGGTATACAGTTGGATTAATTAAAGATATCCCTGTTATAGATGTTAGTGTTGAAAGTGACTTGTTAGAGACAGAAAATATGCTAGTAATGAAATATGTTAATTTGTTTTATGATGCATTGAATAAGGAAGAGTTTAAAAATATAGTTAGTTATATTGATGGAGATGTATTTATAAATAATACAAAGGAGGAAGTCCTAGAATCTTTCGAAAATAGGATAAAATATTTTGGACTACCATCGCAATTTGAAGTTACTAAAATTGAACAAGAAAATATAGGAGATAGGTTAGCATATAGAATCGATATTATTGTGCAAAATGAATCTAGCAAGAAATGTAAAGAAAGTTTAGTGTTTGTTCAAATAGAAGATAATAAATACAATATATATAGTTATGAATATTCTGAGTTAATTCAAGAATAAGCATTGTATTAATCGTTACTGAGAACTTTAAATTCAACTCTTCGATTTAGTTGTCGTCCCTCATCAGTGTCATTAGTTGCAATAGGTTTTCCAAAAGCGTAACCTTCATATGTTAATCTGTCAGCTGAAATTCCTTTTTCGATAAGATAATCAACAACAGTTTTTGCTCTTGATTTTGATAATTGTTTGTTATATTCGAATGCCCCTTTGTTATCAGTGTGTCCTGATATTTCTATTTTTAATTTTGGCTGTTTATTCAATATTGTTACAACTCTATTTAGTTCAGCATAAGATTCAGGGCGCAAAGTAGCTTTGTCATAGTCAAAGAAAATGTTTTTAAGTACAATTGTTGTACCTACTTCGATTCGTTGTAATTCGATGTCAATAGTGATTTCCTGATATGCAGAAGTATCTGCAAGATTAAAGTTTTCAGAATGGAATAAATAGCCGTCTTTGTTAACACTAAGGCCATAGTTTTTTCCAGAAGGTAAGTTTACAATGTATCCTCCGGTTTGGCTATTTGTTGTGTAGGTTGCTACTATTTCATTAGCATTGTTATCCATAATTTCGATATATGATTCAAGAGGGAAAGAAGTGACTTTATCTGTTACTTTACCTTTAACAAGTGTAAGGTATATTTTATCCTCAACAGGAGTCGATTCTTCATCATCTGCGAAACGTATTTCGTAAATGTCATGTAGCCCTTTGCCTTCCGGACGAACTGATGCAAAATATGCGGTTTTTCCACTTGCTGTAGTTACAAAGAAAGCATCGTCAAGTGGAGTGTTAATTGGGTAACCCATATTTATAGGAGTAGACCAGTTGTCATTTTTATCTTTTGTAGTTTTAAAAATGTCGTACCCACCCATTGTGTTGTGTCCTCTCGAACTAAAATATACAGTTCTTCCATCTGGGTGTATAAACAGATCTACTTCATCATATTTTGTATTGACAACAGGACCAATATTTGTTGGAGGTGACCAGTTGCCATTTTTGTCCATGGTTGAATAAAAAATATCACGACCACCCATTGAAATTGTTGGATCATCTGAGATATAAAATAGTGTCTTATTGTCGTATGAAATGCATGCTGAAGACTCGTGTGACTTTTTGTTAATATTTTCAGAGATACTGACTGGTTTTGACCACTTTGATCCACGCAAAGTGGAAACATATAGATCACCTCCATTTTGATCAACATAAACAAATAGGTTTTGTCCGTCTGGAGATAAACCGACAACCGCATCGTGTAACTTTGAATTTAGAGGAGTTCCAACACTTCTAGCTTTTGTCCATCCGGTTTTAGTTTTTGATGATTCGTAAATGTCTTCAAAGTACATTCCGTCTCCTGCCATTCCTCCACCTGTTGTTCCTTTTCGTCTTGAAGTAAAGTACATTTTTGAGCCATCAGCAGTTATCATTGGCCCATATTCTCTATATTCAGTATTAATGTTATCACCTACATTAATAATTTCAACTTTTGTTGTGTCTTTAAGTATTTCTTTGCCATTTCGACATTCTGTTATATACTTATTAATCTCCACCAAATCATTTTCGTTTTTTAAAGTAGATGAGAATTTGTTATAGAATTTAATCGCATCATCAAATTTATAGTTAAGGTGGAACCCTCTTGCAAGATAATAGTCAATTTTTTTATCCACATTATTGTCAAGTTGGTATGCCTTTTCAAAATATTTTAAACAGTCATATTTTTGAGTAGTATTATAAACGCAATAGCCAATTTTAAAATTTAAATCTGAATTATTAGGATTAAATTCATATGCTTTGAGATATAAATCAAGTCCAGCTTGAATATTATTTTCACTAAATACCAGAATGTTGGCATTTTTAATTTGTTTTTTTGCAATAGTCAATTGATTTGACTGATTTGGAAAGTTTCCTTTTGTAAAACTTACATCTGTTTGTGAAAAAACAGAATTGATAAAAAACAAAACAATTAAAAATGATAATATCTTTTTCATCTCTTTGATATTTAATGGTATAAAACAAAACAGATTGCAATTGCAATCTGTTTTGTTTATATTATTTATTTTACGCTGATAACTTTAAATTCAACACGTCTGTTTTGTTGTCTTCCTTCATCAGTGTCATTTGTAGCTATTGGTTGAAGGTAAGCATATCCTTTATATGCTAGTTTTGTTCTACTAATTCCTTTGTCAACTAAATAATCAACTACAGATTTTGCTCTGGCTTCAGAAAGTTGAGTGTTAAATTGCAATCCACCATGATTGTCAGTATGTCCCCCAATTTCAATTGTCATATCAGGATATGAATTTAAAAGAGACACAAGTCTGTCGAGTTCTGCAAATGATGTTTCTCTTAGAGTTTCTTTTCCATAATCAAAGAATATGTTTTTCAGAACAATTTTTGATCCTATTCCAACTTTACTCAATACGATATCTTTAGTGACTTCCTGATATGCTGTTGCTTCTGGGATATTGACATTTTCACTATAGAATAGGTATCCGTCAGATTTTACAGCAATACCATAATTTTTACCTGAGGGTAAGCTTACAAGATATTTCCCAGTTTTGCTATTTGAGGTAAGGGTTGTGATTATTTCATTCTTTTCGTTATCGACAATTTCTATAGTTGCTTCAAGCGGTTCTCCGCTTAGAGCATCAGTTATAGTACCTTTCATAATGGTAAGGCGAACTTTCTTAACTTCGACAACTTGTTGTTCAACTTTTTGCTGAATTGTTGTTGTAGAGCTTGCAATCAGAACATCTTCGCTACCTACAACCATCATCTTTTCAGGTCCGAGGAAAGTTATTCTGTAAATATCCTGTAACCCATAACCATCTTCTCTTGCACTTGAGTAGTATGCGTAACGTGCATTACCTGCTACAACAAAAAATACATCGTCGTCTGGAGTATTAACAGGATAACCGATATTTGCTGGTTCTGACCAGTTTCCTGCTCCGTCGTTTTCAGTATAGAAGATATCGTATCCGCCCATTCCGCCTTCTCTTTTAGAACAAAAGTACATTGTTACTCCATCAGGATGCATAAATACACCTTCTTCATTATATTTTGTATTTATAGGAGCTCCAATATTTCTAGCTGGTCCCCAATGACCTTTTTTTTGTCTTTCACATACATAAATATCTTTGCCACCAAGCGAATTATTACCAAATTCGTCTTTTTCTCTATTGCTTACAAAATACAGATATTTGCTATCATATGAAATGGAAGCAGATGTTTCGTGGTATTTTGTATTGATATTCTTGTTCATTTCTTTTGGTTTTGTCCAGTTATCTCCGTCAAGCTTACTTTCGAATAAAGTTCCGTCAGGTACACCTTTGTATGTGTATAGAATTTGGCCATCTGGAGAAAGTCCAACTGATGCATCGTGACCTGCTGTATTTAAGCTCCTCATGTTGATAGCCTGTGACCAACCCTTTTTCTCGTCGTTATATGAAATGTATAAATCTTCATAATACAGCATGTCATTTGGATCAAGTTCTCCATCTGTGCTTCCTTCGCGACGAGAGGTGAAAATAATAAGAGATTCATCTGTAGTAATTACAGGACCATAGTCAGGATATTTAGAGTTTACAGTTGTACCTAAATTGTCAATAAAAACTCTGATTGGATTAGCTGTTAGCTTTTTACCAACTTCACACTCATTGATTTTTTTATCTACATTGTGTTTGATTTCACCGTCTCTATCTTTTTTTGAATCAGTTTGAGGATTTTCAGCTTTGTGCTTTCTGTAATAATCAATAGCTTCATCGAATTTGTAATTTAAATGATTCCCCCAACCTAATAGATAATAAATATCATTTGCAACTCCTGGTTTTGCTTTAAATGCCTTGTCAAGGAAGTCGATAGCTTTATTCTTCTCAGTTGAATAAAGATAGCATGCACCAATTTTATAATTTAATTCGGCATTATGTTGATTATATTCATAGGCTTTGAGGTATTCTTTTAATGCCATGCGGTAAGCCCCAGGTTGTCCCATTTCGTAGTATGCATCTGCATATTTTATTGAGGATATTGCATCCTTATAACCATTTTTATTTTGTTTAAATTCTTTTTTATTTATTTCAACAACCACTTGGGCTTCAGAGTTTAAATAGATTAAACTGAGGCATGTTGTTGCGACGATCAAAAGTATATTTTGGATTTTCATAATTTTAATTTTTACTATTTATATTCAATACAAACAGAACAATATTCTTCTGCAGCTTCAAGTCCCAGTTCTTTTGCTTTTTTCCAGTCATCACATGCCCCTTCCATATTTCTAAGCATTTCTTTTGCACTTCCTCTGTGGATATATGCATAAGCATATTCAGGATCCATTGAAATAGCTGTTGTGAAGGCCTCGATAGCTGAATCAAAATCCTTTAGTTTGTAGTAACAAAGGCCAATATTATTATAAGCATATGCGTAATCTTTTTTAAGTTTAAGAACATCTCTAAATCCTTCTATAGCCTCTTCATATTTTTCTGATTCGAATAATGTAACAGCTCTGTTATTTACTGCAAAATAATAATTTGGATCTTTTTGAATAGCTTGATCATAAGCTTCAATAGCGCCATCGTAATCTTTTTTTAATCTTTTTGTGCTACCAAGATTATTGTATAAAAGAGCCATGTCACTTTTTATTTCTATTGCCTTATTATAATTAGTTATTGCCTCATCATATTTCTCGAGCATCCGATATACTGATCCCATGTCATTATAAGAAAAGTAGTGATTCGGATCAACCTTAATGGCACTATTATATTGCTCAATTGCCTCTTCATATTTTCCTTCGTTGAAATTCATTACTCCCATAAAGTAGTACATGTTAACGTCTTCGTATCCCATGCTAATGGCTTGATCAAAATACTTGTTAGCTTCGCTGTTTTGTTCCAGATAATAACAGCAATAGCCTTTTAAATAAATAACGTTTTCATCATCCTGAAAACTTTCAGAATATTTAACCAAATCGTCTAAAGCATTTTGATAATCTTTCTTTTGGATGTAACTAGTACCTCTTCCATAATAAGCTTTTACTATTTCTGGGTTAAGCTCTAATGCTTTCGAGAAACTTTGTATTGACTCATCAAACTGGTTTTGTTGATAAAATTGAACTCCATCATTGTAAGCAATATTTGCCTGTTGGTCATCAGCAACTATCAAAGTACTAGATGTGTCTTCAATTGCAGCGTCTCCTTCAAATCCAACTACAATAGGAATTGAAATCTGAGATGTATCCACTTGAATTGAAATCTGAGATGTATCCACATCAGTTTGTGCAAAGAGAACTGATACTGGTAAACAAATCAAAGCAAAAAATAATAATTTCTTATTCATAGTTTTAAGATTTTAGAAAGCTCCTAAAAAAATCAGGTTCATTTCTGGTTTGTTAAACAATAATTGTTGTCTCATATATTAAATGTAATAATTTTTTAATTAAAACAAATTTACTAATATTTTAAGATTTTCAATTTAAAACTTTATTAAAACATTTATTCGGTTTGATTTAGACCATGACAATGTTTGTATTTTTTTCCACTTCCGCAAGGACATGGGTCGTTTCTTCCAACCTTTTTCTCAACTCTTACAGGCTCTGGTTTAGATTTTCCTTTGCTTGGATCATTGTATCCTGGATCTTCTCTACCTGTTTTCATTTTACTTAAATCTAGTTTAGTCTTTGGACGAGCTTCTCTTACTTCTTCAGCTCTGCTAACCGGAATATAACCTTTCATTAGTATTATAACTACTGTTCGGTTAATCTTATTTAGCATTGTTTTGAACAAATCAAAAGATTCAAGTTTATAAATCAATAATGGGTCTTTCTGCTCGTATGATGCTGCTTGTACCGATTGACGTAAGTCATCCATCTCACGGAGATGTTCTTTCCAAAGTTCGTCAATAGTCTTTAAAACTACTGTTTTATTATAAGCAGCTACAATTTCCGTGCCTTGTGAATTATAAGTTTTTTCCAGATTGACAATTACATTATAAACTTTATTGCCATCAGACACTGGAACCATAATGTTTTCGTACTTACTAGCGTCGTTTTCAAAAACAGTTTTTATTACAGGAAAAGCTTGATCAGCAATAGCTTCACTTTTACGTTTATGAGTTTCGCGAAGATTTTCATATAAATATTCCGTCAAATCATTTTGTGATAAATTTGAATAATCTTGCTCTGTTATTGTTAATTGAATTGATAATAGCCTGAAAACCTCAAGTTTAAAATCATCATAGTCGATACCATGAAGTTCATCGGTAATGCTTACACATAGGTCAAACATCATATTTGCAATATCTGCACCTAGTCTTTCACCATCAAGAGCGTTACGACGTTTCTTGTAAATTACGGTACGTTGAGAGTTCATGACATCATCATATTCTAGTAGTCTTTTTCGTATTCCAAAGTTGTTTTCTTCAACTTTTCGCTGAGCTCTTTCAATTGATTTTGAAATCATTGTGTGTTGAATAACTTCACCTTCTTTCAATCCCATTCGGTCCATCATTTTTGCAATACGGCCTGAACCAAAGAGTCTCATTAGGTCGTCTTCGAGAGAAACAAAAAATTGCGAAGAACCTGGGTCTCCCTGACGACCGGCACGTCCTCTCAGCTGTCTGTCAACACGACGCGATTCGTGTCTTTCTGTACCAACAATTGCAAGACCGCCAGCTTTTATAACTTTATCGCTTAATTTGATGTCGGTACCACGACCTGCCATATTTGTCGCAATTGTAACATTACTTGAATAACCGGCTTCAATAACAATATCAGCTTCTTTTTTATGAAGTTTTGCATTAAGGACGTTATGCTTGATGCCTTTTCTTGTAAGTATTTTACTAAGCAGTTCTGAAATTTCCACCGAAGTTGTTCCTACTAAAACAGGGCGTCCTCCTTTTATAAGACTTTCGACTTCGTTGATAACAGCAGCATATTTTTCACGAGTCGTTTTATAAACAAGGTCTTCAAAGTCATTTCTTGTAATAGGTCTGTTAGTTGGGATAACCATTACATCAAGTTTGTAGATATCCCACAATTCACCAGCTTCTGTTTCTGCAGTACCTGTCATACCCGCAAGCTTGTTATACATTCTGAAGTAGTTCTGCAAAGTGATAGTTGCATATGTTTGGGTTGCAGCTTCTATTTTTACACTCTCCTTGGCTTCAATAGCTTGATGTAGACCATCAGAGTATCTACGACCCTCCATTATACGACCAGTCTGTTCATCGACAATTTTTACCTTATTATCAATTACTACATATTCAACATCTTTTTCGAAAAGAGTGTATGCTTTTAGTAATTGAGTTACTGTATGTATGCGTTCTGATTTGATAGAATAGTCTCTTATTATTTCATCTTTCTTTTTGAGTTTATCACTGTCAGATATGTCAAGATCGTCAATTTGTGCCAATTCAGTTGAAATATCAGGCAAAACAAAGAAATTGTTATCTGAATTTGAACTGGCTAGAAGATCATAACCTATATCTGTAGGTTCAATAGAGTTCATTTTTTCATCAATAACAAAATACAAAGCATCTGTAACAAGGTGCATGTTTTTATTATTATCAGCCATATATTGATTTTCAGTTTTCTGCAACAAAGCTTTCATACCTTGTTCACTTAAAAACTTAATGAGAGGTTTGGTCTTTGGCAAAGCCTTAAATGCTTGTAAGAGTTTAAAGCCTCCGTCTTTATCATTTCCCCCTGCAATCAGTTTTTTTGCGTCAGAAAAAATAGAATTAAACAGTGTTTTTTGTACACTAAATAGTTTTTGTACTTGATGTTTAAATTCATCAAATAGCTGATCTTCACCTTTTGGAGTTGGTCCTGAAATAATCAATGGTGTTCTTGCATCATCAATTAAAACAGAGTCAACCTCATCTACAATTGCATAGTTGTGTTTTCTCTGAACAAGGTCAGAAGGGCTTAAAGCCATATTGTCTCTTAGGTAATCAAAACCGAATTCATTATTTGTTCCAAAAGTAATATCTGCTGCATATGCTTTACGTCGGCTATCACTGTTTGGTTCATGTTTGTCAACACAATCTACAGATAAGCCATGGAACATATAAATTGGCCCCATCCACTCGGCATCACGTTTTGCAAGGTAATCGTTTACAGTGACCAAATGCACGCCTCTGTGAGTAAGTGCATTTAAAAATACCGGAAAAGTTGCAACAAGGGTTTTTCCTTCACCAGTTGCCATTTCTGCAATTTTACCTTGATGTAAAGCAGCACCACCAATTATCTGAACATCATAATGAATCATGTCCCAGACAATTGTATTTCCACCAGCAATCCATGAATTATGCCAAATAGCTTTGTCGTCGTTGATGTCTACAAAGTCGTTAGTCGTAGCAAGTAATCTGTCAAATTCAGATGCAGTTACCTCTATTTGTTCATTTTCTTTGAATCGTTTTGCTGTTTCTTTTACAATTGAGAAAGCTTCTGGAAGAATTGAATTTAAATGATCTTCTAGTTTGACATCAATACGTTCTTCAATTTTGTCTATTTCATTAAAAATTTCCTCTCTCTCCCAAATATCTAGAGATTCTGCTTTCTCTTTAAGATTGCTTATTTCATCTTGATCGGATTGTATGAAGTCTTTGATGCCTTGTTTTAAAATTTCGGTTTTCTCTCTCAATTCATCGTTGCTCAAAGTACTATAATTAGATTCGACAGCCAGTACATCTTCTAGTATTGGTTGCACAATCTTCATATCTCTGCCTGCTTTAGATCCGAATATGCTGCCTAGTATTTCGTTAAGTCCCATTAAAAAAAAATGTTTTATAAATTCAATTAGCAAAGTTAAGATTTTTAGAAAAAAAAATCAATAATTAAGTCATTTTTATTTTAGACTTATTAACAGCCAGATTTGTTGTATTTAGTTCAAATTAGATGTTCTTAAATTGGGGTTAGATTTGTTGTTTTTATAGTGCTAATCAGTGCTTTCCCATTCATCAATAATGCTGTCAATTTCTTCGGAGGTCTTCCGTAATCTGGATTTACATTCTTTAATCAGAAATGTTGCCCTTTTTACTCTTTCGCTGAGAGTATCCAAATCAGGTTCACCGTTTTCAATTTCTTCAAGGATGTTTTCTAGTTCGGTTAAAGCTTCTGTGTATGAAAAGTTTTTTTTTGCCATTGTTATGATTTGGTTTTAGAAATCGAATATTTTAAAATAATAATTGCTAAAATTACAAATAAAATTGATATCGCAAAAGTGTATTTGTATCCCATCAGTTTATATATGATTACTCCTATGGGTGCAATTAAAGCTCTTATACCTGTGAGGGAGATATGCACAGACTGATAATCAGCACTGTCATTTGGGCTTTTACTAAAGAATGATGACCCAATATTCCATGACAAGGTTCCAGCAGCTGTAAAAAT
>Ga0075120_10003604_pt1 | contig 10566 bp, 7 predicted proteins | sample AntAceMetag02UKL_FD_69792 | JGI IMG/M metagenome (GOLD analysis project Ga0075120, IMG submission 69792) | Saline lake microbial communities from Ace Lake, Antarctica - Antarctic Ace Lake Metagenome 02UKL | ecosystem: Environmental > Aquatic > Non-marine Saline and Alkaline > Saline | place...
AAAATAACAAAATTAATAGCTGGTCTTTTTATTCCCCTAAATTATAAACCTCCATGCACAATACCATTCATCAGGATGTTTGTCGGGTGGGCAGCTTATACATTCGGTCTTTATTCTGGAGTCTATTGATTCGACGAAAGTTGTATATTCAACCAAACCACCTGATTTGCATGGATAATCATCCAAACCTTTTCGTTTCCGGGCACTTTGAACGCGGCAGTCATTCATCTGAAAAACAAAACTATTTGGAGTTTCTTCTGTAATTGATTGTTTGTTTACTGTTGCATATAAACGAAAATTCAATGCTATTTTTAATCCTTCCAGTCCGGGATTTTCAGGCAAGTTTAAAAAGCGTTTTATTGACCATGCTTCAAAAGGAGAAAATTGTCCCCAGCAAGTGTCATTACACCTTTTTGCATCAAACATGCTTTTTGAAAACTCAACTGCCTGAAACCAGACTCCATCATTTGCAAGCCAGTTTACAGCAACTTTTTCTTTTAACTCATGAAGCTTTTCTTTCGGAAGGTCAAGCAATGGTTTCGGAACATCATCTTCCATTTCAAAACCAAGGGTTTTTGACAATCTTTTCATCTGGATATGATAACTTTTTGAATAAGCTTCCTTGAGTATTTTTTGTGCTTTTTCACGTCCGTACTGGTGCTGAACTTCAGCATACCAGAAAGCATAATGCATTATTGTGCGATGAAAAAAATCAATTACTAACCGTGCTGTTTCTTTATGATTCAGGTCTTCCTGTGATTTCAAAATTCTTTCCATAATTAAATATTTTTAATGCCATTTTTACAACATCATCAAATGTTTTTTTATCAATTTTATATTTAATATTATTTTTATCAAAATAATACAGTAAATTTTTTGTGTCCATATTACCAATCAGTTTATCATCTGCCATAGGGCAACCACCCAAGCCATTGATAACCGTATCAAATCTTCTGCAGCCGGCTTTATAGGCAGCATCTGTTTTTTCATACCAATCATTAGGTTTGGCATGTAAATGTAAACCAAACTCAATATCAGTAAATTTAGGAATTAATGTTGAAAAAACCTCATTTATTCTTTCAGGAGTAGAATTTCCAAGAATATCTGAAAAAGGAATAATTTGTATCCCAAGCCTGTAAAGTACATCAACCCATTTCTTAACTAACTCAATATTCCACTCATCTTCATAAGGATTTCCAAAACCCATTGCTATATAAACTACAAGTTCCTTTTTTGCTTTAATACAAATATTTTTTAAAACTTCAATGGTTTGCAACGAACTTTCAATATCAGAATTAATATTTCTTTTCAGAAATGTTGGAGAGACCGAAAATGGAAAAATAAGATATTTTATTTCATCAAAACCGGCAGCAATTTCACCTCCTTTTTTGTTTGCAACCAAAACCATTAATTTGGATTTGGTTTTTGACATATCCAACTTTTTCAAAACTTCTGCCGTATCGCTTAGCTGCGGAATTGCATCAGTAGAAACAAAACTCCCGACATCAACAGCATCAAAACCAACTTTCAATAATAAATTAATATAATCTGCTTTAAGTTGTGTAGGAATAATTTTTCTCAAGCCCTGCATACCATCACGGGGAGTTTCGATAATTTTCATCTGAATTTTACCTTCCTGTCAATGTTTTGGGAATTCTGCCATTATTAATTGTTTCCGAACGTAACCTGCGACCGATTATTTTTTCAAATATTTTCCCAATCTCAAGAACTTTGTCAACATCAACACCCACATCAATTCCCATTTCATCCATCATAACAACCATATCTTCGGTGCAAACCAAACCAACTGTATTAGGGTCTTTATAGTAATAAGAACCTGTTCCCGAAACAGGCACACCACTGACAAAATTTGCGGGCTGACCACCGATTCCTCCTAAACACGATTCATAATTCGTTATTCCTGCCTGTAATGCAGCCAAAACATTTGCCAATCCCCATCCGCGTGTAACATGAAAATGAGCAATATGTTTTTCAGGTTGCGGAATTGAATCCAAAAGCATTGAGAAATATTTATAAACCCTGTCGGGAGAGGCAGAGCCATCATGGTCGGCATGTTCAATATCATCAGCACCGATATCAAGCCATCGTTGTGTAAACTCTATGGCTTTTTTCATTTCAGTAGGACCTTCTATGGGGCAACCCCAAATAGTGCTGACTGTTCCGTTTACCTTAATACCGGCATCATGACACATAGGAATATATTTCTCACTCATCTTCCAGTATTCAGCAAGACTTGCACCTGAATTTCTTTTATGATGTGATTCACTCGTTGAAACCATTAATAAAACCCTGTCGGGTCCATACCCGTCTTTCTTTGCCTGTATTGCCCTTTCTATTGACCTTTCCCTGATTGTGATTGCTGTCAGAGTTACATCATTAAGCAAATGCTTAACTTTTCTGCTTGCATGCAAACGTTTCATTAAATCATCGGCATCCTTAAACTGAGGCATCCCTTGTGGATTGCCAAAATTTGTTGTTTCAACATGTTTAAATCCTGCAAGAATTAATTGTTCAAGAACCCAAAGCTTTGCTTCTGTAGGAATAATTTTTTCTTCATGTTGAAAACCGTCTCTAACGGTTATTTCTCCGATTTTTACTTTTTTTGGATAGTTCATAATCACATTTTTCACCTTTATATCTTTAATTTTTAATTTTTTATTTCTGCTAAAATAATTAAATATCTAAAATTAATCTGCATAAATAGTAAAAATTTATTTATAATTGCACTGAAATATTAACAATTATATTATTTTATTCTTTTATAAACCCAAATTTTAAAATAGTGTTTACATTAGAAACAAAAATCAATACCAACTCGGATGAGTTTAAAAAAAACAAAGAAGAATTTCAAAAGATTTTAAAGAAATATAAAGAAATTCATCAAGAAATTATTAAGGGTGGTCCGGAAAAATCCATAATAAAACATAAAGGAAGAGGGAAGCTGCTTGTAAGGGAAAGAATTGACAAGCTGATTGATCCTAATACTCCTTTTTTGGAATTATCTCCTCTTGCATCTTACAATATTTTTGACAATGGTCATCCTTCAGCAGGAATCGCCACAGGAATAGGCGTAATACACGGAAAAGAAACCATAATTATTGCTAATGATGCAACTGTAAAGGGCGGTACTTACATCAAAGAAACAATAAAAAAACATTTACGGGCACAGGAAATTGCTATGGAAAACCATTTGCCCTGTGTTTATCTGGTTGATTCCGGAGGAGTATTTTTACCTGAGCAGGCAAATGTTTTTCCCGACAGAGATCACTTCGGCAGGTTCTTTTACAATCAGGCACAGTTATCATCAAAGGGAATTCCGCAAATAGCAATCGTTATGGGGTCATGTACTGCAGGTGGTGCGTATGTTCCTGCAATGAGCGACGAAACAATTATCGTTAAAAAGCAGGGAACAATTTTCCTTGGCGGACCACCATTAGTAAAAGCAGCTACCGGTGAAGTTGTTACACCTGAAGAACTTGGCGGTGCAGAAGTTCATACTTCAATGTCAGGAGTAGCTGACCATTTAGCCGACAATGATGAACATGCTATTCAAATCTGCAGGAATATCTTTGAAAATCTTGAAGTAAATGAAAAGCAAAATTTAGACATTGAAGCTATTGAAGAGCCAATTTACGATCCCGAAGAATTATATGGAATAGCACCCATTGATTTCAGAAAAATGATTGACCCCCTCGAAGTTATTATGCGTATTGTTGATGGAAGTAAGTTCCATGAATTTAAGGGAAAATACGGCAAAACTCTCATTACCGGTTTTGCCCGAATCATGGGTTTTCCTGTCGGGATACTGGCAAATAATGGTGTTTTGTTCTCTGAATCCGCTTTAAAAGGAACACATTTTATTGAATTATGTGCAACAAGAAAAATTCCGCTGTTATTCCTTCAAAATATAACAGGATTTATAGTTGGAAAAGATTTTGAAAGAAAAGGCATTGCCAAGGACGGAGCCAAATTAGTTCACGCAGTTGCCAATGCTAATGTCCCTAAATTCACTGTAATTTTTGGCGGTTCTTTCGGTGCGGGCAATTACGGAATGGCAGGCCGTGCTTTCAGCCCCCGTTTGTTGTTTATGTGGCCTAATGCGAAAATTTCAGTGATGGGCGGAATGCAGGCAGCCGGTGTTCTGATTACCGTTAAATATGACCAGTACAAAGCCATAGGAAAAGAAATGCCTCAGGAAGAAATTGATAACCTTAGAAAAACCATTATGGATAAATACGATCAGGAAGGCTCAGCTTATTTTAGTACTGCCCGCTTGTGGGACGATGGTATTATTGATCCGGTTGATACACGTAAAATAATTGCCATGGGCATTTCAATGTCATTGAATAATAAATTTCCTGAACAAAAATTCGGAGTATTCAGGATGTAAAACATTAGACATGAAATCATACCAAAACATTGAATTTGAATTAACAGAAAGTATCAGCACCGTATGGCTAAACCGACCTGAAAAACACAATGCTATGAACGCCGAAATGATAGCTGAAATTATTGATTGTTTTTTTGAAATCAATAACATGTCCGAAGCACGAATTGTATTACTCAAGGGGCGGGGAAAATCATTTTGTGCCGGTGCCGACTTGAATTACATGAAAGGCATAGCCGAATTTGGTTACGACGAAAATTATCACGACAGTTTACAATTAGCCAAATGCTTTAATGTGATTTATACTTGCAAAAAACCTACAATTGCTGTTGTGCAGGGCGCTGCAATAGGTGGGGCAAACGGATTACTTGCTGCTTGTGATTTTGTTTATTGTACAGATGAAACAAAATTTGCTTTCGCAGAAGTGAAACTCGGCATTGTTCCTGCCACTATTTCGCCTTATATTGTAAAACGAATCGGTGAATACGGAGCAAGAGATCTGATGCTTACCGGAAGAAGATTTCTCGGTAAAGAAGCAGAATATTACAGATTAGTAAATAAATCTTTACCCGCTGAAGAACTGGAAGACCAAATAAATTCAACTATAAAAGTATTAATGTCAAGCGGACCGGATGCAATAGCTGCTTGCAAACAGTTACTTTACAATATTTCAAATAAAATAAATTTTGATGATTCCATTGATTACACAGCAAATTTGATTGCTGAGTTACGTGCTTCAAAAGAAGGGCAGGAAGGTATGGCTGCCTTTCTTGAAAAAAGAAAACCCAACTGGGCAAAATAAATTATTTGAATATGATTATTTTATTTCCTCTCCTGAGGAAAAGATTACAGAAAAATAAAATATGAAAAAACGACCGATAAAATTCAGTTTGATATACCGTGACATGTGGCAATCTTCAGGAAAATATGTTCCCCGTGTTGACCAATTAAAAAAGATTGCCCCCGTTATAGTTGATATGGGATGTTTCTCAAGAATTGAAACAAACGGAGGAGCTTTTGAACAAGTAAACTTACTTTATGGAGAAAATCCCAACAAAGCTGTCCGTGAATGGACAAAACCGTTCAATAAAGCAGGTATTCAGACACATATGCTTGAGAGAGCATTAAACGGTATACGAATGTTTCCTGTACCTGCTGATGTCCGTCACTTAATGTATAAAGTCAAAAAAGCACAAGGTACAGATATTGCAAGATCATTCTGCGGATTAAATGACCCGAGAAACCTTGAGCTCTCAGTAAAATATGCTAAAGAAGCCGGGATGATATCCCAGGTAGCATTGAGTATCACTCATTCAAAAATCCATAGTGTTGATTATTTTATGGATGTGGTTGACAAAGCTGTTGAATTCGGAACAGATGAAATTTGCCTGAAAGATATGGCAGGTGTCGGACGACCTGCAACATTAGGCAAATTAGTCAAAGCTATTAAAGACAAATACCCCGATATTATAGTCCAGTATCACGGGCATTCAGGCCCAGGATTTTCTGTTGCTTCAACGTTGGAGGTCGCTAAAGCCGGAGCCGATTATATTGATGTTGCAATGGAGCCGCTATCGTGGGGGATGGTCCATCCTGATGTGATAACAATTCAAGCAATGCTTAAAGATGCAGGTTTTGACGTCCCTGAAATAAACATGAAAGCATATATGGAAGCACGTGCTTTAACACAAAGTTTTATTGACGATTTTCTGGGATATTTTATTAACCCTAAAAATAGATTTCTCTCATCATTGATGATACAATCAGGCCTGCCAGGCGGAATGATGGGAAGCCTGATGGCTGATCTAAAAGGTGTTCATGATGGTATAAATTATTCTTTAAAAGCCAGTAATAAAAAAGAACTTACGGAAGATGACCTCCTTGTAAAATTATTTGACGAAGTTGCTTATGTTTGGCCTAAATTAGGATATCCGCCACTAGTTACACCATTCAGCCAATATGTAAAAAATGTAGCACTTTTAAATATCGTTCAGTTGGCAAAAGGAGAAGAAAGATATTCAATGATGGACGAAACCACTTGGGACATGATACTTGGAAAAGCAGGTAAATTACCTGGTCCGTTAGCTCCCGAAATAATCAATCTTGCAGAAAAACAAAACAGGAAATTTTATACCGGAATACCACAGGATGCATATCCTGATATACTGGATAAGTGTCGTAAAGAAATGAAAAAAAATAAATGGAATTTGGGTGAAAATTATGAAGAGTTATTTGAGTTTGCCATGCACGAAACCCAATACAGAGATTATAAATCCGGTCTTGCAAAAAAAAGATTTGAAGAAGAAATTCATAAATTAAAATCACAAAGTTCAACAACAAAAACAACAATCGCCGTGAAAGAAAAACAAACCCCCAAACGTAATTCTTATTATAAAGATAAAGTAGATTATCCCATTGCAATGGTTGCATTCCTTTTGTATAGCCTTAATAATAAATTGATGAATGAAGAGCAACCTGTTAAAAATGACCATAATATCTGGGAAACTATCGGATACTGGAGAAATTTGATGACCATTAATTTAACTTATAACAAAGAAGAATATCCTGTAATCGTTAATAAAGCCAGAGACAATAAATATAAATTTGAGATATCAGAAAACGTATATAATTCAAAATTAGAATTTATAACAAAAGGCGAACTTGATTTTACTATTGAAAAAAACACTTATCTGGCAACAATTTCAAAAGGTGAAGAAGGAAAAACTAAAATTACAATAAATGGTGAGAATTTTCAGATGTCCAGAAATGACTTTTTAGAACAGGAGGCAATTTCACATGGAGAAGAAGAACTCATGGCAGATGAAGAATCCCACATCATTTCACCTATTCCGGGAAGAATATTCAAGATAAATGTTAAAGAAGGTAATAAAATTAAGAAAGGTGATGTTGTAATAGTTATTGATGCAATGAAAATGGAAAACAACATTGTTTCAAAAAAAGATACAGTTATAAAGAAAATTCTTGTTTCCCTTGATGAAATGGTTGATGCAGGTGTCTCACTAATAGAAATTGAATAAAATAAAAATATTAACAACATAAAAAAGTCATGAATTTTGAATTGACAGAAGAACAAAAACTTATCAGGGAAACCGTAAGAGATTTCGCAGAAAGGGAAATAAAACCTGTAGCTAAAGAGCTTGACGAAAAAGCAGAATTTTCAATTGAATTGACAAATAAAATCGGAGAACTTGGGTTATTTGGCATGTACTTACCCGAAAAATACGGTGGACAAGGTTTGGATAATATATCTTACATAATTGCAGTTGAAGAGATTGCAAGAGTTGACGGCTCACAGGCAGCAACACTTGCTGCGCATAATTCGCTTGGAATAGGACCGCTTTACTATTACGGAACTGAAGAACAAAAAATGAAATACCTGCCTCAACTTTGCACAGGCGATGCTCTTTGGGGATTCGGACTTACAGAACCCGATGCCGGCTCAGATTCAAGAGGAACAAAAACCAAAGCAATACTTGAAAACGGAGAATGGATAATTAATGGATCAAAGATTTTCATTACGAATGGTTCATCAGATATTTCCATTGGTTCTGTCGTTCAGGCAGTATCCGGTGAAAAAGACGGTAAAAAAGAATTCACATGTATTATTGTTGAAAAAGGAACGCCCGGATTTAAGCAAGCGACCATGCATGGCAAGATGATGTGGAGAGCTTCAAATACAGCCGAACTTTATTTTGATGATTGTAAAGTGCCTGAAGAAAATCTTTTAGGTAAAATCGGTCAAGGCTCAAAAATTATGTTAAGCACTCTTGATAACGGAAGATTGTCAATCGCTGCAATGGGCTTAGGTTGCGCCCAGGGAGCTTTTGAACTGGCATTGCAATATTCACAGGAACGAAAACAATTCGGTAAGCCAATATGTAAATTCCAGGTCAATGCTTTTAAACTTGCAGATATGGCAACAAAAATCGAATTGGCTCGTAACCTGCTGTATAAAGCATGTTGGCTTAAAGACAACAACAAACCTTTCGGGAAAGAAGCAGCAATGTCGAAACTTTATTGTTCGGAAATTGCCAGGCAAGTAGCTGATGAAGCTGTCCAGCTTCACGGTGGTTATGGCTTGATGAAAGATTATGATGTTGAACGATTTTACCGCGATCAGCGTTTATTACAAATCGGCGAAGGCACTTCCGAAATCCAACGACTGGTAATCTCAAGGCACCTTGGAATTTAAAATCAGGTTATCCCTATATTTGTAACAATAGTGTAATGTCAAATGTCAGAAGTCAGATGTATGATGTCAAATATATTAGAGAAATTATGATTTTGAAATACATATAACATTTGACTTTTGACATCATACATTTGACATAACAATATACAGAAGTTCAGCAAAAGAAATGAAAACAAAAAAAGTCACGTTAGGGACGAACTATTTGTAACATATGACGGCAGTCCTGTGAATAAAAGAAATCAAGCTAAGAAAAGTCCCATCGGGATGATCTGATAAACAATGAATTACAAAATATAAAAATATGCAAAACAATATCCTTTGGCAACCAAAAAAAGAAAAGGCAGAAAGATCACAGATGAATGAATTCATTAATGTGATAAGGAAAAAGTATAGTCAGGATATAAAAGATTATTACAACCTTCATCAATGGAGTATTGAAAATATTGCTGATTTTTGGGGAGAATTTTGGGATTATTCTCAAATTATTTATTCAAAAAAATATGACACAGTAGTTGATGAACCGAAAAAAATGCCTGGAGCTAAATGGTTCAGCGGGGCACGATTAAATTATGCCGAAAACCTGCTCAAAAGAAGAGATAACCATACGGCAATTATTTTCCGTGGAGAAGATAAAGTAAAAAAAACGATTACATATAAAGAACTGTTTGAAGAAGTTCACAAAGTAGCTGAAGGCTTGAAAAGACTCAGCATTAAAAAAGGCGACCGTGTTGCCGGGTTCATGCCCAACATGCCCGAAACAATAATTGCCATGCTTGCTGCTTCTTCAATAGGAGCAATCTGGTCATCTTCATCTCCCGACTTTGGAATTAAAGGTGTGCTTGACCGGTTCAGCCAAATAGAGCCCAAAATTATTTTCTCGGCAGACGGCTATTATTTTAAAGGTAAAATATTTGATTCGCAGGAAAAGTTAAAAGGTATCCTTGATAAATTACCATCTGTTGAAAATGTAGTGATGATAAAATATACAGGTAATCTGGATTTAGAAACAATGCCAAAAGCCATGAGTTGGGAAGACCTGGCTCAATCCGCAAAAGAAGAAATGACCTTCGAGCAATTACCTTTTGACTATCCGCTTTATATCATGTATTCCTCCGGAACAACGGGACTTCCAAAAAGTATTGTCCATTCAGCCGGAGGTACATTAATTCAACATTTAAAGGAACTAATTCTGCATTGCGATCTTACGGAAGATGATGTAATCTTTTATTTTACCACCTGTGGCTGGATGATGTGGAACTGGTTTATCAGTTCACTGTCAGTTGGTGCTACCATTGTTTGTTATGATGGAAACCCGTTTTATCCTGCTCCTGATGCTTTACTTAAAATGGCTGATGAGTTGGACATTTCAATTTTCGGGACGAGTGCAAAATATATTGCCTCGCTGGAAGCTGCGGGTGTTGTACCTAAAGAAATTTCCGGTTTCCCGAAACTGAAAGCAATTACTTCAACCGGCTCTCCCTTATCAGATGAAAGCTTTGAATATGTTTATAAAAAATGGAAAAAAGATGTTCAGCTATCTTCAATTTCAGGAGGCACTGATATTATTTCATGTTTTGTATTGGGAAATCCAATTCTGCCGGTTTATAAAGGCGAAATTCAATGTAGCGGATTAGGTATGGATGTTGACAGTTTTGACGAAAATGGTAATACGATTATCGGTGATAAAGGTGAACTGGTTTGTAAATCCGCCTTCCCCTCCATGCCGATATATTTCTGGAATGATGAAAACGGAGAAAAATATAAAAATGCCTATTTTACAGTTTATGAAAATATATGGTGGCACGGGGATTACATTCGAATCAGCGAACATGGTGGCATTACAATGTTCGGACGCTCGGATGCAACTTTAAATCCCGGTGGTGTTCGAATAGGCACTTCAGAGATTTACCGTATAGTTGAAAATATGGAAGAAATTGATGATTCG
>Ga0075120_10003605_pt1 | contig 10565 bp, 9 predicted proteins | sample AntAceMetag02UKL_FD_69792 | JGI IMG/M metagenome (GOLD analysis project Ga0075120, IMG submission 69792) | Saline lake microbial communities from Ace Lake, Antarctica - Antarctic Ace Lake Metagenome 02UKL | ecosystem: Environmental > Aquatic > Non-marine Saline and Alkaline > Saline | place...
CGCTGGATGGGAGGAATTCCGAACAAGTACAAGACAAAAGAAGATTTTTCTAATTAAAGTCCCCCTATTTCCCACAGAAATCCTAAATTCTGTCTTTTTTGTCTTATTTTAGGTTCCAGACCCATATGTCCCGCCAAACTTATTCAATTCTCAGAAGTATCTATATTTTGCACTTTCTTACAACTACGACTATAATCGACTATAATACAAGAAACTGCAGGGATGGCAGAGTGGTCAAATGCATTGGACTGTAAATCCAACGTCTTCCGACTACGTAGGTTCAAATCCTACTCCCTGCATTTAACAAGCTTCCCCTTTGATACAAGGAATATTTACATTTGCTTCAAATTCGTATAGAATTACAAGGCAATATGAGAGATTCAATATTGCATAATACCCAGGCAATTGTAAAAAACAACATAGAATATATATTTTCACACTGCTATGTATCAGAAATAGATTGTAAAAAACCTGAGATAACCACTATACAGTCTGGAACAGAAGCACAAACATTTCTTATTAAAACAGGCAAAAGTTCATTCATATTAAAGATTTCCCCCCTTAAGAAATTAGATGAAATAAAGTATGAAAATGAGATATTAAAAAGATTAAATGAAGTCTCGAAGAATTTCATTACATTAAAAAGCAACGTATTTCTTCTTGGGAACAATGTCGCCGTCTTGTACAAATATTTTAATGGTAAAAGCTTATCCAAACAAAGCTTAACTTCAGATAAAATCGTGCAAATAGCACAGATGCAAGCAGAGATGCACAAAAAACTAAAAGATTTTCATCCTAACTCGAAAGAAAGGAAGAGATTCTCAATCTTTGATCTTACTTTCATAGAAATTTTTCAATCAGATTACTCAGAAGAAGTAAAGAATTTAATACTCGAAGCAGAAAATATTCTTCGAGAAAAACTGCTACCTTATAATAAACATCCATTACCAGAATCAATCATCCATGAAGATCTAGAAATGGTAAACATCTTAGAACATAAAAATGGGAAGCTGTTGTTTATTGACTTCGGAGAATCACACAAAGCACAAATCATTAGTGACATATCAACAACACTAAAAGAAATTATTGCTAATCCAATGGGATTAAGAAATGAATTATTTAATGTATATCTTAAAGAATACCAGAAAAATAATCCTATTCTTGATCAAACACAGTTAGATATGATTCCTTGGCTAGTATTAAGACGAACTTTATTTATGTTTACATATTTATTAAATAAAGGTAGCAAATTAAACAGCTCCGAGAATAAAAACTACTCCTGTAATGTAGATATCGAAAAAAAACTACTAGAAAATCTCATACAGAGTAATAATTTCATCTTTAATCTAAAAGATATAAGTTAAAATGAAAAAGAAAAAAATTGGTTTAATATTAGGTAAGATTGCACCATTCCATAAAGGACATAACTATATAATCGATACCGCACTATCAATTGTTGATGAGTTAATATTTATAGTATATGACTGTCCTGATCGTATACATATACCTACTAATGTAAGAGCAAACTGGGTACGAAAACAATATCCACAGGTTAATGTGATAGAGGGATGGGATGCCCCTAATGAACATAATGATTCTGATTTAAAAGTTCAAAGAAAACAGGAAGATTATATCTCCAAAGTTCTGAAAGGAAAAAAGATTACACATTTTATATCCTCCGAAACATATGGCAAACATATAAGTAAACATCTAAATGCAGAGAATATTGTTGTAGATATGGACAGGGAAAAAATAAACATATCATCAACAATGATAAGAGAAAATTTATATACATCTAGAAGTTATATTCCTAGCATTGTTTATAGGGATTTAATAACCAAGATTGCATTTATTGGATTTGATTGGGAATCAACAAATAAATTAGCAGAAATTACAGCTAAGAAATATAAAACAATTTCAGGAAGTTTTTCTAAAGAGCCAACAGGGGAGATAGAATTGCTCAAGATTATTGAAGAAAATAAAAAAGAGTTTTCCAACGAATCTTTAATAAAAAAGGCTAACACTTTTGCATTTTATACAAACACCTCATTGGAAGCATATACTCTCTTACAAGGGATTGAAAGAGTTTTTTCTGGAGATATTCGTAACCATGCTTTAAAAGAGATAGACAGCTTCGATATCGTCTTCCTAAACCGAATGGATGACAAAACAATCAATGGTATTAGTAGCCATTTTCTAAACAACCAGTTAGAAGCACTACTTCAAACAAATAAAACCAATTATATAGAATTACTCGATGACTATGCAGAAAGAGAGAAAAAAATTAAGGAAACTCTTGATTTAAATTTAAAAACAAAAATATTCCTATGAATAACTACCTTGCAGGTGGAGTAAATTCTCCAATTCCAATTCCTCAATACTACCCTAACAATATAGTTAAAGGCCAAGGTGCATACGTAATAGATAATAAAAACAATAAATACATTGATATGTGGATGGGATATGGCGCCTTGCTTTTCGGTCACGTAGACAAGGACATTCTTGAAACTATTAAAAAAACTATAGAAACAGGCTGGTTTTATTCATATCAAACCGAAATAGAAAAAGAGCTTTCAGAAATTCTACATAAGCATATACCATCAGCAGAAGTTATACGATACGCAACAACAGGTTCCGATGCTGTAGCGTATGCCATAAGGGCAGCCAGATCATATACTAAGAGAAGCGAAGTTCTCTCAATAAAAGGAGGCTATCACGGTGTTCATGAAGGAATGATAAGTATCGATGGAACAACAATAAGCACAAAACCTGAGTATATCAACTTTAATGATGCAGATGCTGCATATGAGAAATTAAAGAGTCGGGATTTTGCATGTTTGATTCTCGAACCTATATTAGCCAATTCTGGTTGTACTCCACCCAAGAAGGGTTATCTAGAAGAATTACGAAAGATATGTGATGAAACGGAAACTCTCTTGATATTTGATGAGGTAGTAAATGGGTTTAGAGTATCAATTGGTGGTTCTCAAAAAAGATTCAATGTGGTACCAGATATTTCTACATTCTCTAAAGCCATCGCATCGGGTTTGCCTCTTTCAGTAATTGCTGGAAAGAAATCGATATTGGAAGAATATATTCCTACAGGAAATATTTTCTTCGCTGGAACATTTAATGGTCACCCACTCTCCTTACATGTTGCAAAAAAGGTGATGGAAAAGCTAGAGGATGGGGAAATTTATGCAGAACTAGAAAAACTAGGAAATACTTTCAGGAAGGAAATCTCTCTACATATTAATGAAATAGATGCTAATGCATGTATCCAAGGAATAGCTTCAATGTTTACAATTGCTTTTGGATGTAGGAGTTTTACACAAGGAATAATAAATGAAAACTATAATACCAATGCATACGAAGTATTCATAGAAAAACTAGCAAAAAAGAAAATTCTCTTTCCACCTCTACCAACAGAAACCATTTTTCTATCAAAAGTTCATAAACCTATCGCAGAAGATATTCTATCAAGTATTAAAATAGCATTAACTGAGATGAAAAAGGAGGGTTTAATATAATGAACAGAAATACTACAATCTTGAAATCTCTTAATGAGACAATCCAAAGAGCGAGATCCACCAACCTTTATAAAGGAAAAAGCCTCAAAGAAATAAGTGAACTCTCTGAACTTAAATCTCTCCCTTTTACAACTAAGCAAGATTTGCGGGACAATTATCCTTTTGGTGGCTTAGCAACAGATATGAGCGAAGTACTCGAGGTTCATACATCTTCAGGTACTACAGGAAAAGCTGCAATATCATTTCTAACCCGTAAGGATATTAAAAAAGGTAATAAAGCTATATCTCAAGCTTGGAAAACTTTTGGTGTAAACCAAGATAGCAGAGTAATGTTTGTAATGAGCTACGGATTATTTAGTGGTGCAGCTATAAATACATATGCAATACAACACCTAGGGGCCTTTGTACTCCCATCTGGAATCCAACCAATTGATACACAATTAAGATTAATTATGGACTTCGAAATAGATACGATAGTTGCTACACCAGGATTCTATTTATACCTAATCAACTATATGAAAGAAATCAAGTTCGATGTTAATAACTTGAATCTAAAAAGAGTAATAGCAGCAGGGGAGGTGTATTCAGAGGAGATAAGACAAAAAATACAAAATGACCTACAAACCGAGGTCTTCGATCATTATGGACTTTGTGAAGTGAACACTGGGATTGCTTACGAATGCGAATATCACAAAGGCCTACATATTCTAGATGATTATATTCTAGCAGAAGTTATCGATCCTCAAACAAGAGATATTTGTAAAGATGGAGATGTTGGAGAACTAGTCTTAACTAGCCTAAAAAAAGAAGCATCACCAATAATTCGGTATCGAACTGGAGATAAAACAAGGTTAATACCAGGACTGTGTGAATGTGGGAGAGAAAGTGTCAGAATAGACAGGATTATTGGTAGAGTATCTGAAACAATGTTTATAAAAGGAATAAAGATAGATCCATATGAACTGAAAGACTTTATCATTCAAGAGGCAAAAGATACGCTTAATACGTATGACATGATATTTGAAATCAAGAAAAATAATGTAAATTTCGTTCCTAAAGTCTTTTTAGGTATAGATCAAGATAAAGAAAGTCTTATCAAACTATCTAAGAAAATAAAAAATCTGACGAAAATAGATTTTGAGATAGTGCCTGTAGATTCATCCTATTTCAAAAGAGATAAACATAATAAAGTAAAAATTATAAGATATGCAGAATAAAATCGCTCAAGCCTTACATGAATACGTAGTAGAAGAAGAAGAATCTCTGAAAAAACTTAATAAAGAGATCACACAGGATACCAATTTTGCAATATCCTATGATTATGATTACGTTAAGGAATACTTGAAACAATATAACAAGAATTATAAGAAGACTGAAAGGAAGATAAAAAGTAATCTAAAGCCAAAGGGGAAGATATTAATCATACTTTCTTATAATGAACCCTTTATTATGTCTATAATTCCTATTATGAATGCACTTATTGCTGGAAATGAAGTACTTGTAAAACCTAGCCGAAAAGCACTCGAATTCTTTGAAAGAATATGGATACATAGTGAAATAAAAAAAGACTTTGAACTAAGACTTGAAATATTTGAACATAGTAAAGAAAAACTCTTTAAAATAATTCCTGAAATGAATGCAGTATATTTTTTCGGTGGCTATGAGAATGCTATCAAATTAGGATCTGTATGTTCAGAGTCTTTGGTAGAATTTCATCCTGAAGTGGAGGCTGCAGATTGTAAAATTGTTTATTTAGAAAATACCTCAGATGAAAATATAAAAAAGGACATTAAGCTTACTATACACGACTCTTTACTCCATACTGGACAAAGTTGCCAACGAATACAAGGGATCTTTATTAATGATAAATATAATGAAAAATACAAAGATCTTTTGCAATTAGAAATAGATAGATTGATAGAAACAAAAGAAATAGAAAATTACATTCCTAAGGATTATCAACCAAACGATTTTCTTATAAAAACCTTAGATAAGCAGTTTCAAGAGATAGATAAAACCAATTTAATAAGAGCAAATACAAAGAGTGGGTTTCCATACTTAATATGTAATCCCCCTGTCAATGGAGAGTTTATAAAGTCCGCTCAATTTCTCCCTACATTATGGATCTCAAAATATGATGAACTCGATAATTTAATAAATACTTTAAATTCGAGACGCTATAAACTTGGGATTAATATCTTTTCTGATAATAAAGAAGTCGTTCAGAAAATCATTGATTCTACTAACTTTACAAGATTTACTACAAATACTTGTCATACATTTGTCCGTTATGATGAGGGATGGGGAGGAATTTCACCAACTGGCTTTAATGGATATATATCATGGATAGAAAAATTTTCTTATCCATATACTGTTATTTCAGATTAAACCTCTGGATGATTTATTCCAATATGACAAATTTGTTTCTTACCTATTCTGATATAAACATCAGCTATCTCTTCAGATAACATCTCTGTTGAGACTTTAACATAATCATCAGTAGCATCAGGTTTATTACTTAGAACCGATATCCCACCCTGTTCTACTAACCTTCTTACTCTTGAGTTAGACAAAAGTCGATCATTATTTATCTGAGAACCTATCTTCCTAAGAGCTTCCATTAACGATTCTCCTTCCTCTACAACAATCTTAGTAGCATTATCTGGTCTTAATTTACTATCTTTACCAACTAAATCCATTGAACCTCTTTCCGCATTTAAGGCGACTTCTCTATGACCACTATTTAAACTAGCTACTATTACTCTCGCAAGCATTCTTTTTAATACAATTGGATCAATATTAGCATCTTCTCCCATGGTGGGGTTGACGTCTTTCGAAGATACCCTAGAAAGAAGTTCATCTAATTCTAAAGATGAAATTTCCGTAAGTTCTCTAAACCAAATAGGCATAAGAGCATCAGGGATACTCATAACTTTAGTATATAAACCTACAGGATCCTCATTTAAAGGAATATAATTTCCTAAGCTCTTACTCATTTTTACGAGACGTCCTTGACTATCAGTAGCACCTGTGGTTCCCGGTAATAAATCAACGGTAACAACAGTTTCGGGTTCAAGATGATGTTTACTCATCAAGTTTCTCGTTTGAAGAAAGTTAAGATACTGATCTAATCCCCCTATCTCAATATTCGACTTCAAATGAACACTATCATAGGCCATAAAAGTTGAGTACATTAACTCACCAAGAGACACACTTCCTCCTTTATTTATTCTTTCTTGGAAATCCCTTCTATCCATCGAGCGGCTAGCACTAATATTTTGCAGAATCGGCAACCATTCCATCATTGACTTATTCAACCATTCGGAATTATGAAAAACTTCTACATTAGGGTTTTGGGGACTGATATCTATAATCCTAGAAGCTTGGTCTCTATAATTCTTCATATTGGCATCAATCTGCTCTCTCGAAAGTGGCTGTCTTGCTGTCATTCTGTCAGTGCCATCTCCAACCATCGCAGTTGCATCCCCTATTATAAATTGAATCTTATGACCCATCTGTTGAAAGCGCCTCATCATCCTCAATGTAATACCATGACCTAAATGTATTTGTCCTGCAGTAGGATCTACTCCTATCTTAATCGTTAATGGTTCTCCTGACAATTTAGAACGTAACATTTTCCCAAACAATTCGTTTTCTGCCAATATTTTAGTCAGATCTGATTCTTCAATCTCATCGTATTTAGTAGACAAATCTTTCGGCGACAAGACAGGATCAGGGATAACAGAATTTTCATGCTTCCCCACCTTGTCAATAATAATATCATACTGATCTTCTACAGAAAGAACACTAAGGTCTACTCTTTCTCTAGATAACAACTCATTCTCTACTAGAAGAAGAGCTTCCTGCTCTGGCTTTTCTTTCAATACTGTAAACAAATCCATTCTTTTTTGATTCTGAGCTTCCACAGAATTGTCTCCCTCTATATTCATAAAATTACTCATTAATACTTAATATATAGCACGATTTTACCTGTTCTGTAAAGCATATGCAAGATATACACAAATATGATTTTCGCCCTTTTTTATACTGTCTCATTTGTCTTATTTTAGGTTCCAGACCCATATGTCCCGCCAAACTCCTTAGGTTGCTACAAGACCCGTGCACTATACTCAGGAACTCTGATGGGGATTGAGTTAGTTATGCACAAAAAACGATTATTTCAATATTAAGGCCTGGTGTATGAAAAAGTGCTGAAAAGGAGTAGTTTTTAGTAACGCTCGGTTCGAAGGTAAAAAAGATACGCCAATCCCTTCAAAAACTCCATCTCAACAAAAATAACCTACTTTGTACATGGTACAATTACAGACAATGGAAAAAATAGATGTCAAAAATAAAGACAAAAGACTGCAAGAAATAAAGACTATTCTCTCCACCTTCTCTGAAGAAACAGTGTTTATCCTAACCTCACACTTGCTTGTTGAAAAATATATAGATGAGTTACTTGAGAAAATCCTACCCAATGGGAGCAAAATTACAAATAACAAAAATATTAGATTTACGTTTTTAGCAAAATGCGAGATTCTTGAATCAATGAAATTACTAAACGCAAATAGCTACCCGTTATTAAAAGAACTAAATTCACTTAGAAATAAATTTAGTCATAAAATCAGCTACAAAATCAGTAAGAAAGATATAGATAACTTTATTCCCCATATAAAGAGTGACTTTAGAAAAAAAATGCCTCTTACTAATGACGCGTGGTCAAATTTTGAGATTCTTAAAATTATTACTTACTATATATTCGGGTTGATAACTGCAACTCTTGACGCAAACTTACAAGTAAAAATAGGTAAAAACAATAAATAAACGAAATTATGCGTTTTTATACTGTCTCTTTTGTCTCATTTTAGGTTCCAGACCCATATGTCCCGCCATATCCCTTAGGTTGCTACAAGACCCGTCCACTATACGCAGGAATACTTATGGGGATTGAGTTAGTTATGCACAAAAAACGAAGTTTTCAATATTATAGCCTGGTGTATGAAAAAGCACTGAAAAGGAGTAGTTTTTAGTAACCCTCGGTTCGATATGAAAACGTCGGTTTAACACAATAGATTGCACTATTCTAAACTCTTACCTCCGTTCCGTTCCCGTTTCTGTTAACTATATTTTGTGAATAAGTATTAGGATATACTTACAAATACCTTGTCAATTAACTTGACAATTATTTTACATATCCATATAATGGATTATGATAAATACTAAGTATACATTAAGTAGAAAACTCTTAAAAAACATCTCCTCCATTGAAAGGCTCTATGGACAATTAGAGTCACAAGTAGTTCCTAAAAAGTTACTTCTTAACCTAGAAGAACACAATCTTGTTAAATCCTCTTTTTCTTCTAACAGTATAGAAGGTAATCCACTCTCTCAAGAAGAAGTTACTAATTTAATACTAGGTGGTAGAGTACCAGCAAATAGAGATGAGAAAGAAGTTAAAAACTACTTTCTCATTCTTAAACAAATAGGAGACGGCTATTCAACTCTAGATATCGATACTATACTTAAGATCCATAAAGAACTTTTAGAAGGTGTAGAAAATGAAATCGGTGGAGAGATTAGAAACAAGAAGGTTGTAGTTGGAAACCCTTCTCTAGATGGTACTGTAGTAATTAAACACGAACCCCCTAAACATACTAAAGATGAAATAAAGAAACTTCTTGAAGAACTAATTGCATGGGCAAACACTTCTGAAGAATTACCAATACTTAAAGCCGGTATATATCATCATGAGTTTGTATATATTCATCCATTTGCAGATGGTAATGGAAGAACTTGTAGATTAAGTACTACGCTTTTACTTAATAAATCGGGGTATAGAATAAATAAGTATTTTATACTTGATGACTACTATGATATAGATAGAATACAGTACTCTGATTCATTACACTCTGCAGATAGTGGGGATAAAACAGAATGGTTAGAATACTTCACAGATGGGGTTAAATACTCCTTACAATCAGCATTAGCAAAAATCGAGGAAGGATTAAAGAGTATATCTTTTGATATGAGGCCTACGAATAGGGAAAAGGATGTTTTGGAATTAATAAAGAAGTACAAAGAGATTACTTCTTCAGATGTTTCCAAAGATTTTGATATATCTAGACAACAAGCTTTTAATCTTTTAGATAATCTGGTTTCCAAAGGCTATTTGGAAAAACAGGGTAGTACAAAGAATAGTTTTTATATTCTTAGATAGTTTTATTTCCAAAGGATACGCTTTTTCGTATGTTATAGAAATATATTTCAACAAACTGTAAAACATTTCTCCAATATGACCTATTCAGCCGAATGAACGATGTTCGAACTTTGGATTCAACAAATCCTTTTGTTGCCTGGTAATATTTTAATCGGTTCGAGACCCGTCCATCCCTCCATATCCATTTGATTGCTACAGGACCCGTGCACTATACTCAGGGACTCTGATGGGGATTGAGTTAGTTATGCACAAAAAACAATTATTCCAATATTATAGCCTGGTGTATGAAAAAGCACTGAAAAGAAGTACTCTTTAGCAGTCCTCGGTTCGAAGGAGAAAGGTTGATGTGGAGGAGAAAATCCACATATGTTATTATTTCATAATGAAAAAATATTGTAAGGAATGTATAAATAATTTCAAATTCAATAAAGATGATAAAAGAATATATTCGATACTTAAAAGATAACCCTAAAGGATATTGGTTTAAAGCCAAACTCTATGGTTGGGGCTGGACGCCAGCTAAGAAAGAGGGTTGGACTGTACTTTTAGTATATTTACTAATTATTATCGTACCAAGTATATTTGCCGAGAAATTCATTGGTAGAGAGGAGGAGTTTCTAAAATATTATTTACCCCTTCTTGTTATTACGACGGCGCTGCTAATTTGGATTTGTTATAAAAAGGGTGAAAAGCCTCGCTGGATGGGAGGAATTCCGAACAAGTACAAGACAAAAGAAGATTTTTCTAATTAAAGTCCCCCTATTTCCCACAGAAATCCTAAATTCTGTCTTTTTTGTCTTATTTTAGGTTCCAGA
>Ga0075120_10003614_pt1 | contig 10558 bp, 6 predicted proteins | sample AntAceMetag02UKL_FD_69792 | JGI IMG/M metagenome (GOLD analysis project Ga0075120, IMG submission 69792) | Saline lake microbial communities from Ace Lake, Antarctica - Antarctic Ace Lake Metagenome 02UKL | ecosystem: Environmental > Aquatic > Non-marine Saline and Alkaline > Saline | place...
CGCACGTGCGGGAAGAAATCTAACTTTACTAAAATGATTTTCGGATGAAAGATAAGTTGAAGATCGAAATATTAAAAAGTGGGACGAAGAAGTGAAATACAGATTAAACACCCCACCTGGGAGGTTTATAAATTCAGCAAAAGAAAAACCAAATTCAAATCTTGTTAAATCTAGGTGATTAGCCTTTCATTTTTGCAGGATCCTGTCTTGTATCAAAAATATCCGTAACGTAAACATATTGGTTGATGACCCTATAAACAATTTTATAATTGTCTTTGATAATTCTACGATGACCTAATTCCAAATGTACAAGACATGGCTCCAACTGCCCGATGTATGGATTCTCTTCCAGTGATTCAGCCGCCTTTAAAATGCCATCTCTTATTTCAATCAGTTTTTCGTGCATGATTTTAGGAGCTAAAAAATTTAAGGTTTCCTCAAGGCTGATCAGCGATTGCTCGGTGTATTTCAACTTCATTTACCTATTCGGTTAGTTCGTTGAATAACATCATCCTTGGTATACACCCTGCCAGAAAGAATATCTTCTTCAGCCTGCTTTGCCCTGTTGGTTAATTTTATTTTTAACACCGGATTTAAGCTTGTTTTTTGCAATAATGTATAAATTGCCTCAAGAACATTTACATCATCTTGCTCGCTAATCATTTTTTGCAGTTTAGATTTTATTGTTATAGTGTCCATTATTAACTTTTGTTTTGGACAAAATTAACAAATAAATGCCAAATCCCGGTTATCCGAATCATGAAGGCCACGAACGCCAAATTCAAGTTCAGGTTTGAAATTGAAGAGGAAACGTTTGAAATGGGACATAAAAAAACCTCCAAGGTCTCGAAGACCTTGGAGGTTTTGTATTTTTAAATCTAATCGAAAATTACTTTACGATCAACTTCTTTGTAACATTGCTATTTTCAGTTTCAATATTCAGGAAATAGACTCCCTTGCTTTGACCAGATAGATCAAGGTCAAAATTCCCATCGACAACTTTGCTTAAAACTGTTTGCCCCATGGCACTCATCACAGTAATATTTACCGCCTGATCAATCATGATATGAAAAACACCGCTTGAAGGATTTGGATGAATGTTCACTTTATTCAATTGCTCCGAAATCCCGGTATAATCAATCTGAAGTGTCTCCAATTTTGAAAGGCCTTCATTTACATAATATCCCTGATTGGGCATACTTTGGTCGAAAGTTGCAGTTAAGGTGAAGTCTTCGTTGGTTGAGCTACGGAACATCCTAAAATTCATCATTTCTTCGTCCATCATACCATCCTGGCTGGCAGTAACGCTATCATTTCCGCATGCTACAAGCGCCATGTTTTCGTATAAATCTTCAATTTCGATAAAGCCGGTACACAGGCCTTCTTGATTAAATACACCAATCTGATCATCTAATTCAAAATTCTGAACCTGACTTGCCGGAACAGCAATAACATGCGAATTACCGGTGGGGGGAGTTAATTCCCAACCTTCACGGATGTTGATAGGAAGAGGAATTTTGTTGTTGCCTGTGCCAGGTACATTTTCAGCAAAAGTAATACTTACCGCATTTTTAACATGCACAAGATAGGCTTTTCCCGACATCAGGTTATTTAGCGATGTGATGTCCTCCTCCGGCCAATAAACACCATAACCTGCAACTTCCTTAACAAGTGTCAGGTCATTCAAAACTGCGCTAAACAAGCTTTCGCAACTTACCGGATTGTTCGACAATACAGGCATCAGGTTCCAACCTTGCGCCAGGTTGATGGTTTTGCTGGCTGCTTCATATCCGGCCATTTGAAGGCTAACTTCTTCGCTAACCTTAATTTTATAACCTGTTGATGAATTCCAGTTACCGATGGTATTAATGCTTTGTACTGGCCACCATGCATTTTGCATATCCTGAACAATTACGATGTCATCAGCAATAGAAGCAAGCACATCTTCAATTTGTTCCGCTTCGGGAAGGATGTAGGACGATAAGCTTGTCCAGCCTTCGGGCATCACAATATTCTGGCTCATCATTGCCCCTTCGGCATCAATTTCAAAATCGTCGATGTACATGCCATCTTCGGTTACATAACCATCACTATAAAAATGGAAACGGATTACAACGTATGGTTCACCAAGATAATCATCGAGAGAATAAGTCTTTTGTTGCCAGCTGTTTTGGGTACCATTAAATTCATCCAACTCAATCCATGTAGAACCGTTGGTTGAAATTTCGAGCCACATATAATCATAGCCTGATTCGAGGGCATATTTTGTCCAAAACGATAATGCGGCATCTGTATAACCCGAAAGGTTTACAGAATTGAGCGTTGCATAAATCTCCAGGTTGTTGCCATATTCACCACCCGGGCTTTCGGTAATTGAATGGGATGGTGAGTGTGAAGTAGAAGTTGAAACGCCCCAGGTATCTTCAAAATCCCAGTAAGGGGCACCACTTTCAAAATCAATCATCAAAGGAAGGCCAATTGGAGGCATTGGCGTTACGAGTATTTCATTTGACGGGTCAGACTCGTCTCCGGTATCAGAATAAATAGCCGTGATATAATATTCGTATTGTGTGCCATTCATCACATTTTCATCATGGTAAAAAAGGTCGGTGGTTGAGGCAATCAAATCACCATCTTTATAGATATTGAAATTATCGATGTCGAGCATATTGTCCCAATTCAAATCCACTTCGCCATCTCCTGGAATTCCCACAAGATTTTGTGGTGGTGTAAGGCGGTTGGCCATGGTTACCACCGATGCAAGAATCGCTTCGGTGAAAATAACGGCTTGATCTTCGTTGTTGAAGCTAGGTCCAATGATATCATTACTGGTATGAATGTATGGGCTGTAAGCTCCACCATCTTCGAAAGGGAAAATTCCCATAAAACCCGCATTGTTAAATGAAGTATGGTCGCTATCGCCACCAATCAATGTACCAACCTCTACAGGAAAATCAGGAAGATAAACCGAGCAAACATCGGTATAAAAATCCGCCAGTTCCTGGGCCGACGAAGGATACATGAGGTCGGTATGAATGTAACTGCCCTCCTCGAGGTAACCAATCATATCCATATTAAAATAGCCATGGATGTTCATGCCTTCCGAAGCACATCTGTCGGCGTAAGCTTCGCTACCATAAAGGCCATATTCTTCACCTGAAAAAGCACAGAAAATGATGGTCCTGTCGAATTCGTACTGGCTTAAAATACGTGCAATTTCCATCACCCCTGAAGTTCCGGAGGCATTGTCATCAGCACCAGGCTCTAAACCGGAATATGTAATTGAATCGAAATGTCCACCAAGTACAACAAATTCGTCAGGGTATTTTGTCCCGACGAGGGTAGCTATAACATTGTCGCTTGCCGGCCCGTTTGGCATGCTAAAATCCTGTAGTTCCACACTAAGCCCTAAATTTTCGAACTGTTCTTTTATCCAGTTCTGGGCTTCGATACTTTCGGGTTTATAACAATTACGTGTACCATAATCCTGTAAGTGCTGAATGGTGGCGGTAATGTCGGTGCCACTCACCTGCTCGAGCAAAGATACTACGAAGGGATCGGGATCCCAACGACCAGATTTATTGTAAAAAATGGATGTCGGTAAAACTACTTGCTTGTTCGAGATACGAACCGTACCGTCATTTTTAGCAGGAGGCAATTGACCCACCATGGTTTCGTCGATGCGCAAAATCAGGTAAGTCCCGCCATCGTGCAATACATTGGCAAGCTGATTGATTTTTTTATAGTACGCAGACCTGTTTACTGTTTCATCAATGTAAACCAGATAGTAGCTATAATTTTCTTCCCACGGGTTTTGATCCAGAACTACGAAATTGGTTTTTGGATCTCCGTCAAGGGTGGCGATAATAAATTCGTCTTTGTAAAAATTAACGGTGAGTGCCGGATTTTTAAAGTAGCTCTTGGTTTCATCGTAATTTTTGGTTGGGATGAGTACAAGATCAGATGCAAAAATCTGAAATGCAAAGAGGCTTACGAGTAGGGTGAAGTAGAATCGTTTCATGCGTTTTTTAATTTAGTTAATACCTTAAGTGTCTGATTTGACGGGCAAAAATAGAAGAATAAAACCTATTGCTTTAGTTTTTAGTGTGTTTTATCATGTAAGGAAGAAATTTAGAACGAATTTAAATATGGACATTGATGATTATGTGCATATAAAAATCATCCAGGTTTTTAGATAAAAATGGTTTTGCGCTCCGATTGTTGTGTTATATCACAACAATTCTTATCTTTGCTGAGTTGATAAAAAATTATGAACTATTTCAATGTAAAATATTTACCAGAGGCCCTTCACTTTATAGAGGCTCAAGAAACGAAGGCCAGGAATAAAATACTGTATAATGTATCTCTTTCGTCCCAGGTGAAAGATGCAAATTTGTTTAAAAAACTGACTGATGAGATCTGGGAATTTAGAACACTTTATAGTAAATCATATTACAGACTTTTGGCTTTTTGGGACAAAGATCAAAAAGCGATGGTATTTTGTACTCATGGATTTGAAAAGAAGAAAAGCAAAACACCAAAGAATGAAATTGCCAGGGCTGAACATTTTAGGGAACTATATTTTGAAAATAATAGAAAGGAAAAATGAAAACAATAACGCACGAAGAATTACTTAATAAATACATTGGCGAACAGGGAAGCGTAGAAAGACAGGAGTTCGAAAATGAGCTGCACCTTGATGTTTTGGGACGTAAGCTCAAAGGTTTGAGAAAACAAAAAAGCTTATCTCAATCTGAATTGGGCAATCTTATTGGAAAGGATAAATCTCAGATTTCGAAAATTGAAAACGGAACCCAAAATCTGACAATTCAAACCATTATGCAAATCATGAAAGCTTTGAACACTAAATTCAAGTTCAGGTTTGAGATTGAGGAAGAAACATTTGAACTGGGACATAAAAAAACCTCCCAGGTTTCCAAAACCTGGGAGGTTTAACAATTCAATTAAAAGTAGGTTTATTTAATCACCAACTTCCTCACCACATTAAAATCTTCATTGGAAATGCGGATGAAATAGATTCCTTGTTCCAACATCGAAACATCAATCACATCATTGTTATACTCATTGACTGACATGATTTGTTGTCCTTTAATATCTACCACCTCAATACTACAGCCAAGGTTTTCAATTCCTTGAATTGTAATTTGATCTTTGGCTGGATTGGGATAAACATTTACATTTTGTGCCTTATTCTCTTCAACACCAATATAGTAAATGCTAACTGAAGAGACTTTTGATAAGCCATTAATCTCAAACTCTCCCTGGTTAGGGAATGCCTCATCATACTCTATCACTTCAAAACCATACCAACCCACGTTTGGTCTGTACAATTCAAAAGTAAAACCTTCACCCTCTTCAAAACCAACAGATTGGGTTGCTGTAGAATCATTACCAAATGCTACCAACACAACTGGTTGAGAAACATCTTCAATTTCAGTCAAACCTGAACAAACTCCTTGTTCTGTAAATACCGGAACCTGATCACCTGCTACAACAAAATTATTATATTCTTCAGGTACAAGAACTATAAGATGAGAATTTCCTGTAAGCGTGTATTCATATTGGGTTTCTGCTTTGAATTGGGTATTAATGGATTGTTTACTTACAGATCCATCAGGCTCAGGGAAAGTAATCGATCCCGCAGCATCCATTTTCACCATGTAGGATTTACCAGAGTTCAGGTGCTCAAGGGTCGTTACCTCTTCGCCAGGCCAGTAAACTTCTGTACCGGCAATTTCTTTGGCAACAACCAAATCATCGCCAAGGGCATTAAACATATCAACACAAGGAACATCATCGCCACAAATTACAGGCATCAGGTTCCAGCCTTCGTTTAGCATCATGGTATGGTTCACGTTGTTGTATCCCGAGTATTCAAGCGACGTTGCTTCTGCAAGCTTAACCTTGTAACCGCTGTGTGTATCCCACAAGCCAATTGTATTCATACCAGCTGTTGGCCAGTAAGCACCGTCCATATCCTGAACAATAATCAACTCGTCTTCGATGCCACTAAATATACTTTCCAGGCTTCCATCAACCGGGGCAAGGTAGCTCGAAATGCCGCTCCAACCTGCCGGAAGTTCTAAAACCTGTTGTGCTACAGGAGGCATTGCTCCCTGGATAGGCGGGAAAATAATATAGTCTATCCAACCACAATCCTGTCCACCTACCGTATTTTGGTCTTTTTCGAAAACCCATTTAAAGGTACGTTCACCTTCACTTACAGCAAAAGTAAACTGCTCCCAACCCTGCTCACCAGCCCACTCAGCTTGCTGGGCATCATCAATATAAAACTGCAGGTAGTCGTAATCAGCTTCGGTAGAAACCTTGCGATAGAATGAAATCTCTCCATCAGCGATTACATCCAGCGTAATTTCCAATATGGTTTCGCTGTTATGATCGATATCACCGGTTTTTGCTGAATAAATTCCTTCATAAGCTTCGCTATCGGTAACAGTCCAATCAGCATCACCGGAAGTTTCCCAATCAAAAGCGCTGAAATCGCCGCTTTCGAAACTTTCGACAATCAAACCAACCATAAAGGTCATAGCGAAATCGTAAGTAAGATCAGTACCATTCGACATACATTCAACACCTAAATCACCAACTATAACATGGCCAACGGGAGTATCATCATCCACACTGATATTGAAATTTGCTGTTGCTTCTTCGCCCGGTGCAATGATTCCAAAATTGAGATCGCCTGAGTTGATGACTGTGTAAGGATCAGCAGTGGTATATTCGCCCATGACATCGGTACAATCAAACAAACCTGAATTTCTTAAAGTAACGATAACTTCAACTGTTTCACCCGGATCAATCCTGCCATTGTTATTTCCTGTTGGGTCAAGGATTTCGATGCTCTTCAATTGCATACCATAAGCAACTTTTGCCAGTCCTTTGATGCAGAAGTTCCCGGTATTGTCGAATCCAGAGGGATCATCATAATCATAAAAATCAACCCAGCTTCCACCATCCATGTAATAACTTTCGTCAGCATTAGCAGCCGATTCAACAATGGTCTTAGAACCGCCACCGAGTAATACCGGCACATCGGAAGTTCGGTCGTAAGGCATGCCACCATCCGAAAGTTGCAGATAAATATAAAAATCATCACCCTGTGTAAGGTCAATTGGATTTGGAAGATCCACGGTATGCAAACCCTGGTGTTGGTAAAAACCGGATACTGAGGCCAACTCATTCTGGAGGTTTCCACCGGAATAATCATCATAAACCTTCAGGGTATAATTTACATTGTCAGCAGCAACAAAGAAGTTTACCGCTGCCATCACATCGCCGGAAGTAGCAATAAATTTGTTAAAAGCTTCAAAACAATCTTCTTTGGTATCCCTCCAACCATGGTAATCGTGGTAATACACTTTATCATATTCGAAAAGTTCAACATTAGCAAAGGATACCGCGCCCATTTGAGGCTCTTGTCCGGCCCATTTGTCGTAGTATGAAATCCAGAAGTAGCCACTGTTTCCCCAGCCGGTGCCCCATGAATTTTTGCAAAGCCATGCACCATCTTCAGGCGCTTGTGTATCCAGGTCATCATCCCAGCCAACAATTGCCACCGAGTGGTTCGGTAGATTTGAATTTGAAGGTGGTTGATAATGAATATAATTGCTGATAAAAGAACTGCTTGAACATAAGCAAGTGGCCATCACGCCATATTGCATGAGTTTGGTTTTCATCACGTCGATGGTTTCCAGATTTTCGCCGGCAGTGTACCATTCCACATCACGTGGATAATATTTGTGATAGGATAGATCGTCCCTTGCAGGTGGTGAACTGTAAGTATTTCCATCAACTTCACGGGTTGAACCTTCGCCACGCGAAAGATAAGCCGTGGTTACACGGTAATCGCCACCCTGGTGTACTTCGAGGCCGCTACCTGAAGGTGGGTCGAGGTCGTCGTTGTTGTGGTCGTTGAATCCGTTCCACCAGTCCAAGTGATATTCGGCCAGGGCAGGTTCACCGGTTTCGCCGGCAGCAGCCCAATTGCCTGTAATTAGCATATTTCCTTCCATCGATGCAAGTGAACCATGTGTCCAGCAAGTACCGCCCTGTTGGCTTTTCACGGAAGTAACATAATTTTCGCCATTGTAATCCCTCAGGTCGAAAGATGATGGTAAAGCTGATGCTTCAGTAGTTAAACCTTTGATGCAAAAGTTACCGGTATTCTGGAAGCCTGATGGATCATCATAGTTGTAAAAATCAAGCCACTTGCCACTTTCTTTGTAAAAACTCTCTTCAGGGTTGGCAGCAGATTCTACCAAAACACGCGAATCACCACCAAGCAAAACCGGAACATCTGATGTACGGTCATAAGGATGTCCGCCGTCAGATAATTGTACATAAATATAGAAATCATCACCTTGCATCAGGTTCATGGCCGAAGGTAAATCAATGGTATGAAAGCCTGAATATTCGATATTTCCCGATGTGGTGGAGAGGGCATTTTGAAGTTCACCACTGGTAAAATCGTTATAAATGGTCACCGTGTAATCCACATCATGCACGGCAGTAAAAAAACTGACAGCAACAAGGGCTTCATTCTCGCCTGCAACAAATGCATTGAACGCTTCGGTAATATCTTCTTTGGTATCACGCCATCCGTGGTAATCGTGGTAATAAGTGTTTTTATATTCCTGAAGTACCACATCCTGGAAAGAGATAGCACCCATTTCGGGTTCGCGGCAGGAATGTTTGTCGTAGTATGAAATCCAGAAGTAACCACCGTTACCCCACCAGTCGCCCCAGGAATTTTTCACCAGCCATGCACCATCTTCTGGAGCTTGCGTAGTTTTGTTATCGTCCCAGCCAATGATGGCCACAGCGTGATTTGGATCGAGTGTACTTGAAGGAGGTTGGTAATGAATATAGTTAGAAATAAAGGATCCTTCGTAGCACATGCAAGTACCCAATACACCTTCGTCAATAATTATTTGTTTGATGATGTCGATGCCTTCAAGGTTATCGCCCATGGTGAACCATTCAATGTCGCGGGGATAATATTTGTGATATGATGGATCGTCCCTTGCCGGAGGCGAATTGTAAGAATTTCCATCAATTTCGCGGGTTGAGCCTTCGTTGCGTGCCAAATAAGCAGAAGTAACGCGGTAATCACCACCCATGTGAACTTCAAGGCCTGCGCCTGAAGGTGGATCAAGATCGTCGTTGTTGTGCATATTGAAGCCGTTCCACCAGTCGAGGTGGTATTCGGCCAGGGCTGGTTCACCGGTTTCGCCGGCTGCAGTCCAGTTGCCGGTCATCAGCATATTGCCTTCCATAGCAGCCAAAGCGCCGTGGGTCCAGCAGGTTCCGCCCTGCTGGCTTTTTACTGAGGTTACATAGTTTACACCGTTAACATCCCGAAGGTCGAAAGTTTCGGGGAGTTGTGCAAAGGCTGCAAAAGCAAGCCATACGAGTAAAGTAGTTAAATAGAGTTTGTTCATTTTGTGATAATTTTTATTGAGTTAGTAATGAGATTTTTATCAAGCTACAAATTTAAGAAACAAATTTATCAAAAGCATTTTTTTGACATTTGTAATGTTTCTATATAAAACCAAAGGGTAACAAAAAAAGACCTTCCAGGTTTTCGAAACCTGGAAGGTCTGATTAGTTATGAAAAGGATACCACACCCTGATAAAGTATGAGTTAATCACATTCAAAAAAGCTCACCGTACAATCCTCACTTACCCTTACAAAATAGGCTTTACCAGTTTGCAGGTTTGCAAGCGTGTTGATATTCATTGCTGGCCAATATATACCTGGCCCGGCAACTTCCTTAACAATCACAATTGCCTGAGGCACTTCATAGAATAATTTATCAACCTGCACATCGCATTCGCTCATCACAGGAATCATGTTCCAGCCAGCAGTGAGTTCAAGTTCATTTGATGGGTTGTCCCAACCGGAAACATTCAATGTAATCGGATTTGCCACTTTTATTTTGTAGCCCGTTTGGCTGTCCCACTGCCCGATTGTATTCACACTGAGCTCAGGATAAAATACGCCATTCATGTCTTGTAACATCACAACGTCGGCCATAACTTCCTGGAGCAAGGCATTGATGTCGGTGTCCTCCGGGATTAGGCAACTCGATAGACCGCTCCATCCGGCAGGAATAGTGATAAGTTGCGATTGCATGGGTTCTAATACAGTGATATAGTTTTGTTTAAGTTCGGTTTTGCTGTTGCTACCAGAAGTGATAGTTAATGAAACATCGAATGTGCCGGGTGTATCATAAATTACATTAGGATTTTCATCGCTTGATGTGGCGGGTGTCCCGCCTTCAAAGATCCAGCTATAGGTATCAGGATTTCCGATGGAGAGGCTTGTAAATTGTACGCTTTCACCTTCAGTAACTGTAGTGATGTCGGCGGTAAAATTCGCTGACAGGGACTGCCACAAACCGAAGAATTCAAGGTAAGCCTGCATCAGGTCAGAAGACTTATCAGAGGACAGTCCACCAAATTCATGTGAGACGCCAATGGTTTTGTAGCTTCCTGCATCATTTATGATTGCGGT
>Ga0075120_10003617_pt1 | contig 10555 bp, 9 predicted proteins | sample AntAceMetag02UKL_FD_69792 | JGI IMG/M metagenome (GOLD analysis project Ga0075120, IMG submission 69792) | Saline lake microbial communities from Ace Lake, Antarctica - Antarctic Ace Lake Metagenome 02UKL | ecosystem: Environmental > Aquatic > Non-marine Saline and Alkaline > Saline | place...
TGCTTGATTTGCAAGGATGCGATATTGTTTTAGATGAGATTCATACTTACTCCGATTATTCCAAAGCAATGGTCTTGGAAATTGTAAAAACCTTGCTCAGGCTTAATTGTCGAATTCATATTGGAACTGCTACGATGCCTTCTGTGCTATACTCCGAGTTGTTAAAAATATTAGGTGGAAAAGAAAATGTGTATGAAGTTAGTTTACCTGATTCGGTGTTGAAAGACTTTAACAGGCATGAAGTCTATAAAGAAGATAACCCCGCTTGTCTGGTTCCCATTTTAAAAACAGCTATCTCTCATAAGGAAAAAGTTTTAGTCATCTACAATACGATCAATCAAGCGCAAGAGGCTTTTAAAAATATTGAAGATGAGTTTCCTGAAATCCCAAAAATGCTTATCCATAGCAGGTTTAAACGAGGTGACCGTGTGAAATTGGAATCCCGTTTGAAATCTGAATTTAATGGGGATCAAAGTGACAAGTTTGGTGATGGGCTTAATCCATGTATTGTTGTCTCAACGCAAGTTGTGGAAGTAAGCCTTGATATTAGTTTCGATAGAATGATTACCCAATGTGCACCATTCGATAGCTTGATTCAGCGATTTGGACGTGTTAACCGAAAACGAACAAAAGAGACTCTGGGCAAATACAAAGCTGTGCATGTTGTTGCACCTCAGAAAATGGCCTTGCCTTATAAAATGGAAATACTTAAAAAGAGCTTCGATCAATTACCAGATGATGGAACTGTCTTAAAGGAGACTGAACTTCAGGCAAAAATTGATAATGTTTATTCAGAGTTGGATGTAAAGGAGATTGATATCCATTTAATTTTTAAAAATGGAGACTATTCATTAAAGGAGCTTTGCAGCAACAAAAAAGCTGTGTTGGTGGAAGCTCTTGAAATTGATAGCGCATCTTGTATCCTTGAAGAAGACAGGGACAAATATTTGGAAGCAAATTGGGAAGAAAGAGTTTACTTGGAAATCCCTATTACTTGGAAAACGATTTCTAGACATCGAAATAAATACGAACAACTTCAAGTCGGATCAAATCCATTTGTTGTTCCACAAGCACCAAATGATTATTTAAAATACGGATTACAATTAGTCGAACACGATATGTTTTTATAATTATGTACACAAGTTATATAGGAGGGAAATTCCTTAAATTATTCAATCAAAAAGAAGGAACGGATTATTCTGCCGAAACCTTTTTTGATAACATGATATTTCCATTGTTTTTTGATGATGAGAAACATTTAATGCATGTTGGAAACTCTGCCTTTTTCCAGAAACCGAAAGCTACAGATGTTGAGATATTTGGCACAAGATCGAAAGCACAATTCAACAATCTGAAAGTTTCTATTGAATCAGATGAAGCCAATATGTCAATAATGGTAGGTGCTGCGGCAAAAGACTTACAAGGTACTACTTCAGGGCAGATTTCAAATATTAATTATAGTATTGATAGTGAAGAAATGTATGCTTCCTGGTTTGGTCAAGCATTAGGTATCGGAGTGAGTGGCGGTTATGTAATATTAATGAACGAACCAGAAATTCAATGGTTTTTATTTCAAGGTTGGAAAGTCTATAGGAAGTACATTGAACAAACGCCAAGTGTTAAAGACAGGCAAATTGAGACTTGGAACGGACAATGGCTATCTCTTCTTGCATCAAATAATTTTAATGTCGCCGAATCAATTAATAATCTTCAAATTGAAACTACAGAAGTCCAAGGTAGTATTGCTATACCTACCAAACAATGGTCGAATATTGTATTTTCGATTTCAAAATTATACCCAAAAAGAGCAATAACCGGATATTGCTATAATTTATCACAAACCAATACAACCTTTGGCTTTATTAATTTTATTCTTCCAGACATTCGAAAATTCTATGAATTAAGAGACAAACTGTTCATAAATGAAGAATCTACAATTCTGGGTGAAGAAGAAATAGAAAGCCTTTCAACATTCTATAATTTTAAAAATGCCTGCAAGCTGGGTACAATTGGTTTAAAGGCCATCGAGCCTGCAAAATTGAGGGAATATATGCCTTCAGGCTCTGTATTGTATGCACAAGGTAAAGATTTTAAGTTCAATAATAATGAATCATATAAACAATATCAACTATTTAAAATTTGGATAATTGCTATGCTAAACAAAACAGAATTATTAAAATTGGCTTCTTCTTTAGCTCAATCATTAATGGATTTCGAGGCACAAGAAGAAAGAGGAAAGAAAGTATTTTCTACACTTAGTAAAGAGGTTAGGGGATCGAAGAATTTAAAACATTTCATAGATAAGATCACGGATATCTTACCCTATGTTCCTTCAAAAGCAGGAGTGTTTGAATCCATAGTTGAGGAGGTATTGAAAATGCCGTCAGATAATTTCCCTCTGTTTATTACACTTATTAGATTCGAATACGCAATAAAGAAATCAAAATAATAATCAATAAAGAATAGAATTATGAAAAAGTTACCATTTATTTATTTACGTGGTTTGCGCCATGCAGAACACACCGTTTTCGGAGTTAATGATGGTCAGAAATTTTATTACGACCCTCAGTTTGGAAGAAAAATGGCTTATTCAAGCGGACAACAAGTTAAAAGATCAGTCATCGAAGAATTAACAACAATACTAGATGTTCCATATGCTGCAATTACATTTAATTGGGAGATAAAAGCAAACAAAGCAGAAATGAAGCAACCTTACCATCCCTGTAATCCCATTCATGTAGATCAGTTAGTTGGAGGTTATATGAGATCAGTTACTGGAGATGTTACTGTAAAAAGAAGAAGTCCTTTATCAATTTCCGCAATGCGACCACTTCATCCTCTTTTAGGTGGTCTGGAAAATGCATCAGAGGCGGCTAATTTTGATAGGAAAAACAGTCCTTCAAAATACAAAACAAGTGATTCAACAGAGAAAACTAGTGGGGCCAATAATGTGAGAGTTTTTAAAACTGTTAATAAAAAGCAAGTTGAATTATCCTTGGAGGAATTAAACAATTGGCTTGATTCAAATGAAAGACAATTACCCCCTCATTATTATAAACCAGATTCCTTATCCCGAGCTTCTGGTTTATTTGTTTACGATATCGCAATTGATCTAAGAACGCTATTCTGTGTTTTGACTAATAAACTTGAACCGGAATTATTTCCCGAAATTGAAGATAAACTTCGCTCTGAGGGATGGCTTGATGGAGAAAATATTTTTGGAAAGTGCTTAATTTGCCCTAAAGAAAAAAGAGAAGATATCATCCCTGCACTTGCAAAATCTATCATAAACTGGAGAATCACTTCTAACCAGGCGCGTACCTTTAGTTTAATGGAGACAGTTGCACTTGCCATCAGCGATAATGCAAACCAATTGGCTTATGCTATTCGAGGAGAACTTCGTGATGATACAGAACGACAACAAGCAGTTCCAAAGATTGACGAAACTGCTAAAGCGGATTTGTTTATTACTCCTATTGCATCAGGATATATTGCAGGATCGATAGGTTCAGTCGATGCTCTCGATAAAGCCGAAAATAAGCTGGTAGAACTAATGAAAGCCTTTGATTATGAAAATCAAATTCCAAACTAACATTTGTAAGCTAAAGGAATTTCACTTGGGATAAATCCTAAAGCCCGGAATATTACCAATGAACAAAAACAAAATCACCCAAACAGTCATCCAAAACGCATCCAGCAAAAAACGTGATGATATTCAGTATGCCTGGATGCATTATTTGGAAACTGAACTCAACTTTCCTTTTGAGGCTGAAGTTCAACTGTATTCGTTTAGCAAAGTGTTAAGAGATGGCGATATTGTAAGAGTGACAGGTATTGAAAGTTTTATTGATTTATATGGTTTATTAATGGAAATAAAAAAAGGCAGGGAAACATTGTATTGCCCGCTTGCAGAATTAAAAGTAGTCGATAGAAAGTCAGAAAATTTTGAAATTATTGATGCTTATGAGGAATGGGAGGGGAATTAACAAGTATTTTTTTTGAATAAAGTTTATAACCTTTTATGTCACAAATTCACATTTTCGCTATGGGTTGACAACACGAAAGGTCACGTAAAAATATTGGTTTACACATTTTAAATTCAATAACATATTATCCATTGTCTATCAATATTTAACAGGATATTTTTAGTTGACCTTTTGCGATATCATATTTGATAATATATCACATAAAAACACACGAATGGTCAAAAAGTATTATGAAGACAATTCAAGACATATTATCCAAAGTTCGCAACAATCAAACTTAAAAAAATCAATTTATTAAATTTGCAATAGAAAACAAAACACTAATTTCTTATCACCATGAACCCACAACAACTTCTCAACGAAATTCTTCCCATCCTGCATTCGGTGAAGGAAGATAAGGTGAAGCTCGAAAAAATCCTAAGCTTTTTGCAGGAAGAAATTTATGAAGAACCTGCACCGGAAGAAGTCCCGGAAAAATACAAAGTCCTCGTCTCGCGAATGGCCGAAAGTGTCGATTGCGGGTTGGTTTGCTATTTTAATCCCGACACCCTGGAAGTGGAAGATGTGCCGCAATCGCTTGTAGAAGATCCAGATGAGTTTGAAATGATGACAGGTGATGACGGTGAAGGATGGGGTTTGAAACATGCGGAATGGGAAAACTGCATCACCATCGAGCCGCTGCATCCGGGAGAATCGTTTAGGATTATGGAAGGCTTTACCAATCAGGTATCCGATAACCGTATTCAACTAAAACTAGTGAATGCATTAAACAGGAAAAGACCATTTGCAAATTTCAGACAAGTAGTCGATAATTCAGAGTTCAGGCAGGATTGGTTCGATTTTAAACAGGCCTGGCTTGAGGAGTACGTGTGGCGGGAAATTGAATTGGTGATGGATGACGGTGAAGCTGGAGAGGATAGTTTCTAAAATTTAGTGTATCTATTTTGGTGTTTCTATTCTAAGCCAAATTCTTCTGACCCCAACCCCAACCCTTCCCCTCAAGGGGATGGGAGTGCCATCGCACCGGCCAGTGCGGTGGGAGTTCTCCCCCTCTCCGCCTATAAAAGCGAAGCGGCGGATAGGAAGGGGGAGCCAGCCTTGCCGGCTAGGCAGGTTAGAGGGTGTCTATGCTAGCGGCATTTTGATGGAGTTGATAGTGAGTAACTACATTAATTTGATCCCGCACGCGCGGAATGCTGGTGAGCAAATTTGAAAATTAAAACCACTATGTGGGAATAATTTCATAACTTAAACATATTTATTGTGAATTTTAATATGCTGAAAATAGGACTTCTAAAATGGGAAAGACATACAAATGGGAAGAACTGACACGGATCAATACGGATAAAATGGATAAAAAAATCCGTCTAACCAGTGAAAATCAGCGTCTAATTTAGCGAAATTGACAATCTAAATTTTATATTGAACATTGGAATTTGGTAAGTTAAAAATATCCTTAACATGTTAGCATTAGTTGTTTTATAAGAGCCTAAGTAAATACTATCTATTAAAAAATCCGACAATAGAAATTATAAACAAATAAACATAATCACACATTAAAAACATAACAAAATGACAAAGGAAATCAGCAGCAAAAACACGAAAAACCAAATCCTGGAGGCTTACGAAGAGCTTATGGCCAGGGTAAAAGAACAGAAGAGCGAAGAACCCAAAAAGGTGCAGGAGGAGGTGAAAAAAACGGAGGTCATTAAAAGGGCGTCCGAGAATACGACCGAGGGCATAGTGAAACAAATAGGTTCGTTAAAGCTGGGCGTGGCCAAAGAACTGGATAAATTGGGAGAGCAGCTTACTGCCGAATACCGGAGCCTCGAAGAAATCCAGCAGGCAATAAAGCTCGAAAAACAAAACCTCGAAGATTTGTACCAGCTAACTGCCAATACCGATTCGCTGGCTGCAATGTTGCTGGCGCAGAAGGAAAAAAGGGCGCAGTTTGAAACTGAAATGGCGGAAACCAAGGCAATCTTTGATGAAAAGATAAAGAACGGGGAAAATGTTTTTGTTGAAAAGATGGCCGGTGAGAAGGAAGCCTTTGAAACCACCATGAAACTGCAAAAGGAGCAATGGAAAACCGAAACCCAAAAGTGGGCCGAACAACAAAAAGAGTTGAAGGAAACCACCGACAAACAAAGCAAGCGCGAAGATGAAGAGTACCAGTATAACCTTAAAACGGTACGAAAAAAGGAAACTGACATTTACGAAGAGAAAAAAGCCAAACTCGAAAAAGACCTCGTGGAGAAGAAAACCGCGTTTGAAAAGGAGATTGCCGAACGCGAAGCCCAGGTACTGGCTGCCGAAACCGAACTGAAAGAACTGCGCACCCTGGCGGCAAACTTCCCGAAGGAACTGGAAAAAGCCAAAGCAGATACCGAAAAATCAATCACCGACAAGCTTACCGTGCAGTTCGATTTTCAGAAAGAGCTTACTGTTAGTCAAAACCTTGGCGAACTGAAGTTGAAGGATCAGACCATAGTCACGCTTCAGTCGAAGATTAAAGACCTGGAAGCATCGCTCAAAGAACTGTCAGCTAAAGCAAGTGTAGCAGAAGCAACTTCAAAAGATATTGCTATTAAAGCCATCGAAAGCGCACGCAAAGTACATGTGATAGAAAAAAGCAAAGACAAGCAGGAAAATGACTAACTGATTCCACCACAAATTTAATGGATGGTTTTAAAACAACTATTTATTACATACTGACACATGTTAATTGTCAGGTGTCGGATGACGGATGTGTAAATTACAGAAATTCCGTTATTTGACGATTTAGTAAAACCGGTCATCAGTCACCGGTCACCGAACATCAAGCCATTAATGACAATTAGCACATTTGTTATTGCTTTCCACTTAAATAACAGTAGAACTGACTAACTAAATAATTATTATGACAAAATTTTCATGCGAAAAATACATCCGGCAAAAAGGAAGAAAACTTCCAATTGAGCAATGCCTTGTTTCTGATGGATACGAACAAGGTTTACTAAGCATGTGCCTTATCATCCGTAGGCAGCCCAGCAATTACCTGAGTTTTGCTTTTTTCATGAAGTGTGAAAGGATATCATAAATAACAACTATGAACATCACCGGAACCCATTTCAACTACTACCTGGTTTGCCATCGGAAACTATGGTTGTTCCACAACCAGATACAAAGTGAGCATACTTCCGACCTGGTGCTGGAAGGCAAACTAATTCATGAACAATCGTACCTGCAAAGGGCATCAAAATATACCGAGCTTGAACTGGAAGGGATTAAGATTGACTATTATGATGCAAAAAACAAAGTGGTGCATGAGGTAAAAAAGACCAGGAAATTGGATGATGCACACCGTTGGCAATTGAAATACTATTTGTACAAACTCGAAGAATTTGGCATCGAGAATCCAAGCGGCATTCTTGAATATCCTGCATTGCGCAAAACCGAAGAAGTGTTTTTAAGCGATCGCGACAAGGAAGAAATTAAGGAATACATGGATGAAATAATGCAGATTTTGAATAGTCCTGATTGTCCCGGGCTGATTAATGCTTCGCGTTGTAAGGCTTGTGCCTATTATGATTTTTGTTATATCACCGAGGAGGAAGGGGTGGAATGCGAGAATGAATGACTGACTGAATGAATGATTGAATGACTGAATCTTTGAATCCTTGAATCTTTGAATTTTTGAATGACTGAATGATTGAATTTTTGAATCTTTGAATTTTTAAATGTTTTAATGGTTGTCCCATGAAAAAAACCTACTACATGTTCAATCCCGGGCGTTTGTCGCGAAGGGACAACACGCTGAAGTTCCAACCCGTTGACGAAAATGGCAATGATCAAAAGCCACGCTATCTTCCCGTGGAGGGCGTAGAAGAACTATACGTGTTCGGACAGATTGATGCTAATTCGAGCATGTATAACTTCTTGGGCAAAAACCAGGTTGGCGTTCACTTTTTCGATTATTACGAAAACTATACCGGCTCGTTTATGCCAAGGGATCAGCTCCTTTCGGGAAAAACCCTTGTGAACCAGGTTAAATTCTATCTCAACAATAGCCAACGGATAGAAATAGCAAGAAAGTTTATTGAAGCTGCGGCATTTAACATGCTGAAAAATTTGAAATACTATGCCAACCGGGGAAAAGGTACGGGTGGTTTTATTGAAGCAATTCAGCAACTTGCCGACGAAATCTCTAAAGCTAATAAAGTGGATGAATTGATGGGTATCGAAGGAAATATCCGAAAGGTTTATTACGAATCGTTTGGAGATATAATAGATGGTTTTGAAATGGAAGGCCGCAGCAAACGACCGCCACACAACGAGTTGAACGCGCTGATTTCGTTTGGCAATATGATGTGTTATTCGCAATGCCTCAGGGCAATCAATCAAACCCAGCTCAACCCAACCATCAGCTACCTGCACGAACCCGGCGACAGGAGATATTCGCTGGCGCTTGACCTGGCCGAAATTTTTAAACCCATTTTGGTTGACCGGACTATTTTTAAGTTGCTCAACCGCCATGAACTAAAAAAAGAAGACTTTGACCACAAGACCAATTATATCCTGCTCAAAGAAAAAGGAAAAAAAACCTTTGTGGCAGCCTTCGATGAGCGCTTAAGCGAAACCATTAAACACCGCACCTTAAAGCGAAGCGTGAGTTACAAGCACCTGATTAAACTTGAATGCTACAAATTGATAAAGCACATAATGAAAATAGAAGATTATAAACCGTTTAAAGTTTGGTGGTAAGGGGCGAGGTGGCGAGGTGGTGAGGAGTGAAATGGTGAGTTGGTGAGAAGTGAGGTGGCGAGGAATGAGGTGGCGAGGAATGAGTTAGCAAGTCACAGGGACTTTAGATTAACAAAATAAGATTATCATTAATTTAAATAATAGAAAAATGGATAACCAGGATTTTAACACAAAGTATCGTGACCGTACAAAAAATTTTACAGTAGAGTTATTAAAAGCAACTTCAACATGGGGAAGTCGAACTGAAGAAATCAGGGTAATAAAAAAGCAAATTATCAGGTCAGGAACTTCAATGGCTGCCAATTTCAGGGCAACTACCCGAGCCAGGTCACATCGTGAATATTATGCCAAATTGAGTATTGTTGTTGAAGAAACTGATGAAACACTTTTCTGGCTCGATATCCTTGAGGAAACCGGAATACTCCCAAATTTTGATTTGACTGCTTTAAAAGATGAAATTACAGAACTCCTGAAAGTATTTGCAAAAACCCGAAAAACTGCCAAACAACACTAATTCACTAACTCACGAACTCACTATCTCACTATCTCACTATCTCACAATCTCACAATCTCACAATCTCACAATCTCACAACCTTATGTATATTATTTTAGTTTACGATATGAATACCAAGCGAGTAGGCAAAATGCTCAAGCTGTGCCGGCAATACCTCAACTGGATACAAAACTCGGTATTCGAAGGGGAGATAACACAAGTGAAGCTGAAAGAATTAAAAGGAAAGGCAAAAGCGATTATGGAGCTTGAAGAAGACAGTTTGATAATTTTTAAAACGCGGCAGGAAAAATGGCTTGAAAAAGAGATTGTTGGCCAGGAAAAATCGGGTATTGAGCGTTTTCTGTAGTCGTCGATGCCGAGTATTCGAAGGTGAAAAACCGGGTCCGATTGCATGTAAGATCATTGACATCCTGAAAATAAAGCACATAAGCCTGTTGTCGGTGAGCGGGCAAAAACATACAATTGGGGATCGACTGATTTTTGAATTAAAAAAGTACTAATTTAGCAGCGGCAAAGCCACGAAAACCGCTTTTTTTTGTGGAATTCGCGGCGGCTTTTAATCGCACCATACTGGAATTGAAATGACTTGGATTGATAAATGACAGGCTAATCTTGTGCCTTTTAATCGCACCATACTGGAATTGAAATTTGATTCGCTCAGGTATTACCTGGAAACGAGCAAATCTTTTAATCGCACCATACTGGAATTGAAATTAATGTGATCACAACTTGATGCTGTGTAATACGCTGCTTTTAATCGCACCATACTGGAATTGAAATTTCGGTAATGGCCACTTTGGTGGTCATAAACTCCATCTTTTAATCGCACCATACTGGAATTGAAATTAACATGCGCGAAGATTGCCTGTAAATGCTTCCTACTTTTAATCGCACCATACTGGAATTGAAATAATTTCAAAACGATACTAACAAACTACTATCCCAATCTTTTAATCGCACCATACTGGAATTGAAATTCAACATCTTTATCGTATTGATAGATAGAAACCTCATCTTTTAATCGCACCATACTGGAATTGAAATGACTGTAATGAAATGGAATCTACCCATAATTGTCGCCTTTTAATCGCACCATACTGGAATTGAAATAAATTATTAACTTCACTAACATTTTGAGCTGAATTCCTTTTAATCGCACCATACTGGAATTGAAATGCAGATGTCGGCCCGGGTTATTGATTTGAAAAACAACTTTTAATCGCACCATACTGGAATTGAAATTAAAACTATCAGTTAGTAATGATTCTAATACGCGAACTTTTAATCGCACCATACTGGAATTGAAATGCA
>Ga0075120_10003619_pt1 | contig 10550 bp, 15 predicted proteins | sample AntAceMetag02UKL_FD_69792 | JGI IMG/M metagenome (GOLD analysis project Ga0075120, IMG submission 69792) | Saline lake microbial communities from Ace Lake, Antarctica - Antarctic Ace Lake Metagenome 02UKL | ecosystem: Environmental > Aquatic > Non-marine Saline and Alkaline > Saline | place...
TTAATGTGTCACTCAGTCATGTCGTAACGTGTTGATATTGTATCTTTATAAAAATCCAACCGTCATTTGCGTTTATAGAGAATTTCGCACGGATTGTTAAAGACATATTAACACTCCCAAAGACTATGCTGCTTTTTCAATTATCTAACTGGATAATTAGCCCTGCCCACCGATTCATTCACATTCCTCATGATCCTAATAGCCCGCCCCTATGCTAACCAGCTTTCGCCTGATCCTTCTATTTGGGACGTGAAATATAAAGTTCGATCCACAGTTGTCGGCCGCGACCCGTTACCTGTGGTTTGGATAACCCACGTTTGAGCAGGGCTAAAATATCCTTCTAAATTCTTCCAGACACAGCAATAACCTGCGCTAATTGTTTGAGGAAAAAATTCACATCTGCATTCATGGAGTCCATTCTAATCAGAGTTTTTTTGATTACTATTTTTTCACCAAAAGGAGCTACCTTAATCTGCTCAAAAACAACTCCACTATCAATGCGATGCACAAAGCCATGCGCTTTAATTTCCCACACAACAAAAGGTATTTCTTTTTCAGAAACAAAAGCATCAAACCATTCATCAAACCGTGCCATATCTGACCTCGCTTGTTTTGAATTTCACTCCTTATTGCTATGCACTTATTGCACCCTGTGAAACCTATTTAAGCAACGGATAACTTGAGATAATACAATTCAATAAAGCAATCCCACACCTGTTATTGAAAACCTAACATGGAGAAGTTAATCAAAAATTACTTGAAAGCCATATTCTCGCCGACAATGCCTGATAACAGCCTCAACTTGATCGGCAAAAAGTGCATGCCAATCATATTTTTTGTAATCAGGATGCCGTTTCAACCTTTCTGCGGCCTGGCTGAACTTGTTTTTAATCCCTGGCTGAAAGTTCCCATTTTCATATTCACGTGTAATTTCCACGCAGAGTGCATCGTAGCCATCTTCTCGTATAATTTTAGTCAAACTCTCACAATGTCAAAAGCTAAAATTCCTTGGATAAACGTTATTAGACGCTGCTCGAAGCCAAACTTCGGACGTGTCAGTGTTTTTGTTTCTGATCTGGATACTCTTTACGATTGCATAACTCATGTAGCTTCCTTTGCTTACATGTTTGTTTAGTGTACCGCTAAACCCTATATAACGCAACGCCAAACACGGAGAGAATCATTAGGCTTACCCCTTTTATCTGGGATTATTATTCCCACAAGCTGCAGCTACCTGCAGGGAGTATGTGGATTACTTTTAATAAGTGTGGTATAGGCTCTCCAGGAAGACATAACCAAAGGATATTAAAGATCATTTAAAATGCTACCAAGACAATAGTCTTTATTATAGAAACAGTAAAAAGGAAATACTAATGAAAACAAACATGACTCTGTTGCTAGCCTGCCTAACGTTCTCAACATCAGCAATTGCCGGTACACCGTTTTTCGATAATAACTCATCAACATCTTTCACACCAGAATATTTGGTACAAGAAAAAGCCATCGACGATGACGTACTACAAACGTGTGGTGATTGGGGAGAAACAGTAAAAACCGAAGATGTTAAAAAACTTCTCTCCAATTACCCCGAAGTAATTGCAACAACAATACAATTAGCAGGTGATATGGGTAAACATTTAACCATAGAAAAAATGGTAGATATTTGGACAGCTAAACATGCTTTCACTCATGTTTTCTGTGGGCAGCCTAGAAAAGATACGCGTGGAAAAAATAAGCTTGGTGGACTTCATTATGCCCCACGTTTCAAACAAGGCTTTGCAAAAGGCTGGATATCCATGTGCAAAAAAGGAAAGAAAGTTGAGTCCTGTATAAAGGCTGATACACACGAATATATCGCATCGGAAGGCACCTATTCTATACCAGTAGTGTTTTTGAGTAAGGATGGCGATATGGAAACTAAACTAGTCAGTGGGTACAACCTGTACATGAATGCAGACGAGATTCTAATCGAAGGAACCCTGGCCTACTTATTGTTTAGCAAATCCCTTAATTCGGGCGTAAAAGACGGCTGCTTTCATTCTGTTAACCAAAGTGAGAATTCAGGTTACAAAAAACACGAAGCAGTTGCAGCTATGCGTCCAAAAGGACTTATAACTTTCTATTCAGTAGGCCCATTGGGAAAAGCCTATTCAATTGAGAATTACAAAACAAAGTTATCTTGCGTAACAGATTGATTTCTCCCTTTGTACCTGGGAAGCACAAATACATCAGAAAGGCGGTTGGCTAAGAATGGACTCCCCACCTAAGCCACCCTCCCTACTTGATCCGAAAAATATCACTAGGCTTACAACGAAACATTTTTGTCAGCCCAAACAAAACATCGGTATTCAAAAATTGTGGAATATCATTAAACAACCGGCAAAGATGCCCAGGAGAGGCATTAAAAAACTTTTTCTTTTCAATCTCTGTAGCCAACATACGAAAAGAATGATCCTCTCTTTCGGTTTTTTTAAGAAGCTCAGCAAAACCCCAGTCCCATTGCTTATCAGTAGCAAAATCCATGGGAATAACTTTACGATTCAATGATTTTCCTTTGACGAAAAAGTCATCTACAGAACATCGAAAAATATTTATTAAGGCAAGCAAAAGATTAGTCTTAATTTGGATCGGAAAATCCCGCGCAAGCTCCCCCAATTTTCGGGGTGTAATCGGAATATCCTTTTTGTTTAGCTCACGAACTAATTGCTCAACAGAAAGATCATAATATGCCATAAGAGCCTGGAGGCCCCACACATACCCCTCTTTTTGCAATCTAGGGGTTACTTTGTAGGGCATTTGTTTCTTGACCTTCCGTTTTTCGGCAAGCCAGGCATTAACAACTTTTGGATCAAAACGGATTTGATCTTTAATATCTTCTCTTTTAGGCAGTTTTTCTGGCTCGTAACACACCCAATCTCTGATTCGACTTTTGGAAATATTGATTTTTTTGGAAAGACCGGCAACAGTGTACAGCCCATCCTTTTTAAGCTTTGTTGGCTGTTGTATCCTGTCTGGGTGATGGGACTTACACCATCCATCTTTCCATTCGGCTCTTTTGCAATTTCGGGGATCTTCCTTGTATGGCTTAACTATTTGTTTGCACATTTTTCATAACACCTAAAAAGATTACCAAAAGTTGTTTTGATTTTTTACACCATATCACTTTGGTTTTGAATTTCCCTTATTTTTCAAACAGCATTGTTCTTTAACGTGAGCATAAACTCCACCATACGCGTTTTTCAATGGCCATCGTTTGATTTTCTTACCAGTTTCATCCATGGAAAACACCGGTCGGCCTGTATCATTAACAAGCCGTTTCTTAAGTCCGGATAATTCAGACCTTGAAAACATACCTCCTGCCCTTACGATATCAGCCATAGCTTTCTGAACAGCAGCACTCTCAGCATTATGCCAACCCTGCATCTCCGTTTGCACAAGTAACACAGATCGTCGAACCAACTCGTTCTTATATTGGCCATACAAAACATCACTGACAACCAAAAATGTTTTTGTTGGACCAGGTTTCTCGTTTTGCCACGCAAAAAGGGGTAACACCTGGTTGTCTTTTTTGGTTTCGTTTTGAGTGACCTGCTTTGGTAATTTAGAGCCAATATATTCCCAGCGTTTTTGCCCAGCGTATATTTTGAGTGCTGCAAATCCGTCACCTGGGTTTGGATAGAATTTCATTGGTCTCATCTGGATCCTTGGGCCCCGGGCTGCAGGATTATTTTTATTGAGACGGTAGAAAGCATAAGTGTTTGGTATCACACCTTCTGCGACGGTTACGAAATGACCGCTATTGTCTTTGTAGTATTGCATAATCCGCTTTTTCCTTTCCTATATGATCCTGGTCTTAGTACCTTGTTTCACAATTACTGAGAGGTAGCGTGGCGAGTGACCGAGTTGTTATGCCTTTTTGTCTGCGTCACTATATTTTTCCACTCAACAACCACTTTCTTGTTTAAATCGGCTCTGCTCTTGGCCTCTTCTAACTCACGCTACAAAATTTAATATGTGAAGTATGAACCATACGACCAGCTCCACTGGGTAATGCAAAAAGAAAATCACCACTATCCAGCAGTAAAACCCCCCAATAGCCTACCGTACAATCCTAGGAGTTTAGTTTTTTAACTTTCCCATTATTGACCTCTGAGAAGCAAACAAAGGTCCCATTTTCATCTGTAAACAACCCTTCAAAGCACAATAAAAAACCATCTAACATCCTTATCATTGGATGCGCATGACACCCAGGCTTACCAATTTCACAAACATGATCGTCAACATTGAGAAACTTGCCATTCGCTAAAACAATAGGCTTTGCGGATAATTCAGGTTGCTCAAAAAAATCCAACAAATAGCAATTAGCGGTGCCAATCAAATTATATTTTTGGTGTTTCCAGATCATTGCATTTGCCATGCTATCTCCTTTGTAATTACAGACCTAATTCACCGTATTTTACAATAGGGCAATCTGCAGGGGAATGATCAACGGAACCATCTCTCCGCTCAGTTGCACCACAATACATACACTCCCTATTCGCACCAGCATATGGTTGCACCATTGCATCTACAAAAAACTCACGGCACAAATCGTTCAGTTTTGTGAAATCTTCGAGAGTAACATAGTCACCATCTTTACACTCTTCCATTTGCCCAAGCCCGTCGCCACCTTGATCATAATATTCAACAGGATCAAATCTCTTCACCATACCAATCACCTAAACTATTTACGCAGCCAAATCCATTCCTGGCAAGAACATCTGCCGTGGCCCTACATGTTTCTGATTCCGAACAACAGACTTAACCAAAATCGACTTATAAGAAACGCCAGGCCCCAGACCATTCCTCTCTTTCCAGTTCGATCGACGCAGAATTTTATCCACCACGCCATGCTTTCCTTTAGCGATTTGAAAAATTCCCATTGAGGCATACAGGGAATAGCCGTAGGTGCACATGGAATCATTAGAAGGAGACCTTCTGAGCAGAGAATCTAATTCGCCCATGTCCTTGTCTAAAATGAACCAGGCAGCTTCACTATCAACAGAAAAACAATCTTCTGTTTCACAATCCATAACAAGACGACCATTATTCAAAACTTTGTGCCCCATACAAGCCCCTTCAGGATCAACAAGAGCCAAATCAGTGTTAAACAACCCTGCTTCACGCTCTTGTTCCCAGGCTTCACCAACATGGTAATAACGAGGCGCAGGAATCTTTCTCTTAACAACCAGCTTTGACACCTCTGGCACCTCAAAACGAACTCCATTATTGTACACTTGATCGTAAAGATACAGTGCATGGAACGGCTTGTGACGACCATACATTGACCACATGGCATCAATGCCAATCAAGGCTTCAGGAGTGATTAACTGAAACCTTGGAGCATCGAAGCCTGCACGATAAGAAGATTCTTGTTCACGAACATCAAGAGTCAGGCAACAACCAAGCAACTCCTCGAGCATTCCATGGGAATACACATCAGGACGAATGGTGATAAATCCCTCATCATCAATTGTTCGACCAAACCAATCACGACGATCTAGGTCATATTGAGTTCCAATAAGAAACTTTTGGAGATCATTGATTCCTTTCATGAAGCCATATCTTTTCTGGTCACCATTTATCATATTCTCCATGGACTTATCAGTGGTCACACAACACAAAAAGCAGCCAAAGCGACTTCCACAAGCCTTGGAACGTGAATGCTTCCCCATGGCCATTTCAGAAACAACAGCACAGGTCGAAGCGCCGGCATCGGCATAAATCTGGAACGTCTGATCAAAGTCAGAATATCCGGTACCGGTCTGACGACACAAGCCGAGGTACTCCCAAACGTCATCGGTTGTCCAATAAGCACAGGCGATAGGTAAAAATCTCCATCTTTGCCAACCCAGATATTTTGATCATCTTCCTTACGATCCTGCATACGGGCCCTCCTGTCTGCACTCTCGTCAAACCGAGTTCCAATGACTGTCACAGGATCTTGTCCTTCAAACTCCTTGAGAATCGCCTTACGTAGCTTCTTTTGGGGGATGATCTTGAAATCAACGGTACAGTCACGGTTTGAATTTGAAAAACTTGGAAGAGCCCGGCCACCGATCACACGAACCGCCCATTGATTATTCAGGCTTGGCCTTGCGACTTTGACTGTCAGAGGAGGTTATGCAGCTTTGCAAACGCCTTAATTTTGACGATTTCTGCTTTTACATGCTGGTCAATGGTTGGATTTTCTATTCCCGTGTCTGCATAAATAATCACAATTGGAGAAGGAGAAGCATGCTCCACTGCAGTAGCCAAAACAAGATTCAAGACAGAGGAAGAGTCTTTGCCGCCGCTCCAGGCGCAACAAACTGGATGCTGTTGGTCGAACAGTCTTTTAATTCCTGCCTGTGCTTTTTTGATTTTGTTTTGCATTGTCTCACTCTCCCGTGTATTGCACTTAGTCTATTCATTATATCATACCCTTGCACACTGTAATATGCAACGTATAATACCAAAAAGAGATCCATATCTGGATGAAAAGTCGAGAGGAATTAATCAGACAGAAGGCTCAAGGTATTCGAACTGAAATTCCTTATTTTACATAATAGCACATGATTGTATTTTTCAACTGACTTGAGTGAGTGAATCTTCCTAAACAAAAGGGTTTCAGGTAGAATATAATCGCCGCAATCATCTAAGTGTTAAATATTTTGTTAAATTTAGACTGAATATAGCCTTATTTCTTTACACTTTCCATATTCTCTAATGCATCTTTCTCTGTGGCTGCGACACTTAAATGCAGCAGCTCGCAAGCATAAACGCCCAGACGTGCAAGGATGACGATGGGTTCACTTTAATAAACGTCAATAAGGTTAATTTGCCAATCTTCTCCACAAGAGGTGTCACAAGGGGTACGTAGATGGTTTGCGAGACTACAAGGATTCGTACATAATTCCATATTGAAACATAATACAGCTATAATTTCCCGCCATTGCAGCAGTTTTTTTCAAGAAAAAGAAAGGGCCGACAAGTGAAATACTTGCCAGCCCTCAGGTCGGTTGCCTTACCTAAAAATCAATATCATTTATCATTTCAGCAAGATATGTCAACTCGCAACATAACAGTAGACACCTTTAACCGAGGGTTTGTAAAGAAATTCAGATCTTCGATGTGGCAAGATTAACCATAAAACAGAACGTATCACCCGGCTTTATGAGCAAAGCATCGGTATCTTAACTTTCAAATTGCAGGTCCTGGCGTTTTGTTATCTTGTTTATTCAAGTAATCTAGTGATCCTCAGCAATTACACGTAACTCTGAATTGTATGAGGATTGAGTTTCGTTAAATTGTTGACCTTTTAGCTCGATAGCGTATCTACATCGATTTTGGATGAATGGATGAATTAAAAAAATAGCTTGAAGAGATAAGTGTTGATGTCAGTTTTTCGGATAACCTTTTGTGGCTTTCTATCTCTTGGTGCCATTTTAAGAAATCTGGGAACTTATTATTAAAGTCTTCTTCAAATGATTTGCGAAATTTTTGATCTATCTGTTCTCTCTCTGTCAGCCACTTTTCTATTTTAACTAGCAGAGGGTCGCTCGGTGATTTGCTAACATTCGCTGTGTCGTTTGCCATCCACTTTGAAGGATCTTTTTCATCTAGTATCCATTCACCGAGGCTAAGCATGCTTGAATAAGAAGTGTCAAGCTTTTCGGCTAACTGGAACGCTGTCTTCTTCCCCATACCTCTTTGCAATGAATATACATAGTTGATGGTGCGCACTTTTTTTTCGGCAAGTTCTGCTATTTTTTTTGTGTCGTAATTAAATGACTTCGCGATGTGCTGTAGTGCTGCAGCAAACGCTTCATCTTGGCTCGTTAGCTTTCCCTGTTTCATAATAGCCTCCTTTTTAGCCAACTATAAGAACAAAATGTTCTTGACGCTATAAGAAATTGCGTGCTTGCTCAATAAAGCTCTTGACGCAAGAACAAAAAGTTCGTACTATCTCGTCATGAGAACATAATGTTCTTTGGGCCTTCCGGGTTCTAACAAGATTAATGGAGGTTGGCATGAATCTTCGAGGGATGTTGATGGTATTGTTTGGATGTCTGTTCTTTTTCATGGGAACTAATGGTGCTATTGCGAAAGCGACTAAAGCACAAGTTGAGGCTGCTGTGGATGGGGCAAGTCTTGTTGAGCTTGTCGGTGCAGCCATTAACACCAAATCGCAGTTGGAAAAAGTGAGTGCGGCCGTTGAGGAAAAAGCGAAAAATATTTCTGCAGGGAAGACTAAGACATATGATGTCAAGGTCGAAGGAACTAAATTTAAGTACCTGTCAGAAGCTGGTAAGCCTCAATTGGATAAGGCTGGGACTAAGACCGCTGGTCAGGTTCAAGTGAAAGGGACTAACAAAACGTTAGAGAACAAGCCGTAATGGCATCAGTTTCAGTTAAAAGGTGCTACCGGCTTGAATATTCTGAGCCGGTAGCCCATATGGCTGAGCTGACGGAAAGAATCAGAGTGACACTATCGACCTCATGTCGCTCACAGTCATGACGTTCGTTCTGTTGGCGCCGAAGGCTTAGTGAGCAGAAATTTGATTCCTGGTAGCACCTCCATGGAGGTGCTACTAGTACTCGGATGGGATCGCTGTGTATGATTCCGTCTCATCTTCACATAAGAGAGCCTGGATCCAGGCTCTCGACTCTTTAAGTATTTAGGATCAGAGCAAAATCACTTACCTTGTTGATGTGTTGTGGCAAGGTAAAGGGTTCAGGGAAGGTAGCGACTTAACACTCTTCCTGAATCTTCTCATCCCTCTAAAATGAATCACCCGCCACCAGAACATGGTTCTAGAAAAAATCATATAGGTATAAATACCCATTTTTGCACTTTTCTTGAAAAAAATGCATTTTGAGAGGTTATCAAGGGCAAGGTCAAGTATTTTAGAAAAACTGCAACTTAAGATGTTTCCTGACCTGTCCACAATCGGCAAATCGGGCTCATAATCCCTCGGCGTGGAGTCGATCCAAGCAACCATATGAATATGAATCAGCAAAGGAATACTACGTGAAACACTCGTCTTTTATCAGCTCCCTTTTTTTTCTGATCTGCGGAACGGATAAAGAACAACGTTCAAACCATTAATTCTTTCTTGCCGTCCTTAAAAACAGCGTTGACCTCAAGGTGCCCGCCTAAAGCTTCCACATATCTCTGCATTGTCCCAAGTGTAATGTTGGGACGACGTTCCAGCTCAGATAGTGCCGATTGTGAAAGTCCCATGGAAGCGGCAAGTTCCTTTTGAGTTATATGATATGATTTCCGTACTTGTTGCAAACGAATGGCAGTCACTTTCTCTTGTGCTTTTTCTCTTATCGCAGCACGTTCCTCTGAGGAGAACGTTTCCTTCATCACCTGATTGAGTGTCTTATTTGTCTGTTTTTTCATGGCTCCCCCGTCCCTGTTTTTGTCTCTTTTGTTTTTGAAGGTAGTTGGTAAAGATCGTATCGGCCTCTGCAATGAGTCGTTTGTAAAACTTCTTTTGATCTTTCCCTTTTTTATCACCACCGTTCAGGACAATAGCCTGACGATCTGGATCAAAAGCAAAGAAACTTCGATACACATGACTACTTACTTTCGTACGCAACTCTTTCATGTTTGCATATTGTGAGTCATTCACCTGGTCAACATAAGGCCTTCCCAGCGTGGGGCCCATTGTCTCAAGCACACCAAGATCTGTTGCAATGGCTGTCTGATCCTTTTTATCTAGGCTCCCAAACCATTTTTCATATTCGTCACTGAAAATTACTGTCCATGTCATGCCTTAACATATAACATATATACGATATTAATTCAAGGCAAGGTTGGCAGGGACGGATTTGTTTACGAGCAGATGGATGTCTGAGCAACCAGTACCCAAGCAAGAGAACATGCCAATGGCCATCTCTCCAATTTAAGCAAACCTGCAAGTAAAGACTATTCCTGACATGCCCGTAACCATCTTGTTTTTATCAGTAATATTCATAATTCTAACAAAACAGTAGATCGTTATCTTTACGGTCAGCAACAAATTGGTTAAGGTGGATATTGCAAGCTTAATTTGGTTTGTCTGGCTCTGAGTCAAGATATAGTGGAAATATGTTGACTTTGGTTTATGGGGAGCTTGTTACGTAGATTCAGGAACAGTCTTCACTTGCGATTTTCCTGGAATTGGAGAAATGCCCAATGGGCATGTTGACCTTAGGGATAGTTAATATGAATTCTTACTACTTGGGCCAGTATCTTTTCGTTTTATTTTGCCCCAATTTTTTTTCTTTGACATACTAATGTCCAAGGGCGACTCGTTATAAAAGGGGCACGATCATTTCCCATTGGTGACGACAGAGTATCCCCTGTTCCTTGCAATACACCGACTATATTTAGCATCCCTTGACATCTCCCTACTCCCTAACTGAAGTTTCCTGTAAAATTATGTAGCACAAGTTCTACTTTTCTTAAGCTACCATGCGTAACAGCGTCTTGATGAAAGATTTTTGTGGTCTTTGCCCTGGAAGTGGGCAAACCCTAT
>Ga0075120_10003621_pt1 | contig 10545 bp, 11 predicted proteins | sample AntAceMetag02UKL_FD_69792 | JGI IMG/M metagenome (GOLD analysis project Ga0075120, IMG submission 69792) | Saline lake microbial communities from Ace Lake, Antarctica - Antarctic Ace Lake Metagenome 02UKL | ecosystem: Environmental > Aquatic > Non-marine Saline and Alkaline > Saline | place...
AATAAATTAGAGCTATTAAATTACAATGTTGAAGCTTTGCATGGTGAAATTTCGCAAACTATTCGAACGAAAATTATGGCTAGATTCAAAAGAAAAGAAATCAGTTTGTTGGTGGCGACAGATGTAGCAGCTCGAGGAATAGACGTAAGCGATTTAACGCATGTGATAAATTACAATTTACCAGACCACGATGAAGCTTACACACATAGAAGTGGCCGAACTGGCAGAGCTCAAAGTAGTGGCATATCTATTTCTATTCTAGGACAAAGAGAGGTGAATCGAGTAAGCAAATTAGAAGCTATTATTGGTAAAAAATTTGAATATAAAAAAATTCCAAATGGGAAAGAGATTTGTTTAAAACAGATTGATAATTTTATTGAAGAAATAGAAAACGCCGACACCACAAGACTAGACAACAAACAACATCTTTTGGAAATAACGGAAAGACTTAAAAAGATCAATAAAGAAGATTTAATAAAACACGTAGTTGCTCACAAATTCGGCTATTTAATGGAAGCCTATAAAGACGCATTTGATATAAATACTAATGCCTTGGTAACTAGAGTAAGTAGAAAAGATGAAGAAAATTTTGTTAGTTTGAAAATCAATCTTGGCAGGAAAAATGGTTTTGATATTAAAAAACTTTTTTCATTAATTAATTCAAATGGGAAATTAAAAGGGATTGAAATTGGGCGAATAGGCTTGATGTCGGAATATTCAATTTTTTCAGTTGATCAACAAAGCGCTGACAGAGTAAAAAGGTATTTGCATGGAACTAATTACAGAGGTCAAGAGATTAAAATAAGTGAAGGTGGTAAAGCGACCACCTACCAAGGGAAAAGAACAAGTCGGACAGGTCGGTCTGACAGAAGAATGGTAGGCAAATCAAGTAAAACAAGAAATAAAAGCAATAGAATGTTTAGAAAAAGTAAATAAAAAAAGGGTATAAGGAGATTTTTGAATTATGGGAGAAAGGATAAGAATAGGTAAAGTTGTGAGAGTAAATTCGATTAGATGCGAAAGAACTGATTTTTTACTAAATCAAGTTGGATTTCCTTATAAATACGATCGTTCTTTAGACAAGAGGATGATAGTTTGTCAAGAAAGGATTCACTCTAAACATGTGGAGGTATGTCTATCTAAACATCTAGGGAAAAAATATAAATACAATCTTGAAGAATGGATTAAGAGGACAAAAGATGAAGATGTTTTGGCTTTTTTGAAAGATATAGTAAAAGCTGATGAATCAATTGTTTGGACTGGTTTCCGAGTTACAGGCTATATGTACGGCGGAACCAATCAAACGACTTTAACTTTCGATTTATTTGCCAAACATCCAACAAGTGATACAGAAGTCTATACTGGCTCAGATGCGCCAAACGTGCATCATCAATCTATGTCTTTAAAGCAACGAGAAATAATTGCTTCGCCAGAGACATATAGTTGTTAAGTACAATTCAGAAGGGTAATGGTTTACGGATCATTACCCTTTTTTAATTGAAAATAAAAAATAATTGATTTTTATTTGTAGTAATGGTAAGTTATAAATATAAAACAATAAGGAAGCGCAAGGAGTATCCTTGTGTTTTTTTAAGTTCTTTCCCAATTAATTCTAAATTTCTTTTTGCGATAAAAAAGGAGGATACCTATGGCTACAGTGATTGATAGATTTGAGCAAGATATAAATATTGTTCTGGATTTAAAAAATAGTGTAATTTTTTATTCACCAAAACTCGTAGGTTATTCTTTTGGATTAGATAATAAAAATTCTTATCCAATATTATCCCTAACTTTTTTCAGAGTTGAAGAAGATTGTCTTCTGTGGTTGCTGGAAAGACCAGCCAAGGACGATCTAAAAATAACCAGACAGATTTATGCGAAAAAAAAAGAGGGGATGTCTATCTTAGATATTTATATTGTTATCAGCGGTTTTGATTTAAATCGTTTAAAGTCAAAATTTCGCTTGAGATGTGCCAGTAAAAAGAAGGAGCAGGTAGATGTAATAATCATTCTCAATAATCTTATCGTGCCATCTTTACAGATAGGAATGTTTAATTATTACAGTGATAAAATATTAGGGTTAGATTTACCCAAAAATATTTTGTCCAGTTCTTTTTTGAACATACATTTAGACACTCATAATATGAATTTTAAGAAAGTTGAAACATTCAATCCAGCACCAGTCGTTAAAGGAATACAATAAAAAAGGAGAGATAAGAGAGACCCGTCTAACTCTAACTAAGTTGGCGGGCCTTTTTCTTTCTTATTAATTTTAGCTAAAAAGGTTGATTTTTGATATAATAATAATATAAAAAACAATAAGGTAATAGGGATAACAAGTTTTACTATAAAAACACCAGCTTAACGCTGGTTTTTTGTTAAAAAGCTATTTTCATTTTTGTCATGCCAGACTCCTGCCTGTTTTGCAAGCAAAGCGTTGCAGGCGGGTGATCCGGCATCCAGGTGCGAGCAGTAAAAACGTGCTTACTATTTACTCCTGGATTCCCGCTGGAGTTTATCCGCCTCTGGAGGGCGGGAATGACAAGGGGTGATTGATTTTAGGGGTACAGAGTAGTATGGTGGATATATGCTAATAATTTAAAAATATGAATAAAAATGAAACAATTAATTTTGGCGAATTAACAGCTAGTGAAATAGAAGCAAGGGGGCACGAGATAGCTGAAAAACTGGGCATTCAATTTAACGGCATTGAAGAACTTATTCCCGGTAAAAAAATTTATTTGTTTACCGACAATGAAACAGAAAGTAGTTTTGCTGTTAAATTATTAGATGAAGAAACTGTTAAAAAAGAATTAGAAATAACACGAGCAAAATTTAAAGAAAGTAATTAATTATGAAAAAGAGGATTAAACTTAATAATCAAGATATTGAATATCAGATTAAAAAAAGTAGTCGTGCTAGAAGATTGCGGATAGCTATACGTCACGACGCTAGCGTGATTGTTACTTTACCGAAATTGATACCCCAATTTTTAGTTGAAAGGTTTTTACGAGAAAAAGCTACTTGGATAGTAAAAAAGATTGAATATTTTAAAAATATCAAACAAGAACCAGCCAAAAAATATACCAGGAAAGATTATTTGCGAGATAAAGAAAAAGCTCGTGGAATAGTCAAAGAAAGGGTTGAATATTTTAACCAGGTATATAAATATAAATATCAACGAATATCTATAAAAAATCAAAAAACGATTTGGGGAAGTTGCTCTAAAAAAGGTAATTTGAATTTTAATTATAAAATTCTATATTTAGCCGACAAACAGATTGACTATATTATTGTTCATGAGCTATGCCATTTAAAAGAGCTTAATCATTCTAAAAAATTTTGGAGTTTAGTGGCTCAAGTAATTCCTGATTGTTTAAAGATTAGAAAAGAGTTGAGAAACAGGGGACTACGTTTGCAATAACACGTATACATTTTAATGTATATTTTTTGTATTGTTGACTTTCGTTTTTTGTTCGTGTATAATAAAGGTATGTGGAAAAGTGATTAATTTTTTAAAATAAAAAATAAATTTTTGTCATTCTGGAACGAAACGGAGTGGAGTGACAGAATCTAAATTATTTTTTAATAGTACATGAAACTGGAAAAATTTTATTATGTTTACATCGCAACCAACAAAAATAATAATGTTTTATATACTGGTGTCAGTAGTAATTTATTAGACAGAAGCAATAAACATAAAAATAAATTTTATAAAAATAGTTTTACTGATAAATATAATATAAACAAATTGGTTTATTACGAAATTTACAGTGATGTGTATATGGCACTCGGTAGAGAAAAACAAATTAAAAATTTAGTGCGAAGAAAAAAGATAGAATTAATAAAGACAAGTAATCCAGATTGGCAAGATTTGTTTTTCAATCTTATCAAAGAATAAAAAGAGATCCTATCGCTTCGCTCCAGGATGACAATGAAATTATAAAATTAAAATAAAAAATATGGGGGAACAATTAACAAAAAGACAAAGACAAATTTTAGATTTTATCACTGATTTTACTAATGACAATGGCTATGCGCCAAGTCTAAGAGAAATTGGTGATCATTTTGGCTTATCAAGTCCAGCAACCATCCATGCCCACATTGAAGCTTTGCAGAAGAAAGGTTTGCTAAAAAAATCTTTTAACGAAGCTCGTTCAATTGAAATTATACCAGCTGATGCAACTTGGGCAGTCGGATTAGAACTACCATTAGTTGGCGTTATTACTGCTGGTGAGCCGATTGAAGCGATTGAGAACAGGGAAACAATTGCTGTGCCAGTTGATTTTGTTAGTGATTCAGCTAATAGTTATGTTTTACGTGTTCGAGGTGAATCAATGATTGAGGACGGAATTTTGGATGGTGACTATGTTATTATCGAAAGAAACCCTTCACCAAAAAATGGTGACGTAGTTGTAGCTCTACTTAATAATGCTTATGCTACTTTGAAAAAGTTTTATCGTGAAAGTAAACGAATTAGACTTCAACCAGCTAATTCAAACATGAAACCAATATATGCTACTGATCCATTAATTCAGGGTGTCGTTAAGGGAGTAATTAGAAGATTTGCTTAAAATTTGCTATAATATAATTAGATTTAATATTAAATATTGGATCTATGGAAGGTTATTGCGTAAAGTGCAAAGCCAAGAGAGAGATTTCTCAAGGTGAAGAGGTAGAAATGAAAGGCAAGGGCGGTACGACTCGCCGGGCATTGAAGGGTAAATGTCCTGAATGTGGCACAACAATGTTTAGAATTTTAGGGAAATCTTAAGGCATTTGGGGTACAATTTAATATAATTGTAGGTATTTTTTATTATGTTTAAAAAAAATCGCGACATTTTATATGGTTGCGTTTTTTATTTTGTATAGATTATGAATTTGACAAATACATCTATTTATTGCAATTTAAAAATAAGTATAAAATACTGTAATTCCATAAGAGGATGTGGTATAATAAAACAATAGATAAATTAACAAAAAACATATGGCTAAAAAAATATTTATCGTTGAAGATGATGCTAATTTACTATACAGCTTACAGGCTAAGTTAAGAATTGAGGGTTTTGAAATTGAGATTGACGAAGGAGCAAACAAGCAAGAGATTATGAAAAAAATACAAAAAGCATCGCCAAACTATATTCTTTTGGATTTAGTATTACCTCAAATTGATGGTTTTGAAATTATAAAATTAATTAAAGCAGACGAATCTTTAAAGAATGTTCCAATATTTATTTTTAGTAATCTTAGCGATAACGACAGTAAAGCACGTTCAATGGAATTGGGCGCTGAACAATTTTTTATAAAAAGTGAATTTTCAGTTGATGAATCCGTAACAAAAATTAAAAATATTATTGTCAATAAAAACAAAATATGAAATTTATCAAAAATAAAAAATACATTATCGGCGTTGGCATATTGCTAGTTGTGATTATATTGTTTTTTTCTTTAAACAATTCTGAAAAAATAGAATATGTTACAGCTGAAATTGAGCAAGGACAAATTGTTCAAACTGTCAGCGAAACAGGTATGGTAAAAGCGGCCAATGAGATTGATTTAAGCTTTCTTAATGGTGGAAAATTGGCCAATATATTATTTCATATCGGTGACGTAGTTAAGAAAGATGATATTGTTGCCCTTTTAGACGATAGTGGTCTTTTGATAAGAAAGAGTGAATCAGAAGCTAATCTAGTAGTCGCTCAATCTAATTTAAGTAAACTTTTAAACGGTCCAACTAGTCATGAAAGAGCAGTTAGTAGGGCTAGTGTTGATCAATCAAAATCTGCTTACGATTCAGCTAAAAATGAATATTCTAATATAGAGAAATCAACTGCTGAAGCAATTGCTCAGGCAGAAAAAACTCTTTACGACCTTGAGTCTGATGGCGCGGACACTATCACTAGCTATGAACAAGCTGTTACTGTGGCTAATACCAATTTGACTAGCACAAAAAATACTTATCAACGTTCTATTGATAATTATGAATCAAATGCCATTACTACTATGGATACAAAAATTTCCATAGCAAAAACCGCCCTTGATAATATTTATACTATTTTACATGATCCTGACGCAGGCGATAATTTAGGTGCTAAAAACCAATCAGTTTTGGAAGCGACTAAATCAAGTTATTCCAATGCCGTCAATATGATTCCTGAAGTTGATTTAAAATTAGAACAAGCTAAGACAGAAAACGATACCGCTTTGATTAATTTGGCTTTATCAAAAACATCAGATTTTGTTAACGCTTCTTTCTCTGCTTTAAATTATTGTTATAGTGCTTTAGAAAATAGTGTTGTTTCCACTGCTTTTACTCAAACTGAGCTGGACGCCTACAAAGCTACTATTAATACTCAACAAACTTATGTTAGTACGGCCGTTGCTTCTGTCCAGTCTGCCCAACAAAATTTAAATGATGCCTTACTATCATATCAAACAAACGTAACTAGTGCGGAAGAAAATCTAATCCAAGCTCAAGCCAATCTTGATGATGCAACATTGGCAGCCCGGAATGCTTTGATGACGACTCAATTATCATCCAATCAACAACTAACAGCCGGGGAATCAAGAATAAATACAACTTATAATGCTTGGCAAGTAACTCAAGCTCAATACAATAATTTGGTCGCTCCAGCTAGATCGCAAGATATTAGCTTGGCTCAAGCCCAAGTCAGACAAGCTGAGGCCTCACTTAATCTGGTAAAAAATCAAATTGAAGACAGCGTGATTAAATCACCGATAGATGGAACAATTACCAAAAGTAATTATGAGATAGGTGAACAAATTAGTCTAGGCATGTCAGCTTTTTCTATTTTGGGTGAAAACGATTTTGAAATAGAAATAGATATTTCTGAGGCTGATATTTCCAAAATAGCGATTAACGATCCGGTTGAAATAACGCTTGATGCTTTTGGCGATGAAATTAAATTCACTGGTTACGTTTATTTTATTGAGCCAGCAGAAACTGTTATTCAAGATGTTATTTATTACAAAGTCAAAATAAACTTCGAGGCTGGTGATCATAATGTAAAATCAGGTATGACTGCCAACTCTGTTATTACAACTGCTCAAAAAGACAATGTTGTAATTGCACCAAGCCGAGCGATTGTAGAAAAAAATGGTGACGGAAAATTCATCAGAGTATTGAAAAATAATGAAGTGGAAGAGCGACCAGTTGAAGTTGGATTAAGAGGTGACGGAGGTATGGTAGAAATATTGTCAGGTGTACAGGTCGGTGAATCTGTCGTGACGTTTACAAAAACACCAAAATAAAAACATGCTTATTGAAATAGAAAATTTAAAAAAAGAATTTGAAGTTGGTGAGGTGGTAACCAAGGTTCTCCACGGATTAAATTTCACTATTGATAACGGTGAATTTGTATCAATCATGGGACCATCTGGCTCAGGTAAATCAACTTTAATGCATATATTAGGTTTATTGGACCGTCCGTCAAGTGGTTTATATAAATTAGAAGGACGAGACGTGATAAAACTTAATGATGACGAATTAGCCAAAGCAAGAAATGAAAAAATCGGTTTTGTTTTTCAAGCATTTAATTTACTACCAAGAACAACTGTTTTAGACAATGTTAAATTACCATTGACTTATTCTGTTCAAAAAAAAGATATAAATGAAGTCGCAACCAAAGTTTTGCAGGATGTTGGTTTAGGACATAGATTAAACTACTATACTAATCAAATTTCTGGTGGGGAAAAGCAAAGGGTAGCAATTGCTCGAGCTCTAGTAAATAATCCGTCGGTTCTTTTTGCCGATGAACCAACCGGTAATTTGGACTCAAAGTCTGGCACACAAATCATGGAAATCTTACAGCGATTAAATAATACCGGTCGAACAATCATTTTAGTCACTCATGAAACTTATACTTCCGAACACGCCAAAAGAATTGTAAAAATAAAAGATGGATTAATTGTTGGCGATTATCCTGTGCAAAACAGAAAAATCGCCAAGAACGGCGAATTATTAAAATAACTATGATTATTGATCTCTGTCGTCAATGCGTAAGCACCTCAACGAAAGCTCTTTTAGCCAATAAGGCCAGGAGCTTTTTAACAATGTTGGGGATTATTATTGGTGTTGGGGCAGTCATTATAATAATGGCTGTTGGTGAAGGTGCCCAAGGCTTGATTCTAGACCAAGTCCAATCGCTTGGAACAAATTTAGTCGGAGTTTTACCAGGTGGATCTGACGAGGAAGGCCCACCCGCTTCAATTATGGGTATTGTTATTACAACCTTGACCTACGAAGATGCCAAGGCAATTGGTGATAAAAAAAATGTACCAAATTTAACTGGTTTTGTTGCCTACACCAAGGGTACAGCCAACGTTACTTGGAAATCAAATTCCTACGATACAAACTTGAACGGTTGCACGGTTGGTTATTTAGCTGTTGAAGGTGGGGAAGTGAAAGATGGTAGATTCTTTTCTGAAGATGAAGAAACTAATTTATCAAAGATAGCTGTTTTGGGTAGTACTGTGGCAAAAGAATTGTTTGGTGAATCCGATCCAGTTGGGCAAAAAATTAAAATTAAAAAACACTCCTTTGAAGTAATTGGCGTCATGGAAGAGCGTGGCAAAGTAGCTTTGCAAGATTATGACGACCAAATATTTATCCCGCTAAAAACAATGCAAAAACTAATTGCTGGAGTAAATCATTTAGGTTTAATTCGAGCAAAAGTTGATTACGAAGAAAATACTGAAAGAGTAATTCATGATATAAAAATGACTTTGCGTGAACGCCATGACATAAAAGATCAAACAGGCATTAATGATGATTTCAGTGTTAGAAGTGCTGCTCAAGCACTTGAGATGATAACAACTGTTACTAATGCTTTAAGATTCTTTTTGGCAGCTATGGCCGCTATGTCATTAATCGTTGGTGGTATTGGTATTATGAATATCATGCTAGTTAGCGTAACTGAAAGAACCAGAGAAATCGGTTTACGCAAAGCAGTTGGGGCAAATAACTTTAATATTATGAGCCAATTCCTAGTTGAAGCGGTATTTATTACCTTGCTTGGTGGATCAATTGGCATCTTGGGCGGAATCGTCTTGTCTTTTCTGGTATCTGTTATAGCAAATTTTTTGGGTTATACTTGGGCACTGATTATTTCTCCAACGTCTATTATCTCAGCAATTGTCGTATCAGTTGGTGTTGGTGTATTATTTGGACTTTATCCTGCCCGCAAAGCCAGTAAACTTGAACCAGTTGAGGCATTGCGATACGAATAGGCTTAAAAATAATTTTATTTTAAAAAAAATGCTTGGCAGGCGGGCCTGCCCGCAAAGCCAGTAAACTTGAACCAGTTGAGGCTCTTCGTTATGAATAAATTGTCATCATGAAAATATTGTCTTTAGCAAAAATTTCATTAAAGTCTCTTCGGAGTAATAAAATCAGAACTGCTCTGACGATTTTAGGCGTGATGATTGGTATATCAAGCGTGATTGTAGTTTATTCGGCTGGTGCAGGTATTAGTGATTTAATAATTAGTCAGGTGGAATCATTTGGTGGCTCAGACATGATTGAAACTGAAATAAAAATCCCTAGCACAAAAAAGGGGAATTCTGGCGAAACTCAAAGCGCCGCTGCCCTAGCGCAAGGAGTTCAAGTGACATCGTTAACTCTAGATGATATGGATGATGTAACAAAATTATCAAGTGTCAAAAATTCTTATGCTGGGATAATGGGTCAAGAGCAAGTTAGCTATAGCAACGAAACCAAACGAGCTATGGTTATGGGTATGACAGCTAGCTATATCGATATGGACAAAAGCGAAATTGATTATGGTAGGTTTTTTTCTGATGCCGAAGATAAATCATTAGCCAAGGTGGTTGTGTTAGGCTATAAAATGAAAGAAAAATTATTCGGTGATTCAGACCCGATTGGTAAATTTATAAAAATACGGAAAGATAAATTTCGAGTAATTGGTGTTATGAAAGAACGTGGTGCTGTTATGACTCTTGATTTTGACGACATGGTTTATTTACCAGTCAGAACACTGCAAAAAAGAATAATGGGCATAGGTCACGTGCTTTATATGATGCATCAGGTATATAATCCTGAAGACGTCAAAGAAATAACTGAGGATATTCGTTCAGTCATTAGAGAAAATCACGATTTAGAAACAGTTAATATTGAGCCTGGTGGAGTGGTGGCTATTGGAGAATATCTAACAGATACTAGCAAAGATGATTTCAGAGTAGTCACTATGACTGAATCAATAGACATATTATCAACTATTACTGGTGCTATCACTCTACTTTTACTAGCTATTGTGGCGGTATCTTTAATTGTTGGTGGCGTAGGTATTTTAAATATTATGTATGTTGTCGTAACTGAAAGAACTTCAGAAATTGGCTTGCGCAAAGCAGTTGGGGCAAAATATTCGGACATAATGATTCAATTTTTAATTGAATCTATTTTAATAACGATCGCTGGCGGTATTGTCGGTATCATTATTGGTGTTTTAATATCCATTGCCATCGCTCTAGGTGCTCGATCCTATGGACTGGATTGGAAATTTACGA
>Ga0075120_10003624_pt1 | contig 10537 bp, 11 predicted proteins | sample AntAceMetag02UKL_FD_69792 | JGI IMG/M metagenome (GOLD analysis project Ga0075120, IMG submission 69792) | Saline lake microbial communities from Ace Lake, Antarctica - Antarctic Ace Lake Metagenome 02UKL | ecosystem: Environmental > Aquatic > Non-marine Saline and Alkaline > Saline | place...
TTTGCGTGATACACTGGACAACGATTGTATCTGTGTTATCCTTAAAGAAGATGCACTGGCAGATTATATCAGCAAAATGCAGCCCAAACCCGCACTCGTCATTACCGACAGCCAGGTGTTTGATAAAGTGGATGCAACAGTTCCAGCTGAAATTCCCATGACCAGTTTCAGCATTATGCTGGCTCGCCACAAAGGGGATTTCGAGCATTACATGAAAGGGACTTCCAAACTATCAGAACTAAAGGATGGCGACCGTTTGTTGATTCTCGAATCCTGCACCCACCATGTTACCTGCGACGATATTGGCAGGATTAAAATCCCCAATTGGGTGTCGAAATTGAGTGGCAAGAAACTGGAATTTGATGTTGTTGCCGGACTGAGCGATATAAAAAGAGATATACACGATTATGCAATTGTTATCCAATGCGGCGGATGCATGATCACCCGCAAGCAAATTTCGGGAAGGTTAAAACCTGCAATTGATGCAGGTATTCCTGTTACAAACTATGGAATGGCCATCGCATGGGTGCATGGGATTTATGATAGGGCAATTCAACCATTTTTAAACAATTAAGCACCAAAATTCAAATATCAAAATTCAAATATCAAATGACAAATAAAATTCAAATATCAAAATCCAATAGGACAAATAAGGCCGTGTTAAAGATTTTTTTGGCTCTATTAATCGTGAGTATTTGGTTTGGATGTAACAGCCAGCAAAAGCAACAAGATCAAAAGCCCTACCTGGTTGTATTGTCTATGGATGGCTTCAAGTGGGACTATACCGATAAAGTGAATACTCCCAATTTTGATAAAATAGCACAGCAGGGAGTGAAGGCGAAATCGATGATCCCATCATTCCCAACCAAGACTTTTCCCAATCATTACACGCTTGCAACAGGCTTGTATCCCGACCATCATGGAATTGTATTAAACGGATTTTATGATCCTATCGAAGACCGTTACTACAGGGTGGGTAACCGCGATGCAGTTAGTGATGGAAGTTTTTATGGTGGAGAGCCCATTTGGGTAACAGCAGAAAAGCAAGGTGTTAAATCGGCTTCACTGTTTTGGGTTGGTTCCGAGGCAGAAATCAAAGGTCTCAGGCCTTCCATCTGGAAAACATATGAACACAAGATGCCCTATGGAAACAGGATCGACACTGTAATTTCATGGCTTGAACTTCCAGGACCCCGGCGTCCACATTTGATCATGTGGTATTTTGATGAGCCCGATAGTGAAGGCCATCATTCAGGCCCGGATGGCTTGAAAACTTTTGAAACCATCGAACGTCTTGACAGTTTGCTTGGAGTCTTTCTGCATAAACTTGAGCAGTTGCCCATTGCAAATCAGGTAAATTTTATCGTTACCTCTGATCATGGTATGTGTGCCACTAAAGATGACAGAGTTGTAATGCTTAATGAATTTATCCAGGAAGAATGGATCGAAGAAATTCAGGGTAATAGTCCGATCTGGACTATTAAAGCAAAACCGGAATTTAAAGATGATCTTGCTAATAAACTTTCGACGATAGAACACATCACTGCCTGGCCTTCTGCTGAAGTTCCTGAGCGTTTGCATTATGGCAAAAATCCAAGAACCCTTGATTTTGTTGCAGTTGCCGACAGCGCATGGAGCCTCTTCTACGACAAGAAAGGATCGTACTATGGAGGGGCACATGGTTACGATAATAAAAACACTGATATGCATGCCATTTTTTATGGAACCGGCCCGATGTTCAAAAACAACTATTTCCAAACAACTTTTCCCAATGTGAGTCTCTATCCATTGATGTGTGAAATACTTAATTTGCAAGCAGCGCCGAATGATGGCAATTTGAAGGAAGTCGAGGGGATGCTGAAGTTGAAAGAGTGAACGAAGATGAAATAAAATCTGAAAGCGCAAAACTCAAAACTCAAAGCACAAAACTCAAAACTCAAAGCACAAAACTCAAAGCACAAAGCACAAAACTCAAAAATTTAACCGTAAAGTTAGCGAAGGATGTGGTTAAGAATTTTTACTAAATCTATAAGCTTGAGACCTGGAAGGTTTTATCTCAACAATCAGATGGATTTTGAATCAATACATTTTATCCTTTTATAGGCCAAACCTTCCAGGTCTTGTAAAATTCAAAATGCCGAAAAACTCAAAAATATTACACATTGAACACTTTCGATAAACATAAAATCATCCTCGCTTCTAAATCCCCACGGCGGCAGCAATTGCTCAAAGAAATGGGCATTGAATTTGAAGTGCGCCTAAAACCGGTTGACGAAAGTTTTGATGCCAACATGAAAAAAGAGGAGGTTGCACTTTTCCTCTGCGAAAAAAAAGCCACTGCATTTTCTGAAGATGAGATTAATGATGATGAATTATTGATCACCGCCGACACCATCGTTTGTCTGGATGATGAAATTCTGAACAAGCCTGCTGACCGAAATCACGCACTTGAAATGCTTGAAAAATTGTCAGGTAAAAAGCATGAGGTTATTACCGGAATCTCTCTGCGTTCTGCAAAGAAAATGCAGAGTTTCTATGTGTCAACGGATGTTTATTTCAAGAGATTAAGTAAGGAGGAGATTGTGTATTACGTGGATCATTACAAACCCTACGACAAGGCTGGCAGCTATGGCATTCAGGAATGGATTGGATATGTGGGTATCGAAAAAATTGAAGGCTCCTATTTTAATGTTGTTGGTTTACCAACGGCCAGGTTATATGAGGAGATGAAAAGGTTTTAATATGTAAAGTTTATTTTTGCAAAATAAATGACTAAAAATATCCACCATGACAAAACGCTTGCTTAACTATTTCTTTCAAGGCCTGCTATACATTGGCCCGATTGTAATAACAATTTATGCCATCTATGTAACATTTGTTTGGCTTGATGGCCTGTTGTACGAATATATCGAGCGATATTTGGGAGTGACCATTCCGGGGCTGGGTTTGTTAATGATCCTTGTCGTGATAACAATGATAGGTTTTTTAGGCTCATCATTTTTGTTCAGGCCGATAGCCAATAAAATTGACCAGTTGATCAGTAAAGCACCGCTGATCAAAATCATTTACACTTCGGTGAAAGATCTTTTGTCGGCATTCGTGGGACAGAAAAAAAGGTTTAACCAACCGGTACTGGTAAAGGTAAGCGCCGATGGAGCCATCGAAAAAATAGGATTTATCACCAACGAAGACCTTACTGAACTTGGGATTACAGAAAAGAAGATTGCAGTTTACCTGCCGCACTCATATGCCTGGTCGGGGAACTTGTTTATTGTACCAGCCGAAAATGTTACAAAAATTGAAGCATCTGCAACCGAGGTCATGAAATATATTATTTCTGCAGGAGTTACAAAGATCTAAGAAGTTGAAAGTTGAAAGTTGAAAGTTCAGAGTTGAGTGTTTGTCACAAAACATTGAACTCAAAACACAGTACATGCAATTGTTATTTTACAAATCCTATTTTTGTAAGAGAATTAAAAAGATATTTATGAGAGAGACAATTAATGATATGCCCACCATTATGGTTACCAATGATGATGGTGTTTTTGCACCGGGAATCCGCACCCTGATCAAGGTTATGCGAAAGCTGGGAAGAGTTGTAGTTGTAGCACCCGACAGGGCAAGATCGGCGCAGGGACATGCCATCACGGTTTCGAGCCCTTTGCGTGTGAAGAAATTGAAGGAGGAAGAGTTTTACAGGGAATATGGTTGTAATGGTACACCTGTTGACTGTGTAAAAATGGGGAGGCAAATTGTGCTGCGCAGGGATCCTGACCTTTTGGTTTCGGGTATCAACCACGGCTCCAATGCTTCCATAAATGTTATTTATTCAGGAACCATGGCTGCTGTTTTTGAAGCAGCTATCGACAAAATACCTGCCATCGGTTTTTCGCTGAATGATTTTTCGCACGCTGCCGATCTATCGCATACCGAAAAATACATCGAAAGCATTGCGCGTAATGTACTGGAAAAAGGCCTCCCAAAAGGTGTTTGCCTGAATGTGAATATTCCGGCCAATAGCGACAAAGCAATCAAAGGAGTAAAAGTATGTCGCCAATCTATGGGCTCTTGGGTCGAGGAATTCGACGAGCGGGTTGATCCCCGTGGCAGGAATTACTATTGGATTACCGGCGTATTCAGCAACCCCGACAATGTAGCAGGAACTGATACCATGGCCATGGAAGAAAACTATGTTTCGGTGGTCCCCATGAAATTCGATTTTACGGATTATGATGCGATGAAGGCTATTGAGGGGTTTGATTTTACAACGACACCTGTAAGCAAAAAACCAAATAAAAGGAATAGTACAAGCATCACAACTAATATAATTAAATGAAAATATTAGAAAAGATTTTCAAAAAGGATTCATATGCTTTCGGGGCTTTCCTGGGGCTGGTTTCCCCGGTAGCATTTCTATTCGTCCTTTATTATGCTTTTATTTTTTTTGGAGGACTTTTTAACTTCCGTCCATTTTCCTTAGAAAAACCCTACCTCATGGCACTCATCATCAATGTAGTGTACATGCGGCTTTACCTTGTAAACTTCAAGTTCGTAAAAACGGGCAAAGCCGTGTTGGTTGTCACCTTCCTTTACGTGATCGCTTATTTTGTTGTTGAATCCCAAATTACATGAAATACTATATCATAGCCGGGGAGGCTTCGGGGGATTTACATGCTTCCAACCTGATGTTGGAAATGAAAAGGCAGGACAAAAAGGCTGAGTTCCGTTGTTGGGGTGGCGATTTGATGGAAAAGCAGGAGGCAACATTGGTGAAGCATTACCGTGATCTCGCCTTCATGGGTTTTGCTGAAGTGTTGTTAAATCTACGAACGATTCTTAAAAATATTAGCTTCGCTAAAAAAGATATCCTGAATTACAATCCTGACGTGCTGATCCTGGTAGATTATCCCGGGTTCAACCTTAGGATGGCCAAGTTTGCACATGAACAGGGGCTGAAGGTTTTCTATTACATCTCGCCACAAATATGGGCATGGAAAAAGGGCAGGGTGAAATCGATCAGGAAATATGTTGACCGGATGTTCGTAATTCTTCCTTTTGAGCAGGGATTTTATAAAAAGTATGATGTAGATGTTGATTTTGTGGGACACCCCTTGCTCGATGCTATTGATAACGAACGAAAGAAACTTAAGAGTAACCAGGATTTCAGGGCAGTACATCAGTTGGATAAAAAGCCAATTATAGCACTTTTACCGGGTAGCCGAAAGCAGGAAATCAGCAAAATGCTCGATGTGATGCTTTCAATAGTTCCTGAATATCCTGAATTTCAGTTTGTCATTGCCGGAGCACCATCGATGCCTGAAGAGTTTTACAGAAACACCATAGGCAATGCTGATGTTAAACTTGTTTTCGACAGTACCCACGATTTGCTTGGTAAATCTCATGCTGCACTTGTAACATCCGGCACAGCTACACTTGAAACTGCACTGATGAATGTTCCCGAAGTTGTTTGTTACAAGGGAAGCAATTTATCCTATCAAATAGCAAAACGCCTGGTGCACATCAAATATATTTCACTGGTCAATTTAATCATGGACAGGAAAATTGTGGAAGAACTGATTCAGAATGAAATGAATACTACCCGCCTGAAACAGGAATTTGGACGGATCCTTGATGCTGCCAACAGGAAAAGAATTTTCGAAGATTACAAAATCCTTCAGGAAAAACTTGGGGGAACCGGCGCTTCGAAAACTGCTGCCCGGCTAATGACTGGATATTTGGATAAGTAATATTGTTTTGGATTTTCTATCTTTGCACGTCTGCTCAAAATATCAGGCAAGCTAATTCCCAATGAAATTAAACCTCAAAAATAGCCTCGTAGTTTTATATGCATTTGTATCGGTAGTGCTCACCTTGCCGATGATGATCCCTGCAGGGATCATGATGTTGTTTGGGTATAATAAATTGGCCTTTCGTTATTTGAACTACATTGGAAAGGAATATGCCAAGCTGTTTTTCTTTGTCATACATTCAACTGTTACAGTTATTGGTCTTGAAAACCTGCCAGCGTCAAACAATATTTGTTTTGTAAGTAATCATCAAAGTTTGATGGATATTCCTCTCATCACCGGATACATTCCAAAAACTGTTGGATTTATCGCCAAAAAGGAATTGGCCAGGATTCCAATCATGAATATTTGGTTAAGGGCTTTGAATTGCGTTATGATCGACCGAAGCAACCCACGTGCTACTATTAAAACCATCGAACGCTCTATCAGGCATATTCAAAAAGGGCATGCCATGGTAATATTTCCGGAGGGGACCAGGAGTCGTGGGCATGAAATGTTGAAGTTTAAACCTGGCGCTTTTAAACTGGTAAGCGGCGCAGATTCCTATGCCGTTCCGCTTACAATCGATAATACTTATAAAATATTGGAGGATACCGGAACAATTACTTCCACAGCAGTTACCTTAACAATTCACAAGGCAATTGATGTAAAGCAACTATCAAGCGATGAAAAAGCGCAATTGCATGTTGTAATTGAAGCAACGGTTAAGTCAGGATTAACTACTCCACCCGTGTCCAGTAGGTAGTCCGCCCCAGCAGCGATATACCAATAAATCCACGGACTTTCAGTTCATTTTTTGAGTCATCTGTGAACTTCATCCAGCAGCTGTAGGTTTTGCCGCTCTTCGGATCATAGATGTCACCATCTTCCCATTCGTCATCACCGTCAAATTCAAAGTCCTTAAGCAGTTCAAGGCCCATTACCGGACGCTTCTGAAGTTTTTCATCTGGGTTTTCATCATCCAACTTGGCTTTTCCGGTTTCCTCGTCGATAGGGTTTTTGAGCCAGATAATATTTCCAAAATACTTATCTCCCCGTTTTTCAATTTTAGTGTGGGCATCTTTGTCTTCGTTGAGCCAAACGCCAAGGATGTCGTCACCTTTGATTTGTGCTGAAGCAGGAAGTGCATAAAAAGCAGCCAAAATAATGGCAAGAATAGTTAAACCAGTTTTTTTCATTGTATTAGAATTTTAGCAAAGATATTTATTTTTGAATAACTGCGTGTTCAAAGTTTATCGTTCAGCGTAGAGCATACTTCGAAAAATTAAAAATAAAAATCGCCACCAAAACACCAACCTGCCTGCTGGTAAGCAGGAACACCGAGAACCACAAAAGAATGAAAATCAACAAACTAATTTTAGTGTCCCGCAGGTGCGGGATTGTGGTTTCGTAAATCTATCTACATTCGTCATTGGACATTTTATCCCGAAGTGGCAAGGATTTCCCCGTACGAACTGGACAGGCGCTATGCTCAACATTGGATATTTTATTGGTATTTTGTTCCCCGTAAAGCGTCTTTAGTTTTCCACATAGTGGTGCAATACACAAATTTGCACATTTACAATTCAGCATTTACAATTCAACATTTACAATTCCTAAACCCTCCAATCAATTTCGCTAATACCCTGTTCCTTCAGGTATTTGTTGACTTTAGAAAAATGCCGGTTACCGAAAAATCCACGATGTACCGAAAAAGGTGATGGATGGGGTGATTTCAGGATGAGGTGTTTGGAGCTATCTATGAGTGCTTCTTTGGCAATGGCATAATTTCCCCAAAGCAAAAAAACTAGATGTTCACGTTTTTCTGATAGCTTCCTAATGGCTTGATCAGTAAATTGCTCCCAGCCCTGGTTTTGGTGCGATCCTGCCTGCCTGGCACGTACTGTTAAAGTTGCATTGAGCAAAAGAACTCCCTGCTTTGCCCAGCCTTCCAGGTTACCATGTGTTGGAATTTCATAGCCAAGGTCGCTGTGTATTTCTTTAAAAATATTTTGAAGCGATGGAGGCTGTTTTATTCCTTCCGAAACCGAAAAACAAAGGCCATGTGCCTGCCCCGGCCCGTGGTAAGGATCCTGGCCAAGGATCACTACCTTGACATCATTGAAAGGTGTGAAATTGAAAGCTGAAAAGATTTGTAGCCCGGGAGGGTAGATGGTGAATTTTGATTTTTCATCCACTAAAAATCCCTTTAGCTGTGCAAAATATGTTGCATCAAATTCATCTGCAAGTTCTTCTTTCCAGCTCTCTTCAATAATAGGGTTTACTTTCGACATGCTCTGTATCAGTGTATTTAAAAAATTCTGTTTTTAACAAGATTTGCAATATATCATGCAAAATGGTGTTAATAAAGTGGTCAAAAAAAACTATTTTTGCCAATAAAATCAAGCGTTAAATTATATAGCTGCGTAAAAGTATGAAAAAAGTTGCTAAAGCCTCCATAATCCTTACCGTATTCATTTTTGTCGGGGTCATCATGACTTCATGTAAATCAACTGAGCAGTGCCCATCGTATGGAGAAGTTAAAAAGTTCCAGAAAGAGGTCCGCCGCTAACGATTTGTGCTTTCCCAGTCCTTTGCGTTTTATTTTCTCCTGATCATTTTTAACTAAAGTGTGATTTGGCCCATGCAATCGACCTTCAAAATAATATTGTTTTTTATCCTAATCTTTTCGTTATCCTCTGCATTTGCCCAGAAGGATGAAAGTGTTCCATTTGAAGAAATCGATACAATCCTCAATAAAGTTATCCTTAAAAAGGAGATGATGGGAGGAGGGACAATTCACACTGCTGGTTGGGGAGTGCTGTTCAGAAAAGGATACAATGCCACTGCTTTTAAGAAAAATTTGTGGGAATTGGAGTTTGTCGGTATCCGGTCATGGAAACAAGTCAGGGTTAATTTTTATGGTGCGTACTATAGCAACGCCAACAGTTATGTGTATGGCAAACTCAATAAAGTTTATGTGTTCAGGGCAGGATTGGGACAACAATACCTGATTTCCAGAAAGCCTTACTGGGGAGGAGTGGAGCTGCGCTTTGCATACTACGGTGGTTTATCTCTTGGAATGGGCAAGCCCATCTATCTCTACATCATTAACCAAAACGATTACAATAGCATCAATTCCGAAAAATACGACCCTGACAAACATTTCATTGAAAATATTTATGGCCGGGCTCCTTTTCTCGATGGGGTTACCGAAACCAAATTTCACCCCGGGGTGTATATCAAGGCTGGACTGGATTTCTATTTCGGCCAATACAACACCAGCATCAAATCAATGGAAATCGGGTTTGTCTTAGATGGATATGTCATTCCAATTCCTATAATGGCCTTCACTGATGAGCATTACAGTTTTCTCAACCTTTATCTTAGTGTAACTTTTGGGAAACGGTACAACAAGTTTTAGTGTTCTTCACTTTGAGTCCCTCCCATCAATATCAGAATTCCTATATTTAACTTTCAAAACTTTTCGTATTATTCATAAATAGTAACTTTACGCTCTAATACCCGAATACATGGATAGAGACGAAATACTAAATCAACTACCTGCTTTAAAAGCAGAACTCGAAGGGGATATTTCCTTTAATTACTCAACCCGGATTCAATATGCTACGGATGCTTCTGCATACCGCGAGTTACCCATTGCAGTTGCCAGGCCCCGCAATAAGGAGGACATTAAAAAGCTGATCCGTTTTGCAACAGAGAATAAAACATCACTAATCCCACGGGGAGCTGGTACTTCATTGGCCGGGCAAGTGGTTGGTGGGGGCATAGTTGTGGATGTGAGTAAATACATGAACCGAATCCTTGAAATCAATGAAACCAAGCGGTGGGTTATGGTGGAGCCGGGAGTTGTACTGGATGAGTTGAATATTGCTTTAGAGCAATATGGATTGTTTTTCGGGCCGGAAACTTCTACTGCAAATCGTTGTGTTATTGGCGGGATGGTGGGCAATAATGCTTGTGGTGCGCATTCACTGTTGTATGGCAGCACCCGCGAACACACACTCGAACTTCACACGATACTTAGCGATGGGTCAGAGCTTGTTTTTGGGCCATTAACAAAACAGGAATTTGAGGAGAAGCAAATTGGTGAGGCCCTTGAAAATACGCTTTACAGGAATATTGCTGGTATGTTGTCTGATCCCGAAAATCAGGAGGAGATACGCAAGGAATATCCCGATCCTAGAGTTGAAAGAAGAAATACTGGCTATGCCATTGACCTTTTGTTGGAGACGGAGCCCTTTTCTGACGATAATAAACCCTTTAATTTTTGTAAACTTCTTGCCGGATCTGAGGGAACACTGGCATTTACAACTGAAATAAAACTTAATTTGGTTCCCCTTCCACCCAAAGTTAAAGGATTGGTTTGTGTTCATTTCGCTGAGTTGCACCATGCTTTTCATGCCAACCTCATTGCACTAAAATACAATCCCGGAGCAGTTGAATTGGTGGACAGCATAATCCTGGAGCAGACAAAAGATAATATTGAACAAAGTAAAAACAGGTTCTTTTTAAAGGACGATCCTGAAGCCATATTGATAATTGAATTTGCACGAGATAGTGAAGATGAAATTTTGGAGATCGCAGCGCAAATGGAATTAGCAATGCGTGAAGCTGGTTTCGGATATCATTTCCCTTTGGTTCTTGGTACAGATATTCCTAAGGTGTGGGATTTACGAAAGGCCGGATTGGGATTGATGTCAAATATTCCTGGCGATGCCAAGCCGGTC
>Ga0075120_10003626_pt1 | contig 10530 bp, 5 predicted proteins | sample AntAceMetag02UKL_FD_69792 | JGI IMG/M metagenome (GOLD analysis project Ga0075120, IMG submission 69792) | Saline lake microbial communities from Ace Lake, Antarctica - Antarctic Ace Lake Metagenome 02UKL | ecosystem: Environmental > Aquatic > Non-marine Saline and Alkaline > Saline | place...
TCAGGCGCGACCAGGTGGACGACGGATTGGTAGCGGGCGGTAGGCTGCGCGTGAGCAGTCCAGTAGAGGTCGAGTCGCAATGTGCCGTCGGCGGGGAGCCCCAGGCGGTCTTGATCGTAGCCAATCAGGGTCAGGCCGTCGGCGTAGGGTTGGTCTAGCCGGTGCTCGACGCCGGGCAGGGTGTTGTCGGGCTGGAGAGTGGGGCGGCGAAAAGGTGTCTCCAGCCGATCAACGACGCTGAGTTTGAGAGCAAGCAGGAGGAGGGCAAGGAGAGTAAGCAATGAACAATGGGACAATGAACAATGAACAATTGCGGATTGCGGATTGCGTAGGGGCGAGGCTTGTCCTTGCCCAGGGTAGCGGACTGTGAGGATGAGAAGGGCGACGAGGCTGAGGAGGGAGATGGCAGTGAAGGTGGTGCGGACAGGGGTGGAACCGAAGCGAATGATGATAGTGTGGCGACCTGCGGGCACATCGAAAGTGATGAGCCCGGCGGGGTCGCTGGCGGTCGTTTCCACTGGTTCTTCGTCTATCCACACTCGCCAGCCGGGAAAGTAGAAGGCCAGGTAGCGAGCGCGGAAGGGGGCCGGAGTCTCGACGACGACTTGCGCCCGGTTGGGACTGTAGCCGGCCTCGACGACGGAGGCTCCCGCGGGCAGGGCAGTTTCGTCGAAGCGGGAGATCGGGCCGGTGGCGGCGTACTGCTCCTCCAGCGGCGATCCCTCGGGCCGGTACTTGACCCAGGCGGGGAAGTAAGACCCCTCCGGGTCCACGCCCACCAGTTTGGAGCGGTGTTCGTAGGCGAAGACGTCGTTGATGGTCGGGTAGGGGGCGTTGGGGCAGTAGCCGTGGGGGGGGTAGGTGTGGGGGAGGGCCGCAAGGATGAGCAAAGTGATGGAGACGAGCGGCAGGGAACGTGAAACGTGAAACGTGAAACGTGAAACGTGAAACGTGGTGCGTGATGCGTGGCGCGTGGGAGCGATGGCGCTGGCGAGGAAGGCAACCGGCAGGGTAGCACGCCCCACGAGTCGCCAGGGAAACTGGACGAATGGTAATAGCGGCACGTGTTCCCACAGCCAGAGCGAGGCGCGGGTGCTCATCCAGAGCATCACGACGGCGGTCAGAGCGAAGAAGACCAACGTCGCCCGTCGCTCCCGGTCGCGCCAGCGGATGAGCCCTACGACAAGCCCGATCCCACCCAGGATCGCCTGTACCAGCCCCAGGTGGATGCGCATCGGCGGGTTCATTAGCGAGGTGTCCACCGGCGCAGGCGGCGCGAAGATCTCGGCCAGAGCCAGGAAGTTGTAGTGGAAGTCGTTGTTGCGGGTGACGCGGGACATGTGGAGTTGGATGTAGCCTCTCTCCAGCAGAGCGGGTGCCCAGAAGAAAGCGGTCAGCCCCCACGCCATAGCGAACGCACCACCAGTGGCCACCCAGTGGCCTTCCCGACGGTGGACCAGCCATAGCACAACCAGGTAGGCGAGCAGGAGGGGGGTGAAAAGGAAAAAGGAAATGACGTGGCTCAAATGGAGGGCGGATAGGGAAACGACGCTGACCAGAAACCAACGCCGGTGCCCGGTCAGGGCCAGGCGGCGAAAGGCCCACAGGATGAGGGGGAAGAGCGGCAGCGCGACTGATTCGGGGGCATTACCACGCAGGAGGGCGTCGAGGAATTGGTAGGGGGCGTAGGCATAGGCGACGGCGGCGACGATGCCGGCCCGGGGACCAAATAGATCGCGTGCAAACAGGTAGGCGGCGAGGGCAGAGCCGACGATGCTCAGAACGTAGACCATATTGAGGGCTGCCGGGAGCGCCAGGCCGGTCAGGTAAAGCGCCAGGGCCAAGTAGTACGACAGGGCGGCGCGATAGTTGAAGAAAGGGTACCCGTAACCGAAAGCCAGGTCGGGGAGATAGCGGGTGAAGAGGATGCCGTTTTGCAGGGCGTGGCGCATGGCGGTGACGCGGAAGTAGTGGAGAGCGCCGTCGTGGGTGCAGGGGCTCTCGCTGCGGAGTAGCGGGACGACGGCGATGGAGCACAGCAAACAGATGACCAGTGGCCAATGACGATAGCCCCCCCTTCCTCCCCCCCATTGGGGGGGAATGGCAAATGACAAATGACCAACTTGCCGATTTGCCGATTTGCCGATTTGCCGATTTGCCGATTTGGTCATTGGAGGCCTCCGGCGATGGTGATCTCAACCGGTAGGACGGCCTGGTCGTCTGGGAGAAACTGACCGGAATCATCGGTGAGGGGCAGGCGACCGCCGCTGGCGGCATCGTACATCCCGACGGCGATGTGGTAGGCGCCCGCGGGGGCATCGGCGGCGACGGGAAGGACAATTTCGTCTACGATGACCTGACCAGGTGCCCAACTGGTGGTGGGGGCGTCACCTCCGGCGGGGAAACGGTCCACCTGGCCGTGGGGTCGCCCGTCAGGGCCAACGAGGTGAACGAAGACGGTATAGTCCAGGTAGGTGGGGCCCTCGGCCTGCCAGTAGAGAGTGAGGTGCAGGGTGTCGCCAGGAGTGGCCTGGGTGTGGTCCAGGTCGAAGCCGCACAGATGGACGACGGTGTCAACGGATGGGTCAACGGTGTCCAACGTCAGGTCGAGTGGGTGAGTGATGTCGGACGGCAGTTCGAACAGTCGCTCGCGAGGCAGAATTTCGACGGCGGTCAGTGTCTTGTCCTTGGCCCAGAGGGGGCGACCGTCGGGTGTGAGGACATTGAGCGCCAGGGTGTAGCCGGCGGCGGGCAGGGCAGGGTCGAACCGCAGGTTATAGCGGGACTCGAAACTGTCGCCCGCCCGCCAGCGGGAGGTGGCATGGGAGCACAGGGCGGCGGTCTGCTCCAGGGCCACGGAGCCACCGCCGTCTACCAGCCGGTAGCGGACGCTGTAGTCTGCCTGCGGCGGGGTGATGGCGGACCAGGTGAGGGCCAGGGTAAGCATGTCGCCGGATGGGATAGCCTGTGGCGGCAGGTCGGGAACGCAGGCCAGGATCGGGCCGGCGGTGAGGGGTTGGTCCTCTGTGCACGGCGCTGGCCCCACAGGCTCGGCGGGCGGGACAATCTCCACGTCACCCAGGGGGACACGTACGCCCCGGAACCGGCCGTCGGCGTTCCATGTTCCCAGTTGAGCGCCCCCGCTGTCTGTGACGGTGAGTTGGACACCGTAGATGCCGGGTGGGATGCGTTCCGGCGGTTTCAACGTCAGTCCGTTATCGGCCCACTCGCCGGACGCCCAGGCGGAAGTGGGGAAAGTGACGTCGTTGAGCACTGGTTGCCCCACCTCGGCCCACAGGTGGTTGGCCGAATCCCGCAGGTAGAGGGAGGCGTGCAGGGTGGTGGTGTCAACGGATGGGGCCAGGGCCTGCCAGCGCAGAAAGACGGGGAAGGGGGCATTGATAGGTTCGGCGGGCAGCAAGGCATCAACGAGGATGAGGTGGTCGCCGAATGTTGAGATTTGAGATTGGGGATTGGGGATTGGGGATTGGGGCATCGTTTCAAATACTACGTATTGCGAGATGGTGGCGGAGGCGACGGTGGCGCTGGTGACAGTCGTACCGATGGTCTCCATCTCCTTGCGCAAGTGGGCGGCGGTGATGGGGGAGGCACCAGGGTCGGCGACAATCCAGAGACGGGAGTGGTTGACCCATCCGTTGACACTGGCGCTCAGTTCGGCCAGGCGGGCGGCGACGCTGGCCTGGTCGGGAAGGTCGGCGATGGATGCAAGGGTTCCGGGGCCGCTGTAGCAGCGCAAGAGTGGTGTGTCGGCGTCCAGTAGGATCAGGTCGCCTGGTTTCGCGCGGGCGACCAGGTAGGCGTTTTGCTCGAAGGGTGCGGTGTTGGTATAGACGACGGCGTGGTCGAGGAAGCCGAATGTGGCGGCATAGGCGGGCGGGGGCGGGGGTTGAGTTTTCTGAGACCAGGCCCCTTTGAGCGGCTGGTTGGGGTCGAGGACGATGTAGTCGGCCAGGGAGGCGCGATTGAGCGGGAGGGTGTGACCGTCGAAGAGGGGGGCAAAGGATGGAACGGATGAAGCCGCGACGGTGAGTTGGTCGGCGCCGGGCAGTTGGTTCAGCCAGTGGGCTGCTGCACCTGCTCCTTCCCCCCAATCCACAGAGAGCACACGGGCGGCAACCCAGGGGCCACCCACAAGGGGGTTGAAGGCGGTGAGGGGATGGAGGACGAAGGCGAGGGCAAGGGCGAGTTGGATGAGAAAGATGAGTATATGAGTATATGAGTAGAGGGTATATGAGGTTTGATACTCATTCACTCGTTTACTCATTACTCGTTTACTCAAATACTCCCACCCCAGGGCGGCGACGAGGGTTAGTGGGAGCAAGGCGGGCAACAGGTAACGATCGTGTTTCTTGGCTCCCAGGCTCATTAGTACACCGAATCCTACAGCGAATGTGATGAGTGCCAAAATCGCAAAGCACCGCATATCGTAGGGGCACGGTTCTCGTGTCCTGTCTGGGCACGGTTTCCATACCCTTTCGCGAGCGGTACGCACGACAGCGATGAGCGCCGGGATCAGACCAACCAGCGCGACTGGTGAGATGCGGAAGATGAACACGGTTGGGTAAAAGGCGGGGCCAGGGTCGTAGGTCATCTGGTCGGCGAAGAAGATGGGCCGCTGTGCCGCCTCGACCTGCTGGCCGGCGAAGGCGGAGATGGCGCGCAGTGGGCTGGCGGGGTCGACCCACAGGGCAGGGTAGAGGGCAAGGTAGGTGATGACGATGAGCAGAAGGAACAACGACCAGTGACCAATGACTGATGGCCAATGGCGGATTGTGGATAACGAATTGCGGGTTGTAGACTGCAGATCGGGAATGGCGATAAGGAACAGGATAAATGGGACCAGGATCAAGGCCGGGGTCTTGGTCAGCAGGGCCAGGCCGGTGAAAAGGCCGGAGAAAGCCCACCAGACGACGCGGCGCGGTTCTCGCAGCCCGTTGAGAGCGGTCACCAGGGCGAGAAGGCTGAAGGTCGCCAACAGCGCGTCGGTGTGGAGGAGGCCGGAGTGACCGATGAGAAACGGGTCGAAGGCCAGCAGGCCGACTGTCAGCAGTGCCACACGCCGGTCGAAAAGACGCACGAGCAACGGGTAGAGTGCAGCCAGGCCCAGCGTGGTGGCCAGCGCGACGGCGACGCGACCATAGGGGAGGAAGAAAGCCAGGTGATGGAAGGCTTGCCCGTTCTCCGGGGCCAGCCAGACCAGGCGGCGGATCCAATCCAGGTGGGTGATGCTTTCGAGGGGATCCAGCAACCGCTGCACTGCCAGTCCAGCAGCCCCCAGCCACATCGTTGTCACCCCTGGGTGGCCTGTGGAAGGGACTGCTGCCCAGTCGCGGGCCAGCAATGCGTCGGTCAGGCGGATGGAGCGGTAGACCCAGGCTGGCTCATCAGGGGCCACGTACCGCCCGAGGGGGGCCAGACGGAGGAGGAAGCCCAAGATGACAAATGATAAGTAACAAATGACAAATGCTGGGCGCTGTCTGGCATTTGCCTCTCGACATTTGCTATTTGTGTCATTTGTCATTCTTACCCCAGATAACCGAGGGCGCGGAGGCGTTCTTCCACCTCGGCTGTCTCTTCCGCCGAGAGTCCGGTGTCGGCCTCCTCGCCAACAGTGCTGACGGACCGGTGTTCGACGGGGCGAGAGGTAGCCAACGCTTCAGTCAGCACGCGCCCGTCCATGTCGTCCGGCACCGGCAGTCTCATCAGGTGCAGGATGGTCGGGGCCAGGTCTAGAATACGCGCTCCCTCCACGGTCTGACCGCGCCGTACCTCCGGTCCCCAGGCGATGAAGATGCCGTGTAGCCGGTGGCAGCCTGAGTCGCCGCGGATCTGGCGGGTGACGACGCGGCTATCGGTGGCGAAGAGGGGGAAGGCGATAGCCCGGTAGCCGTCCAGGACGACGTGCAGGTCGGGGCTGCGGTGGGTGTATGGGCCATGAATGACCTGGTCACTGGTGACGACCCGATCCACCAGAGGCTGGCCGGTCACTGGATGGCGCAGTTCTGGCAGTGCTTCGATCACCTGCTGTCGCACGGCCTCGTACTCCGCGCCCGGCTCGACGATGCCCGCCGGCTCGCGCCCCTTCAGGTTGACGTAGACCTGGCCGACGTGGCCGATGGAGTAAGCGAGCGTGCGCGACCAGTCCACATCGTCAAAGGAGAGGAACTTGCCCACGACCTTATTGCGGGTGGATTTAGAGACCTGCCAGATGTAGTTTTGCAGGCCCGCACGCTCAATCAGGTGCCAGATCGAAGCAGGAGTGAGGCCGGCGCGGAAGAGGCCGGTCTTGAGCCGTGTCCATGCTCCTCGCTTCAGTTGCAACAGGCCCTGGTCCAGAAAGAACAGGTTCAGGTTGACGACGTAATGTAGCGGGCCAAAGCCATGGTCGGACATCACGATGACGGTGGTGTCGTCGGTGATGCGGTCAAGCATCTGGCCGATGAATCGATCTATGCGCTGGTGGACCTGCTTGAGCGCAGGGCCGAAGCGAGCGGCGGCCTGGGGGTCGTAGAGGGGATGGGTGGGATCAACGAACTTCCAGAAGGCGTGTTGCATAGTGTCAGTGGACAGGAAGTGGAACATCAGGAAGTCGTGGGGATAGTCGGTCATCAATTGCAGCGCGTACTCCCCCCGGCGCTCGACCAGGTCCAGCAGGTCGGCAGTGAACTCCGCCTCGTTACCCGGCTTGTACTGAACGTGGGGGGCGATGCGGTAAGGCTTCATCCGGCCGGTGTACCGGTCGAGCAAATCCGCCGGATAGGTGATATCGCCGTCCACAGGCGAGAGCATCCCGGTGACGATGAAGCCGTTGACCGGGGTGGGCGGGTAGGTGACGGGGACGTTCATCACGCCGACTTTGCGGCCAGCCTCGGAAATGATCTGCCACAGCGTTGGTGCGCGGATGGAAGTAGCGTTGACCAGTTCGAACTGGCCGCCCATCGGCCGGATGAAGTCGAACACGCCGTGCTTGCCGGGGTTCTTGCCAGTGGCGAAGGTGGGCCAGGCTGGCGAGGTGACCGGTGGGAGCGTGGATTCCAGCGGGCCGTGGACTCCCTCGGCCATCAATCGGGCCAGGTTGGGCAGGTCGCCCGCCTCCGCCCAGGGACGGATCAGGTCGAAGGTTCCACCATCGATTCCTATGATCAGTGTGCGGCTCATGTTTCCTCTTGTTCGTACTCCAGCACCTGACGAACGACGTAGATGGGTTTGTCCTGTGCCTCGTGGTAGGTGCGGGTGAGGATCTCGCCAAGCAGCCCCATCATCAGGAACTGGACGCCCAACACGATCAGCAACACGGCCAGCAGCAGCCACGGGCTGGTGCCGATGCGGAAGGCACGGAACCCTTCCTCACCGTAGAGCAGGCCATTGACGATTTTAGCACCGACCAGGTACATGCCGATGAGTCCGCCTATCCCACTGCTCAGCAGTCCCACCGCGCCGAAGAGTTGCATGGGGCGGTTAGAGAAGCTGAGCAGGAAAGAGACGGTGATCAGGTCGAGGATGACGCGAGGGGTGCGGGAGAGTGCGTTGTACTTGGAACTGCCGGCCTTGCGCGGACGGTCGTTGACCGGTATCTCGCCTACGCGCGCTCCGATCAGGCTGGCGATCTCCGGAATGAAGCGATGCAACTCACCGTAGAGGTGGATTTGCTTGACCAGGTCGCGGCGGAAGGCTTTGAGTGAGCAGCCCCGGTCATGCAGGCGGACATCGCTGGCGTTGGCGATAAGCCAGTTGGCGATCATTGAGGGCAGTTTGCGGGTCAGGAAAGGCTCCTTGCGGTTCTGCCGCCACCCGTTGACCATGTCGTAGTTTTCTCCCTCCATCACCTCCAACAGGCGGGGGATGTCGGCCGGGTCGTTCTGACCGTCGGCGTCCAGCGTGATGATGATCTCGCCCCGGGCGTAGTCGAAGCCGGCGGCGAAAGCAGCGGTCTGGCCGAAGTTGCGGCGGAACTGGACGATACGCAGGCGCGGTTCCTGTTCCTGCAAGCGGCGGAGGACAGCCACGCTGTCGTCGGAGCAGCCGTCATCCACGGCGATGATCTCGTAACTGCGGCCCAGTTGTTGAAGCACGGCCGTCAGTTCGGGGATCAGGCTGGGCAGGGAGCGGGCTTCGTTGTAGACCGGCAGTATTATGGAAAGGTCGAGGGTGGGATCAATTGTATCCATTGGGTCCGTACTCAAACACGTAATGTGTGAAACGTGATTGCGTGCATTATAACACAGCCTTGCGAAGGTTACAAAAAAACCCTCCGCAAGGCTTAAAGCAGTGCTTCTACTTCCCCGAAGTCGACCCGGGAGGTCAGGTCCAGGCTCAGAGGTGCGATGGAGACAACTCGATCCACCGCCAGAGCGTAGATATCGGAATCGGGCTCGGTGCGCTCGGGGTGGGCGAGCGACGCGTAGTCAATCCGCGCCTGGTCTGTTGGGCTGACTCGTTGCGGCGGAATGGGGGCGAAGTAGGTGTGGCGCGAGACGCGGGTGAGTCGCCAGGGGGTCTCCACCGTGGCGTTGGACGGCACGTCCAGTTTGAGCAGGTCCACGTCGAACAGGTCAAACAAGAGAGAGGTGGTGAGGAGACGGCGGGCAAACATGCGAGTGAAGTGGATAGCGGCGGTGAAGTCCACGCTGTCGGATGGGTCGGCGTGGGTCTCCTTGGGGGTCTGGAGGGAGGCTGCCAGGGCGGGGACACCAAGCGCCGCTCCTTGCAGCGCCGCGCCGACGGTGCCCGAGATGGTGACGTCGGTGCCCATGTTCTCGCCATAGTTGATGCCGGAGATGAGGAGCGCCGGGCGACGAGGGGCCAATTTGAGCAGGGCGTGTAGCACAACCAGGGCCGGGGAGGTGTCTACCTGGTAGGCCGTGACCGGCTGTCCGTCCACCTCCAGTGGGTAGCGCGCGATGTGCCCCTTGAGACCCCGGGGCATGCTCCTGCCCGCGCCCGACCACTGCTGGGCGGGGGCGACGACGAGGACTTCCCCCAGGGACAGGACGGCCTGCGCTGCCGCTCGCAGCCCCGGCGATGTGACGCCGTCGTCATTGGTGATCAGGATCAGAGGATTGCAGGTTGCGGGTTGCGGATTGTGGATTGAAGAAGCTGACGTCATCCTGTGTGTTGACATAGAGGTTATGATAACAGGAAAGGGGCATTTGGACAAGCAAGTGGCAGACCTACGGGATCGTCACCTCCCCGCTGCCCAGCAACTCCAGCGGGTGTACGTCAAAGTGCTGCACCCCCCAGACTTCCACGGTGTACGTGCCGGGGGACAGCCCGGTCAGGTCTGCCGTCAGCGGGTAGCCGCACATACAGCGACATACCTCACCAACGTTGGTCTCAATCACCTTGATGACCTCGCCCTCTCGTCCAGCCGTCAGCGCCAGTTCCGCGCAACAGACATACGATAGGTTCTGCTCGATGTGGATGGCCCCCTCCTGGACGGTGTCAACGGATGTGTCAACGGAGAACTCAACCCCCGCCCACTCATTCAGACTATCAGGCGGTACGGTTTCGTCGCACGACCCCACGTCGAACGACAGTAAAAGCGGTTCGTCGGCGGGAGTCACCGTGCCAGCGGCCTCCAGCGTGCCGGTCCAGACCAGACCAGCCCGCTGGTGTGCCAGGACGATCTCGTAGACCGGCTGCGGTAGTACCGGGAAGGACATCTCCAGGGTCCACTCCCCACTCCGCCAAGCCCGGGTGGATGCGCCCACCAGTCCCGACGATGTGATGTCATCCTGAATCCATTCTCCCTGTTGGTCCAGGCCAAAGCCAGGGGTCGTCTGGATCAGGTGGGCCAAGAGAACCCGGAAGGCGGCCTCCGGGTCGCGTAGGTCCCCGGAGGTTTCCCGCTCGCAGATGACCACGTTCTGTCCCGTGCGATCGGTGTGGACTTCGTGTCGTCTGCCCCCAGCCTCCAGGAGGAACAGGTAACCAGGCGTGATGACCTGTGCGTACATCATCCCCGGCTGTGGGCAGCCCAGGCTGGCGTCTGACCACTCGACCGGTTCGAAGGAAAGGACGGTTACTTCCTCCGGGGAGACGTTGAGCTCAGCAGCCAGGTACGCCACTGCCGCGTCCAAGGGGGCCGCTGGAGGAATCGGCAGGGGCGAGACGGGTCTTACCTCCGGTTCAGGCAGGGGGCTTTCGCCGGGGGTGGGCCGTGCCGGTATGCCAGGGCTGACCTCAGGGGTGGGCTGTGCTGGGGTGCCGGGGACAGCCTCGGTGCCGAGAGGAGACGTCCCACAGGCCGCCAGCAGGAGTGCCAGCAGGGATAAAAGGGCGAGGTATTGCGTTTTCACCAGTTGCCTCCCTATGGTTGGTTGGTTAGATGTCTGTATTGTATAGACGTTGCCCGGCAGCGGTTGGTTCCGGCCGAACCTACGAACCCCCGTAAGCGTTCCCCCCTCCCTCCCAGGGAGGGGCAGGGGGAGGGTAAAGTCTGCAAAACTGGCGAAAGAGCTCGTAAATTCAGTCTTTTTCGAGAGAAATCTCCACCCTCACCCCAACCCT
>Ga0075120_10003627_pt1 | contig 10529 bp, 12 predicted proteins | sample AntAceMetag02UKL_FD_69792 | JGI IMG/M metagenome (GOLD analysis project Ga0075120, IMG submission 69792) | Saline lake microbial communities from Ace Lake, Antarctica - Antarctic Ace Lake Metagenome 02UKL | ecosystem: Environmental > Aquatic > Non-marine Saline and Alkaline > Saline | place...
ATGGTCAACTTCAAACGCTAAATTTCAGGCAATTACTGACTTGAAAAGAAGAGGCTACAAACCTCAACCGTTAAGACGGATACATATTAAAAAGAAGAACGGAAAATTACGTCCATTAGGGATTCCTACCATGAAAGACAGGGCTATGCAGGCACTGTATTTGTTGGCACTGGAGCCTGTTGCCGAAACAACTGCCGATAAAAACTCTTACGGTTTCCGGAAGGAGCGAAGTACGGCAGATGCAATTGATGCATGTTTTATTGATTTAGGCAAAGGCTCGTCTGCCCAATGGGTTCTGGAAGGAGACATAAAAGGTTGTTTCGACCACATCAGCCACGACTGGTTACTAAACAATGTCCCAATGGACAAAGTGATGTTGAAGAAATGGCTGAAAAGTGGCTTTGTATTTAACAAAGAACTGTTTCCTACAAAAGAAGGAACACCACAGGGAGGTATAATTTCACCAACGCTGGCTAATATGGCTCTTGATGGATTAGAAGCGATACTTAGGGAGAAGTATAAAAGGAGAACCATTAATGGCAAAACTTTCTTCTTCAAAGTAAACTTTGTTAGATATGCCGATGATTTTATTATCACTGGCAGGACAAAAGAAATGTTGGAAGAAGAGGTATTACCTATCGTCCGTGAGTTTCTTCAAGTAAGGGGACTTACCCTATCTGAAGAAAAGACGAAGATAACCCACATTGACGAAGGATTTGATTTCCTCGGTTTCAACGTTCGCAAATACAAAGGCACACTTCTAATCAAACCGTCAAAAGAGAGTTTGAAAAGGTTTATGACCAAAATAAGGGGCATTATTGATTCCAAAAAAGCTTCAAGGCAGGAATCCCTTATCAGGTTATTGAATCCCGTAATAACAGGTTGGGTAAACTATTACAAACATAGTGTAGCATCCGAAACTTTCAGGAAAGCGGATTACCTGATATTCCAGAAATTATGGCAATGGGCGAAACGTCGCCATCCGAAGAAAGGAAAAAATTGGGTTGCAGATAAGTACTTCACACGAATTAAAAACAGGAATTGGTGTTTCTCTGCTTGTTTCGACAGTAACAATGTTGAAGACAGGTTAACACTAAAAAGACTGTATGGTACAAAAATTACCAGACATGTGAAAATTAAATGCGAAGCCAATCCTTTCGACCCAAGTTGGAATGCATATTTTGAAAAAAGGGAAACCTACAAAATGTTGCAAACACTTCAAGGGAGGAAATCATTGCTTTACATCTGGGAAAAACAAAAGCGTAGTTGTCCACTCTGTGGTAATCCTATCGACAAGGAAATGTCCTGGGGCGTAACTGAAAAGCACGTCAACGGAAAAATTACCAGAACACTTGTTCACGATAGTTGTCGCAGAAGATTTGACCAATTTAAAAATAGAGGAAAATGAGCCGACTTTTATATACATATAGAAGTTTTGAGTTGCTTGAGCCGTATGAGGGGAAACTCTCACGTACGGTTCTTAGAGGGGAAAGCGGCAGTAATGCCGCCGACCTACTCGACAAAGCTATAGCCAAAGAGGGAATGGCGGAGTATATAAAATACCTCTTTAAAACAGTACGTAAATATTTTGGTGAAGCTATTGTAGTTACACAGGAAGTGGATGATATTATCGCCTCCGAAATTGTAAAGGAGAGTATCATCAATAACTCCGATTGTAAAATCCTGCTCGACCAACGCAAATACGTAAATAAGTTTGGTTCTATTCAGGAACTGCTTGGACTTACCGAAAAAGAAAAAGCCCAGATTCTTTCCATCAATCTTTCCAACCATCCCCAACGAAAATACAAGGAGGTTTGGATTGGTTTGGGTGGAGTGCAGTCTGCGGTTTATGCCACCGAAGTTTCTTTGGAAGAGTATTACACCTACACAACAGAAGAAACCGAGAAACTTGAACTCTCCCGTTTAACAGAAGAGTTGGACGGAAATATTGAACTGGCCATTAAACAACTGGCCGCGAGCAAGCGAAACATTTAATTCAATAACAATTAATTTTTTAATATGAAAACAAAACTAATAATAGCAAGCATGTTTATCATGCTAAGTACATTCAGCGTTAAAGCGCAGTTTGTGGTAACTGACCCAATCAATCTGGTACAAAGTATTGTGAATACGGCCAACGAAGTTATACAGACTTCAAACACTGTCTCAAACGTGATTAAGAACTTTAACGAAGTTAAAAAGGTGTATGAGCAAGGCAAAAAATACTATGATGCTCTAAAGGCTGTAAACAACCTGGTGAAAGATGCCCGAAGGGTGCAGCAAACCATTTTAATGGTGGGTGAAATTTCTGATATCTACATCAACGCTTATCAACGAATGTTGCAGGACGACAATTATACTTTGGAAGAACTTGGGGCAATAGCCTTTGGTTATTCAAAGCTATTGGAAGAAAGTGCAGGATTACTTCTCGACCTCAAAGGAATTGTAAATGTAAGTACGCTTTCCATGTCGGACAAAGAGCGGATGGATATTATTGACAGGGTTTATAATTCTGTGAAACGTTACCGGAATTTGGTCAGGTATTACACCAATAAGAACATTTCTATTTCTTATTTGAGGGCGCAAAAGAAGGGTGATACGGAACGTGTTTTAGCCCTTTACGGGAATTCAAGCGAAAGATACTGGTAATGGATTTTGACAATCTTCATCAAATCCTTCGCACCCTCTATCTGGATATGATGCCGCTGTGCAGCGATATGGCAGGGGTAGCAAAAGGGATAGCCGGTTTGGGGGCACTGATTTATGTGGCGTCACGTGTGTGGCAGTCACTGGCACGTACCGAGCCCATTGATGTCTATCCGCTTTTGCGCCCTTTTGCCATTGGCTTTTGTATCATGTTTTTTCCCTCACTTGTTCTGGGAACTGTCAATGCGGTGCTTAGCCCGGTGGTAAAGGGTACCAACCAGATGCTGGAGACACAGGTTTTTGATATGGAAGAATACCAGGAGTTAAAAGAGGAGTTGGAATATGAAGCGATGATACGAAATCCCGAAACTGCATTTTTGGTCAGTAACGAGGAATTTGACAGTCAGTTGGAAGAGTTGGGATGGAGTCCAACCGACCTTGCTACCATGTCGGGAATGTATATTGAAAGGAGTTTGTATAACATGAAAAAGAGTATCCGGGATTTCTTCCGTGAGATACTGGAGCTTCTTTTTCAGGCAGCGGCTTTGGTGATTGATACCATCCGCACTTTCTTTCTGATTGTACTTTCTATTCTTGGACCGATTGCTTTTGCCATCAGTATTTACGATGGTTTTCAATCAACCATGACACAGTGGTTTTCACGCTACATCAGCGTTTATCTCTGGCTCCCGGTTTCCGACCTGTTTAGTTCAATCCTGGCAAGGATTCAGGTATTGATGCTACAAAATGATATTGACAAATTACAGGCTGACCCCAATTTCTCGATAGAAGCTTCCAACGGGGTTTATATCGTGTTTATGATAATCGGCATCATCGGGTATTTTACAATCCCGACGGTGGCAGGGTGGATAATCATGGCAGGCGGAATGGGTAATTATGGAAAGAATGTTACGTCTTCGGCAAACAAAGCAGGCTCGGTGGCGGCTGGAATGGCCGGTGCATCTGCAGGTAATATTGCCGGGCAATTATTAAAAAAATAAAGCCCCTCCTAACCTCCCCGAAGGGGAGGAATTAGAAAGGAAGAACTTAGTAAATAATCAATCAAATTATTAATATGGAATTTAAATCATTAAAAAACATAGAAACAAGTTTTCGGCAAATGCGGTTTTTTGGGATTGTATTTATTATTCTGTGTGCAGGTATTACCGGATACTCGGTTTTCAGTGCCTACCAGTTTGCTGAAAAGCAGCGGCAGAAAATTTATGTACTTGATAAAGGAAAATCTTTGATTCTTGCTCTTTCGCAGGATTTAGCTCAAAACCGACCTGTAGAGGCGCGAGAGCATATCAAACGTTTTCACGAGCTCTTTTTTACGCTTTCACCGGATAAGGATGCCATTGAATCCAACATCAACCGGGCAATGTTTCTGGCAGATAAAAGTGTTTACACTTACTACAAAGACCTTATCGAGAAAGGCTATTTCAATCGAGTAATTTCAGGGAACATCAACCAAACTTTACAGGTGGATAGCGTTGTAGTTGATTTTATGAACTACCCCTACTCGGCTTCAACTTATGCCAGACAAATAATTATAAGAGAAAGTAATATTACTGAGCGAAGTTTGGTGACGCGTTGTAGACTCATCAACTCAGTCCGAAGTGATAACAATCCACATGGTTTTATGGTGGAAAAATTTGAGGTTTTGGAGAACAAGAATATTAAAACGGTAAACAGGTGATTATGAAAAAGAAAATAATAAAAATCAATCAGTCGCTTGATGGGAAAATCAGGAATGCCTGTGAAAAGATGCCACAGAAAAGGCGAAAGCTTTTTGTGATGGTTTTATGTTTTCTCTTTGTTGCCTTTTTCATTTTCTCACTCTTGGATGCTTATAAGTCGGAAGGCGAAAAAGAGATGATGAAGATTGAGCACATCACTCCACTTGATTTACCACAAGACACTTTAACAAATCAATTTAAAAAAATCATTCTTGGAAAATAACAATAAAAAAGGTCTTAAACCAGAACAGAAGCAAGAGCTAAAAAAGTATGCTGTTTTTGCTTTGATGTTCCTGGTTTTTGGCGGAAGCATGTGGCTTATTTTTAAGCCAGACATAGATGATAAAGTAAATAACGGCGGTTTGGGGCTGAATACCGAATTGCCCATGCCACAAGAGAGCAAAATGATTTCTGATAAAATAAGTGCCTTTGAACAGGAGAAACTTTTTCAGGAAGAGCCGATACGTTCACTAGAGTCATTTAGTTCTCTTATTGGAAAGGAAGAACCCTCTAAAATCGATTTGTCTTTTACCGATGATAAAACGGAAGAAAATAGTTCAAAACGTGGTTACTCCGGGAGCAAACAACCCAAAAAAGCGATTCAGAGTTCTGCAACGGCTTACAAGGGTATTAACCAAACTTTGGGTAGTTTTTATGATGAGTCCAAAGCCAATCCAGAAGATGAAAAGCTACAAAAGGAGATTGAGGACTTAAAAGCCCAGCTTGCGGAAACACAAAAAACCAACAGTGTTGACGAGCAGCTTCTGTTAATGGAAAAATCCTATCAGCTGGCTGCGAAATATATGCCGGAATCCTCAAAACAGAGCCTGGTTGAAATTCCAAAGCCAAAAATCTCACTGCCTGCCGAAAAGAATAACAGTACAGTTTCTCTGGAGACGGTCAAGACAGTTTATGATAAAACGGTTTCTGCTTTGCACCAAAACATTAGTGACTCAGCTTTTATCAAACAAGTTTCACAACCACGAAACTACTCCTTTATAAACGCAGATGGAGAACAAAAACAGAAAGACAGAAATACGATTTGGGCTTGTGTAAACAGCAGCCAAAAGTTGATTCACGGTCAGAATGTTAAGCTCCGTTTGCTTGAATCGGTTGAAACAAGTGGTATTGTTTTCCCTAAACATGCAGTTATTACCGGAATTGCACAGATAAAGGGTGAGCGGCTGCATATTGTAATTAATTCTCTGGAGCATGAAGGAAATATTATTCCAGTTCAGTTGAGTGCTTACGATACTGACGGACAACAGGGTTTGTTTATTCCCGGTTCAATTGAGGTAAATGCTGTTAAAGAAATTACTGCTTCTATGGGACGAGATGCCGGAACAAGTATTAATATCTCACAAGGCACAACAACAGGTCAGCAATTGGCTGCGGATGTTGGACGAAGTTTTATTCAGGGGACTTCACAGTACATCTCAAAAAAGATGCGAACCACAAAAGTTACACTAAAAGCCGGGCACAGATTATTATTGATGTCCAAGATTTAAGCAAAAAATATTCACATTTAAAATCCAAGAATAATGAAACAGTTAATTTTCACAATGATATTAATTTCCACAATATCATTGTCCCTTTTTTCACAAAACGACCATACCAAAATAATTGCAAAAGACAGGGTAATTCCCTCCTATTATTTGGAAGTAACCTACAACAAAACCGTTCACCTGATTTTCCCGTCTGCCATTTCGTATATCGACCTGGGCTCTTCCAATATTATTGCAGGAAAAGCTGATGGTGCTGAAAACGTTGTCAGGGTAAAAGCGGCGGTAAAAGATTTTAAAGAGGAAACCAACTTCTCGGTCATCACCGATGAAGGAAGTTTTTACTCTTTTATCGTTAACTATTCTGCTTACCCTGCCAAACTGAATATTGAAATGAAGGATTTTATCCATGATGGAAAGTTGGTAAACCGGCCCAATAATTCAATGGAGATTTATCTTTCCGAACTGGGCGACGAATCACCAAAAACCTTTCAGTTGGCCATGGAAAAAATTTATAAAACCAACCGGAAAAAGGTAAAGCATGCAAAAAGCGAACAGTTTGGGATTAAATACTTGCTTCGGGGAATTTTCAGTCATAACGGAATATTGTACCTGCATACAGAGATTAACAATACAACCGATATCCCTTATGATATTAACTTTATCGTATTTAAAATAGTCGATAAAAAAGTGGCTAAACGAACAGCTATTCAGGAAACGATTATTAAACCAGTCCGGGCTTATAATTATATGACTTCTATTTCTGGCAAATCCTCGGAATCTACCGTGTTCGCTTTTGAGAAATTTACCATCCCCGATAAAAAACAATTGGTCGTTGAACTGTTTGAAAAGAATGGTGGGAGACATCAAAAGTTTGTGATTAAAAATAGGGATTTGGTAAGTGCTAAAAACATTAGCAAAATGTAGGTGTAAATTGGCATTAAAAAACAGGGGCTATCCGATGTGGATAGCCCCTGTTTTCATAAATAGTTGGAACTATAGTATTCCTTCATCCGCAAAACTCAAATACCCTTCATTCGTTACAATGAGGTGATCCAAAAGACTTAAATCAAGAATCTTGCAAGCATTTTTTAGCTTCTCAGTTATATTGATATCTTCCCTGCTGGCAGTAAGATTCCCACTTGGGTGATTGTGAGAAATTATTAGAGAGCTAGAGTTTGTCTTTAAAGCTGTTTGAAGGATTATCTTTACGTCAACGACCGTCCCGGCGATTCCTCCTTTAGAAATACAGGAAATCCCAAGAACTTTATTGGAACGGTTAAGAAGCATTACGTAAAATTCTTCATGATGTTGGATGCAATCTTCAAACATGGTATTCAGAATATTAGCTGCATCTTTTGATGCGCATATCTGTACCCTTTCAGAAGCCTTAACTTTGTCGGTGTACGACACTCTAATTTCAGAAACATGGAAATAATCAATTTTCATAACAGTAAGATTTAAATGATTAAACAATAATTTTATTGCTTACCATATCACGGTAAAACAGGGACTTCAAGCAAGGTTTTGGGAAAGAATACACTTTTTTATTTTCCAGATAAAAAGGAAGATTGTTTCCCAAATCTAACAGACCTGACCTTGTTAATTGTCCATGGTTTTCCTGTATTTTGCTGATAAAATTAGATAGAGAAACACAATAGGGTTTTTAAAAATCAACCATTGAAAATTTTTCTAAACAGATATCGAAACATTAATCCTTTCCTTTTTAGTTGCCATTATTAATCAAAAAACTTAATCCAGGCTTTTTGCTTCTTTTTCACCGCACAGGCTCATGGAAAAAGAAGCAGGGCGATAAACGCCCTGCAATATTTAAAACTGATATTTTATCTGAATTTGTTAACGTTCAACTCTCTACATTAAAGGGTTAATAATCCAAAGAATAGAACCATAAAAACACCAACCATCAATGCACATCCAACAAGGACTAAAAGCATATTAAGTGAAAAACGAATCAGGAACATTACACCTATATAAGCTAAAATACACCATCCTAAACTTAATCCGGTTACATAAGAAATTATGGATGCTATCGTAATTCTGAGAATCCATCTAATCGGTAATTTGTGTAGTAAAGTTTTCATGACGTTTGATTAAAAAAATGATAGTTGTTTGCCTCTTTGTAATTCTCTGTCTGCCTCGGTAATCCTTTCAACAAAACCGTTTTCCTGAGCGGTAAAAAGTACCATTTCATTCATTGCAGAATCAGGTCGGTTTTCCAACCACCAAATCAAAGAATAAGGCATAATCCAATGAGATTTATAAATGGTTCCCTCTGTGTTCAGGGCTTCAAATTCAAAGTGAAAAACCGGAGTGTATATACAGGTTAAATCCTTATTTTCATATTCTTCCTTATTGTCCGAGCTAAAAGGCAGATATTTCACTTTACAATGATATTCAATCAATCCCACTTGGTAAGTAAAGGAATTGTCCCGCATCCAGTCTGTATTTATTTCGTTTAATAACATGGCTTTTAAGTTAGATTAGTAAACCAGTTCACCACCATATTTGAAGGTGATAATATCGCGATGGATAGTTTGGATTAATTCAAAAATAAAAGCATCATCTGAAAGTTTATACCTTTATGAAACGCTCTTTTTTCAATTGAGCTGCAAATTGAACAACTATTGTTTTTACATACAATTACTTGCACTTGGTTTTTCATGAAAAATTCAAAATCGGTTGAGTATTCAGCCTCTTTAATTTTAACAAACTGTTGTTTCAATATCGGGAAATTACTACCAAAACCTATGCGGATTCCGGAGGTGAGTGAGTTTTGTTTTTCGTTACTCACATTTTTAAAATCATTATTACCATTCATTTTTTTCATTGTATTACTTTTTAAGATTATGCGTCTTCCCATCGGGTCGGTCGTTGTTGTTTTGGTGGCATAAAAAGGTAGTGTGTTGGGTGTGCAAGTTTTTTGTGGAAAATACTATCCGACGGATGGAGGATGGAGATTTTCCACAAAACCGGAGGCTCGAACTTTCACGCCACAAAAACACGGAATTACCTTTGCCGCCGGAATAACCACTACCGACCTGGAAGTCTAATTCTTAAATCCTACTATTGGAAAAAGAAGGATGCAGGGCAAACTCACACTTTAACGGGTAAAATATTAAGTCTTTTTTGTCCATATTTGTTTATAACCCAGTGATTTAGTTGTTGGTTTTTATGAATAAAATTCGTATATTATATTGATAATCAATAAATTACGAGATTTGAAAACAACAAATGACTTAAGGTCTGTTTTTAGTCAAATAGACGACCCCAGGAGCGATATAAACAAGCTTCATAAATTGGAGGATATCCTTCTTATTGGAATTATTTCAGTGATCTGTGCGGCAGATACGTGGAAAAACATGGAGACTTATGCAAAAGCAAAAGAAGAATTTCTACGTTCATTCCTTGAATTACCAAACGGAATCCCTTCTGACGACACGTTCAACCGCGTATTCTCATCCATTGACAGTGAGCAATTTGAGGCTTGTTTTGTGGACTGGGTAAGCCGCTTGGTAAACCTGACCGATGGAGAAATTATCCCTATTGATGGAAAAACCATTAGGGGGGCAAAAGCTAATGGCAAAAAGTCGCCCTTCCATATGGTAAGTGCATGGGCTTCAAACAATAATTTGGTTTTGGGCCAAGTTAAGGTTTCCGAAAAGTCAAATGAAATTACTGCTATCCCCAGATTGCTGGAGCTGATTACCGTAAAAGGGTGCACGGTAACAATAGATGCCATGGGGTGTCAACAGGAAATAGCATCTAAAATCATTGAAAAGGGAGCCAATTACGTTTTAGCTGTTAAGGAGAACCAAAAACAACTACATCAAGATATTGTAGATGAATTCAGGTTCGGAAAAAATATTCAGACAGATTTTTCAGAAGAACTAGACCATGGGCGCATAGAAACTAGAAAATGCAGCGTCATTACAGATTTTAAATTCATTGAAAATGCCCAGGAGTGGACAGGGTTAAAAAGTATCATTAAAATTGAAAGCATCAGGGAATTTAAAAACTCCGACAAACCAACTGAAACAGCCACAAGGTATTACATCTCCAGTTTATTGACCGGAGCAAAAGAATTACAAAGGACAATCCGCCTGCACTGGGGTATTGAAAACAAACTTCATTGGGTTTTGGATGTCGCTTTCTCCGAGGATGCTTCCAGAAAGAGAGCCGGAAATGCCTCCCAAAATTTTTCAATACTCAGTAAAATAGCATTAAATTTGCTAAAAAATGACACATCGGAAAAACAAGGGATCAAAGGAAAAAGGTTAAAAGCTGCCTACGACCAAAACTATCTAATTAAAATTCTTGGAATGAAAGTGTGAGTTTGCCCTGAAGAAGGATGCTTTAAAATGCGAAAACAAAAACCAATTTAATATGCCTTTATTCCAAAGGCCATTCGGCATTAACGTAATGCTTGGGGTAGGCAAAGGCAAATGTAACAGCTGAGCGTAACGAAGTGAGGTCTGTCCGTAGCCAGGGTGAGCGAAGTGGATTGAAGACTTTACTCTTGTGTGTGGTGCCGGAGGTTACTGAACAAAAAGGAAAGAGCTTCGAATGACTGGGATGAAGTTACCGGAGGTACTTGGCACATTAAATCAAAAATATTTTCAAG
>Ga0075120_10003629_pt1 | contig 10526 bp, 9 predicted proteins | sample AntAceMetag02UKL_FD_69792 | JGI IMG/M metagenome (GOLD analysis project Ga0075120, IMG submission 69792) | Saline lake microbial communities from Ace Lake, Antarctica - Antarctic Ace Lake Metagenome 02UKL | ecosystem: Environmental > Aquatic > Non-marine Saline and Alkaline > Saline | place...
AGTGAAGAGCAGGATTCCTTGAATATTGCATATTCGTACAACAGTATTGGATTGGTGAAAATTAATACTGGTAAATATGCCGAAGGTATTAAAAGCTTACTGAATTCTATAAAATGGAAGGAGTGCTTAGTTGGCTCCTATCCTACAAAAACATTGCAACTTGCAAGCACTTTTTTGAATATTGGAATTGGATTTCAATCGTTAGGACAGTTTGATAAGGCAATGGAGTATTACAACAAAGCTCAACAAGAATATGTAAACGAAAATAATAAAAGAGGAGAATACTCTGCACTTGTTCAGATTGCCGGCGTTCATTTTGAAAAGGAGAATTTTGAAGAGGCGAAAAAGCTTTATATTCAAATTGATGAAAGTTTGGTGTTCGAGAAAAACCCTTATTCTTTAGTGAAAGTTTATAATAATCTTGGTGCTACACTTTCGAGATTGGGGAGTTATGATGAGGCTGAAAGTATACTTTTAAAAGCCTTTGATTTAAATACTAAATTGGGAATTGATTTTTCTGCTTGCAAAAATTTGAATAATCTTGGTCTTTTGTTCTACTATCAAAATAATGCAACAAAGGCAATAGAATATGGAATTCAGGCACTTGATTTAGCAAATAAAGTAGATAATATTAGTTCTCAACAAACAGCAATGGGTGTTTTGGCCGATTCGTATGAATTGAATGGGCAATACAAACAATCGGTAGAGTATCATAAACAGGGGAATGCACTTAGCGACAGCATTAACGAAATGGAAATGAACAAAACCATTGCCGATTTAGAAAGTAAATATCAACTTGAAAAGAAGCAACAAACTATTCAGAACTTAGAGATAGAAAATCAGCTAAGAAATTTAGAAATAAAACGAAAAAATACGGTTAATCTATTAACTACTTTAATGCTTTTGGTTTTTGTAGTCGCCTTGTTTTTTGTGATAAAAGCCTTCCGAAAAGTAAGAAAACAAAAAGTACTACTCGACGAAAAAAACCGTGAACTGGAAACGTTGAATGATAGTTTGAATAAAATGTTTGCCATTATTTCGCACGACTTACGAAATCTAATTTCTGGTTTTAAAGGAAGTGGAGATTTGGTAGCTTTTTATCTTGAAAATAAAGATACTCAGAAACTTAAAAAGCTTGCTAGTCATCTTTCTGAAAATGCCAATCGTTTAGAAGTTCTATTAAATAACTTGTTGAACTGGGCACTTTCGCAGGGTGAAATTTACTCGCCGCAACCCAAAACAATTGTAATAAATGAATATATAGATAGTTTAATTGCATTGAGTGAAAATCAGGCCGAAGAAAAAAACATAGCTATAGAAAATAGAATAGAAGCTGGAACAGAAGTGTTTGCTGACCCCAATAATTTTAGTTTTATTTTTAGAAATTTACTGTCGAACTCGTTAAAATTTACTGAAAACGGTACTGTAATTTTTAGTGCGGAAACAAGCAATGAAAAAACTATAATTACGGTTGTTGATAGTGGAGTAGGAATTTCGCCAGAAAAGCTGGATACGATATTTACACTAAAAGAAGATAAAAAGAGTGTAGGCACATCGGGTGAAAAAGGTACTGGCTTAGGTTTAAAACTGGTTCACGATTTTGTTACTCTAAACGTTGGTTCTATTAAAGTCAAAAGTGAATTAAATAAAGGAACCACTGTAATTCTTGAATTTCCAAATGCTTAGTTTATGAAGATTTTTATTGTTGAAGACGAAGATTTACACCTAGAAACGGCAATTATGAATATACAAAAGGCTGGTTTTGAATTGGCTGGATTTTGTAAAAATGCTGATGTTGCTTTTGATGAAATAGTAAAAACAAAACCCGATGTTGTATTAGTTGACATTGCACTACCGGGAATTCTAAATGGAATAACGCTTTCAGAAAAAATTAATAAGGAGCTGGGGATACCACATATTTTTACCACGTCGTTTACCGAAAATGAAGTGATAAAACAAGCGGTTGCCACAAAACCATCTGGATACCTTAAAAAACCAATTGAATTAACAAATTTGAAGGCTGCTATTGAGATTGCTAAAATTGGAAAGAAATCGCTAAAAGATTCTTCAGACGAGTTGAAAACAGAAACACGTTTGTTGTTTACGAAAATTGGAGATCGTTTGGTGAAAATCCCTATAGACGAAATTTTTTACATAAAGGCCGATGGTGAAAACTATACGGCTATATTTTTAGATAAAAAGGAACTATTTTGCAGAATAACGATCAAGCAATTGTTAACTGAACTGCCTAAGAATTTTATTCAAATTCACCGTTCGATTGTAATTAATACCAGTTTTTTGGATGAAATAAATGAGCAGAATCAAGTTGCTATAATTAAGGGAAAAGAATTGGCAATAGGCAGAAAGTATAAAAAACTATTATTGTCAACTTTTAATCGAATTTAGATTAGTTTGGGATTTATTCGAAATCCCGGATAAAACTCCAAATCATAAAACCCGAAAGTAAAATTCCCATAAAACTTCCACCAAAACCTACTAATAATAATTGTTTGGCGGATAGTGTTATAACATCAAACTCTGTAAATTCGGACCAAACAGCCAAAGATGTATATAAACTTGCTAACAAAAACAGACCTCCGAGAATTCCATTAAGCGCCTTAAATTGATAGACAAACTGAAGGCTCAAAAATGCCATTGCAGACAAAGTAATAATGCTGGCAAGCAATGGCCTGCCCCCGTACAAATACATAAAAGCTAAAATAAAAAATACCAAACAAGCAATTCTACTGGCAAGGTGTTTTTTTTCGAATAGATAAAATATTAATGGAGACTTGGAATTCCGTAGAATATTGATTAAGAATTCGGCATCTCATTGGCTCTCACACGTACCTTACTCCCTGGATAAACCTTTAAAGCTTCTTGTAAAATCTTCAAACAAATTGCCAAATCTTCTTTTTTTAAGACGTAAGCAATTCGTACTTCATCGGTTCCTTTGTTTGGAACAGTATAAAAACCAGAAGCCGGAGCCATAAAAATGGTTTGGTTTTCGTACTCAAAATCGGAAAGCAACCATGCACAAAATTTATCAGCATTGTCAACCGGAAGACGTGCAACCGTATAAAATGCACCCATCGGAATTGGCGAATAAACTCCGTCGATTCGATTTAAGCCATCAATTAGAAACTTCCGTCGTTGTACATATTCGTTATAATTGTTTAACATGTAACTATCATCGGCATCCAATGAAGCTTCGGCAGCAATTTGTCCAATTAGTGGTGGACTTAATCGAGCCTGGCAAAACTTCATTACATTCTTTTTCACCGCTTCGTTTTTGCAAATCAATGCTCCAATTCGTAAGCCACATTCACTATAACGTTTCGAAACAGAATCGATAAGTACAACGTTTTGCTCAATTCCTTCCAAATGAAAAGCAGAAATATAGGGTGCTCCGGTATAACAAAATTCGCGATAAACCTCATCGGAAAAAAGATACAAATCGTACTTTTTTACTAGGTCACGAATTTTATTCATCTCCTCCTGAGTATATAAATAGCCTGTTGGATTATTGGGATTACAAATCATAATCCCTTTGGTTTTTGGTGTAATCAGTTTTTCAAACTCCTCGATGGGAGGCAGCGCAAAACCTTCATTAATATCGGCTGCAATTGATTTAATTTTTGCTCCCGCAACAATTGCAAAAGCTTCGTAATTTGCATACGCAGGTTCCGGCACAATAATTTCGTCACCCGGATCGAGACAACTCATAAAAGCAAAAGTTACCGCTTCACTCCCACCGGTTGTAATAATAATATCATCAACTTCAACCTCAATTTTGAATTTTTGATAATACTTTACTAATTTTTCGCGAAAGGAACGAATTCCTTCGCTGGGAGAATATTCTAAAATAGTACGATCAATGTTTTTTATCGCTGCCAACGCTTCCGGGGGGGTTGGCAAATCGGGTTGACCAATATTCAAATGATATACCTTTCTTCCCATCTCTTTGGCTTTGTCGGCCAAAGGTCCCAATTTCCTAATCGGTGAATCGGGCATTAATCGTCCTCTGTCTGAAACTGTTGGCATATTGTATAATATATTTTATAAGAAAACAAATATACAAGTATCAAATTGAAATAGATAACTTCTTATTTTCATTAATTTGATATCTTATTAAAAAATTAACTTCCAAATTATTATCTGGTCACTTTAATATAATTCAGAAATTTCCAATAATTTAAAATCATGATTTTTTATCATGATTTTATGGTCACAAAAACTTATTTTTGACAACATAATAAATTTAATTCATACTGAAATGATTATTGGTGTACCAACAGAAATAAAAAATAATGAAAACCGCATTGCATTAACTCCTGCAGGTGCTGCAGAATTAGTTAAACGCGGACACGAAGTTTATGTTCAGGCAAACGGTGGAAACGGAAGTGGTTTCCCAGACGAGGATTATATTGCCGCAGGTGCAAAGATGCTCCCAACCATTGAAGATATATACGAAATTGCCGAAATGATTATGAAGGTGAAGGAGCCAATTGAGTCGGAATACAAACTGATTCAAAAAGGTCAGATATTATTTACCTATTTTCATTTCGCATCTTCGGAAATATTAACCGACGCCATGATAAAAAATGGATCTATTTGTTTGGCTTACGAAACTGTTGAATTGGACGACAGATCACTTCCATTACTAGTACCAATGAGCGAAGTTGCTGGCCGGATGTCAGTTCAGGAAGGTGCTAAATATTTAGAGAAAACTTACGGCGGATACGGAGTTCTTTTGGGAGGTGTTCCCGGAGTACTTCCTGCTAAAGTATTAATTCTTGGTGGTGGTATTGTTGGAACTGAAGCAGCAAAAATGGCTGCCGGACTTGGTGCTGATGTAACTATTATGGATATTTCGTTGAAACGTTTACGTTACCTCGACGATATTATGCCCGCCAATGTAAAAACAATGATGAGTAACGAATTTAACATTCGCGACATGGTAAAAACGCACGATTTAATAATTGGTGCAGTATTAATTCCAGGTGCAAAAGCTCCTCATTTGGTAACCCGCGACATGCTAAAAACCATGAGACCGGGAACTGTAATGGTTGATGTTGCTGTTGATCAAGGTGGTTGTTTCGAAACTACTGTTGCAACCACACACACCGAACCAACGTTCTTTATCGATGATGTCCTGCATTACTGCGTTGCAAATATGCCCGGGGCTGTGCCACGCACTTCAACAATTGCACTAACAAATGCAACTTTACCATATGCCATTCAAATTGCTGATAAGGGATGGACCCAGGCCTGCATTGACAATGAACCTTTACGAAAGGGATTAAATGTTGTTAATGGGAAAGTAGTATATGAAGGAGTTGCCGAGGCATTTAATATACCATTTAAAAAGTAGAAAGTATGCTTTAGAAATTATCATAATTCTTAAAATATACAAAGCCTTTTGTCTGCAATTGACAAAAGGCTTTTTTTATACCTCATCTTTGCCACCTGACTTCCCAATTTTTACTATATTTAATTTTCAATATTTTTCCAAATGAAAAATCTAAAACAACAGCTTTACGAATTAATATTTGAAGCAGATACTCCATCTGGAAAAATATTTGATATCGCATTGCTATTTACCATTCTTCTAAGCGTTGCATTAGTTATGCTGGAAAGTGTACCTGCAATTCGCGAAGGTCATCAAGCATTTTTAAAAACATCGGAATGGATAATTACCGCTATTTTTACAGTGGAATATGTTTTAAGAATATTGATTATAAAAAAACCATTTCGTTATATTTTTAGCTTTTATGGGATTATTGATTTTTTATCTGTAATACCAACCTATTTAAGTTTGTTTATTTTAGGTTCGCAAAGTCTGGTAGTTATTCGTGTACTTCGATTACTTCGTGTTTTTAGAATTTTAAAACTAACTCGTTACACTCAAGCAGGCAAAAGCCTGGTTCGGGCAATGTGGAGCAGTCGCGCCAAAATAAGTGTTTTTATATTTTTTGTAACTCTTATTGTGGTAATTGTTGGTACTATTATGTATTTAATTGAAGGTGAAGAACATGGATTCACAAGTATTCCCCGCAGTATTTATTGGGCCATTGTAACTTTAACCACTGTTGGTTACGGCGATATTAGTCCAGTTACACCACTGGGGCAGTTTTTAGCAAGTATTGTAATGATTATGGGTTATGCAATAATTGCAGTTCCCACCGGAATTGTAACAGCTGAAATTATAAAACCAAGTATAAGAAAGAATACACAGGTTTGCCCCGAATGTTTACACGATTCGCACGAAGACGATGCAATTTTCTGCAAAAAATGTGGAAGTAAAATTAATATCTGAACAGCGGAGAAGGAGTTTCTAACTCCTGACGTTTAATTTTTTGTTACGAGAGGTTAAAAATTCTATATCCCATTTTCCGGTTAACAAACTCTAAACATTTGTGGATATTTAACTGTCTCAATTGTAATTCATCTTTTTTCAAAAAAACTATTTTTGCAGTAAATAATAATTAATGAAGCAGTATTTAAATTTATTGGAAACCATTTTAGAAGAAGGAACGGAAAAGAAAGACAGAACCGGAACCGGAACTATTAGCCGGTTTGGACATCAAATGCGATTCGATTTAAGCGAAGGATTCCCGATGGTCACGACTAAGAAGCTACACTTAAAATCTATTATACACGAATTACTTTGGTTTTTAGCCGGCGATACAAACACCAAATATTTAACAGACAATGGAGTGCGAATTTGGAACGAGTGGGCAGATGAAAACGGTGATTTGGGACACATTTATGGCTACCAGTGGCGAAGTTGGCCATCTCCCGATGGGAAACACATCGACCAAATAAGTAATGTCATCGAATCAATAAAAAATAATCCCGACTCACGCCGTCACATTGTAAGTGCCTGGAATGTTGGAGAACTGGATAAAATGAATCTTCCACCTTGTCACATTCTATTTCAATTTTATGTTGCCGATGGAAAACTTTCTTGCCAATTGTATCAACGAAGTGCCGATGCATTTCTCGGTGTACCTTTTAATATTGCGTCGTACGCAGTCTTAACTTTAATGATGGCACAAGTTACCGAATTAAAACCGGGCGATTTTGTACATACTTTTGGCGATGCACATATTTATTCCAACCATTTGGAGCAAGTAAAACTGCAACTTTCGCGTAAACCGTTTGCTTTGCCAACATTAAAAATTAATACCAACATCAAAAATATTTTTGATGTTGAATTTGACGATTTTGAGTTGGTAAATTATCAGACCCACCCACATATCAAAGGAAAAGTAGCCGTTTAAATATAAATCATGATTCAAAAAAACATCTCAATAATAGTTGCCATTGCAGAGAATTTTGCCATTGGGAAAAACAACGATTTACTTTTTCATTTGCCCAACGATTTGAAACATTTTAAGGAAATAACCAGCGGGCACACCATTATTATGGGGCGAAACACCTTGCTTTCGTTACCAAAATGGCCTCTCCCAAATCGCAGGCACATTGTAATTACAGATAAAAAAAATGATAATTTTCCGGGCTGTGAAATCGTTTTTTCAATTGAAGAAGCCATTGAAAAAGTTAAAAACGAAGACGAAGCTTTTGTAATTGGCGGCGGAATGATTTACAGACAGTTCTTCCCATTAGCCGGAAAATTGTATTTAACGTTGGTTCACAAACCATTCGATGCTGATATTTATTTCCCTGAAATTAATTACTCCGATTGGGACGAAATTTCCAGGGAAGATTTCAATAATGAAAAGAATGACTTTAACTATTCGTACTTAAATTTGGAGCGAAAATAAAAGTATTCAGTTTTCAGACGCAGTTAACAGTAAGAAATTAATTGTATAACCATTTATCTGTAAATTTTATCTTCGGCTATTCTTTTTATTAAAAACCAAATAAACCAGTGCAGCATGAAAAAAATAAAAATCACTCTCTTTTTTCTATTATTTACTTTTGTGATTTTTGCACAAAAACAATCCCTACTCAATTTAAAATACGAAGAAAATTATACGCCAACATACGACGAAGTTATTCAGATGTATAAAAATCTGGATCAAAATTATGCCAATGCCACACTTCTTGAAAAAGGAACAACAGACACCGGCAAACCGTTACATCTGTTTGTAATAAATAATGAAGCCGAGTTTAATCCGATAACTTTAAAAGCACAGGGGAAATCAATTCTTCTTATCAACAACGGCATTCATCCGGGTGAACCCGAAGGAATTGATGCAAGTTTATGGTTTGCCGACGATATTCTTCGCAATAAAGATGGAATGGCTCAAATTTTGAAAAAAACAGTGATTATAATTATTCCGGTTTACAGTGTTGGCGGGCATTTGAACCGAAGCGCTCACAACCGTTCGGGGCAAACCACACCTTACGAAACAGGTTTCAGGGGAAATGCAAAAAACCTGGATTTAAACCGCGATTTCACCAAGTGCGACTCGGAAAATGCCAAAAGTTTCAGTAAGATTTTTACTGAATGGGACCCCGATATTTTTCTGGATACACACACCACAAACGGTTCCGATCATCAATACAGCATTACTTTAATTCCACCTTCACCCGATCTTTTTCCACTGGCAATGGAATCGTTTATTCGCGAATCATTTATTCCTTCGATGTACGATAAAATGAAACAGGGAGAATATGATTTAATTCCGTATGTAAGTTTTATTTTCCGCGATCCGAAACTTGGGATCAACATGACACAGGAAGGACCGCGCTACTCGTCCGGATTTGCAACTTTGTTTCATTCTTACGGAATGATGACAGAGAATCACATTTACAAAAATTACCCCGACCGCGTGAAATCGTGTTACCAGTTTATTCATGCACTGGCCGGTTTTACTTCAGAAAAAAGCAGTGAAATAAAAAAATCGAGGCTAGCCGGAATTGAGGAATCGATGAAAAAAGAAAATTACCCGATTGCTTTTGAACTGGATACTACACAATACCAAATGATCGAATTTAAAGGGTATGAAACCGACGAAAATCAGGTAAGTCCGGTGAGTAGATTAAAACGTTTTGGTTATGACAGGTCAAAACCTTACACCGAACAAATCAGGTATTTTGACAATTGGGAAGCTACTGATTATGTGAAAGTTCCGGAGTTTTATATTTTGCCGCAGGCTTATAAAGATGTAATTAATCGACTCGATTTGGTTGGAATTAAATATTCTGAAATTCAAAATGATACGATAATGAAAATTACAGTAGAATACATTGATGAATATACCAGTCCTCCACAACCATATAACGGACACTATTTCCATGCTCAAATTTCTACACATTTGGAAGAACAGGAAATTACCTATTTTAATGGCGATCTGATAATTCCGGTTCGACAGGAAAAATTCAAATACATTCTGGAAATGCTCGAACCCAAAGCAAGCGATTCATTTTTCCGTTGGAATTTTTTTGATAATATTTTGGATCAACTCGAGTATTTTTCGTCGTACGGTTTCGAAAAAAACGCTTTAAAATATTTAAATGAACACCCCGCTTTTAAAGCTGAATTTGAGAAAAAAAGAAAAGAGGATGTTGAATTTGCAAAAAACCACCGCGCTCAGTTGGCGTATATTTATAATAATTCAGAATGGTTTGAGAAGACCTGGAAAAGATACCCGGTGGGAAAAATTTATTAATTCAAAAAGAACAGGTTTGACTAAAAAAAATCAAACCTGTTCTTTTTTTCAGGAAAGTAACTTCCCAAGATTATCAAATTTTTCATTATAATCCTCTACGGAAAGCCGAATTACTTCGTGTGCTTCTTTTGCTCCGTACGACCCTGCAATCTCAGTATCTTTTTCTTCGCCAGGCATGTCTTTGTAGGTCAGAAAATAATGCTCGAGACGTTGAATAACAATTTGTGGAACTTCGGAAATATCTTTAAAATGCCCATAAACCGTATCATTTCGCAAAACAGCAATAATTTTATCGTCGGCTTCCTTTCCATCAATCATACGAAATCCACCAATTGGAATTGCATTTACCAGCAAATCGCCGTGTGCAATGGCTTTTTCCGTTAGCACACAAATATCAATGGGATCGCCATCGCCAATAATGCCTGGTTTCCCTGTTTTTTCACTGCAATGTTCGCCAACCCTTTTGCCACAAAACGTTTGCGGAATAAAACCATACAAAGCCGGAACAACGTTCGAATATTTCTGAGGCCGGTCAATCATCAAATAGCCACTGTCTTTATCGATTTCGTATTTTACCGTGTCGGTAGAAACTACTTCAATAAAAGCGATTAATTCGTCAGGTGCGTTTTTTCCGATAAAAACCCCATGCCAGGGATGCGATTTATAACGAAGTCCCATTAATCGACCAATGGGATCAGATAATCTATCTAACATTCAGTTAATTTTTAATTTTATGATTTAAAACCAATAAAAATAAAATTGGTTCATGAAAATACAGTATAATTTAGATTAATATTATTTACACAAGTGTTGATTCGGCTCGGTTTCCTGACTTATCAATGGAGGAAACAATAATTTTATCGTTTTCTTTTAATTCCGTTT
>Ga0075120_10003630_pt1 | contig 10526 bp, 4 predicted proteins | sample AntAceMetag02UKL_FD_69792 | JGI IMG/M metagenome (GOLD analysis project Ga0075120, IMG submission 69792) | Saline lake microbial communities from Ace Lake, Antarctica - Antarctic Ace Lake Metagenome 02UKL | ecosystem: Environmental > Aquatic > Non-marine Saline and Alkaline > Saline | place...
AACTACCAACTATCAACTACCAACTATCAACTACCAACTATCAACTACCAACTATCAACTACAATGAACGTCTTCTCCGAACTAACCTGGCGCGGCCTGATACACCAAACTACCGACGATGAGAACCTCTCGGGCTGGCTCGCCGAGCGGCCGCGGACGGTCTACGCCGGGTTCGATCCCACCGCCGACAGCCTGCACGTGGGCCACCTAATGGCGCTGATGATACTGCGACGCTTCCAAAAGGCCGGACATCGGCCGATTGCGCTGGTGGGCGGCGCCACGGGCATGATCGGCGACCCCAGCGGAAAAAGCGAAGAGCGAAACCTGCTCTCCGTCGAAGAATTGCGGGAGAACATCGCGGGCATGGAAAAGCAACTCCGCCGCCTGCTCGATTTCGACGCCGACGCCAACGCCGCGCTGCTGGTGAACAATTACGACTGGATGGGCCGCTTCGGGTATCTGGAATTCCTCCGCGATGTCGGCAAGCATTTCCCCGTCAACGTTATGCTCAGCAAGGACTCCGTCCGCGGCCGCTTGGAACGGACCGACGCCGGGCTGAGTTACACCGAGTTCAGCTACATGCTCCTGCAAGCTTACGACTTCGTTTATCTCAACGAGCAGCACGCGTGCGAGTTGCAGGTCGGCGGCAGCGACCAGTGGGGCAATATCACGGCCGGTATCGACCTGGCACGCCGGCTCCGATCGGTTCAGCTCTACGGCATGACCTGCCCGCTGCTGACCAAGAGCGACGGCAGCAAGATGGGCAAGACGGCCTCGGGCGCCGTTTGGCTTTCCGCCGAGCGGACCAGCCCATACCACTTCTATCAATATTGGATCAACCTGGACGACGCCGACGTTGACATCTGCCTGCGTTTCTTCACCGATCTGGACGAGCGGGAAATCAGTTCGGTGGTCGAGCAGCACACCGACGATCCGGGCCGTCGCGTGGCCCAACGCCGTCTGGCCGAGGAGATCACCCGGCTGGTCCATGGTCCCGAAGGTCTGGCCACCGCGCGGCGGGCGACCGAAGTCTTCTTTGGCGCCGAGATCAGCGAACTATCGGACGCCCAACTCGTTGACATCTTCGCTGACGTGCCCAGTTGCGACCTGCCGCGCGAGCGGCTGGAAGGTGAGGGGCTGCCCATCATGGACGCTATGTTCGAGGCCGGCCTGACCGCCAGCAAGGGCGAAGCGCGGCGGATCATCAAGCAGGGCGGCGCTTACGTGAACAACCGCCGCGTGTCGGGTATCGACACCCGGCTCGGCCCGGCCGACCTGGCCAGCGAAACGGTTATGGTGCTCCGCTCAGGCAAGAAGAGGTACGCTTTGTTACAGTTCGCGCCGGGGGGCTAACTGACAACTTGACCGCAATAGCCGCCTGCGGAAGCTGGCGGTTGCCTTGCGCTTCGATAACGCTTTTCAACAAAGGAATCTGGTGTAGCGCTGGGCAACCGCCGGCTTCCGCAGGCGGCTATTGTCGAATCATTTCGCACGGGTTCTTATGGCACGGCGGCCACAAATCCTTTGTCGCCATCGGAGATCGGCGTTTTGCGAAAACTGATTTGGACACTCGTCTTCGTGGTTGCCGGGCTGCTGCTGTTGCTTGCCGGCGGAGCGTTCTTGCTCCTGAAGGCCGCCCAGCAGGTGCCCGACTTCTATCGCGAAGCCTTGAAGGCCGAGCCGGCCGTGCAAAAAAAGGCCAGCGACGAGATGCTCCGGCAGGCAACCGCCTTGGCCAGCGACGTTAAGAAGGAGGGCCAGTGGCATGCCCTTTTCACCGCCGAGCAAATCAACGGTTGGCTGGCGGTCGATCTGGTCAAGAATCACCCCCTCGCGCTACCCCAGGGTGTTAGCGATCCGCGCGTGGCGATTGACCCGAAACGGTTGACGATGGCTTGCCGCGTTCGCCGTATCGGCTTCGACGGCGTGGTTACGCTGACCATCGACGCCTACCTGCCCGAGCCGAACGTGGCGGCGTTTAGGATTCGTAGCGTTCGGGCCGGTTGGGTTCCGATTCCGATGGATTGGATTCTCGATCGCGTCGGGGAGATAGCCAAGCGACTCGAACTTAAGCTCCAGTGGCGGCAACTCGACGGCGACCCGGTGGCCCTGTTTTCGATTCCCTCGACCCGCGACGAGAACGACAATGTCGTGCGGGTGGAAGCGATTCAGATTGGCGAGGGCGAGATATACCTCTCCGGCTCGACCGAGAAATTCCCCGCTTCCGATCAAGCGGACAGCGTGACCGACGAGCAGCCCACGCCGGGGTTAGACCTTGAATAGTGAATAAGCCAGATGGCACTCGCACTCGACGGCAACGTCATGACCCTTATTCACTATTCAAGGTCTGACCCCAGTTTCCACTTGCTGGTTGATTCGAAGCCCCGATAAAAGTACCGGACACCTTTAATTCGTCTCGCCGACTGTACCTGAAGGCCCGCCGCCTGTTGATCGAGGCGGATGCCGGAGGCAGCAACGGCTAGTCGTCGGCTACTGGGCGGTGGTGGCGATCAACCGGCAAACATCACGCCGGGCAACCCAAGAGGAGGCGCTATGTCACAATACGGTGGTTTGATGGGATGGCCGCCAACGTAGCTCCTCAGGCGCGGCCTTTAGGACGTCTCCTGTAGGAGCTGGTTATGCTGGTTGATTGACATTTGGTTTCCCAAACTTCACCAGTATATGCCAAAGCAGCTTCAGAGATTGAAGAGCATACGCAGGCTCCCCAAATTCCTGCCAATTGGCTGGGTTACGCTTGAGGTCTGCGGCTGCACAACCGATTATGTGTGCGTCAAGCCGACCATCTTCAGCTGCGTGTCGGCCAAAAGCAGGCATCTCCGGTCCACGAAAATCAATTGGAATGTCTTTCACGTTCAGAACAAACCCACAGTGCCAGTAAAGGCCTATGTCGTATGCCTTGCAGAGCCTCTCCAGGTCACTTCCTGTACTGGTTCCCCTGAAGGATGGATCGGCTATTAGGATATCGACGTCATCAAGTAATCGGACTTCGCCGTGAACTTGGGCCTCAATATAGTGGTCCAGATTCCGCGAAGGTTGGAAGCCGGCGGGATCCCTAAAAGGCACCTGAAGCGTGGTTCTCAAGTGATTGATAAGTTGAGGTGGTCGCATGCCTTGCATCCCAAGTGCAAACCCCCGCTCGAACGACTCAGTTAGCAGGGCGGCGAGAATGCCGTCCGCTACGCTGATAGTTCCCTTCTCAGGAGGATTCCGATACGAATCCATGTATGTAAACGTGCAACGACTCAGGACACTGGGGTTTAGGAGAAAGCAACAGGAGCCAAAACGCGGGCAAGGCCCATCCGGAAGGCCCATCAAATCCAAGGCACCGTATTTCGGACGATCTGCAGGCAGAATATCTGCTCCGCTGTATGCATTCCCAAACAGGTCATTCTCCCATGTATCCCTCGGCCCACCTTTTTCCGGCGACAGTTTACCACTGGAGAGAAAAGTCTCAAACTGGCTCTTATAGACCCCGTCGGATATCAGAGATTCCGCAACTCTGTTCATCTTCTCGTCTAGTCGATCCGGATGAAAATGCAGGCCAACTCGTGCATGGCCGCGGATTGCTGAAACGGCATCGTCAAGGTCCTTCCTGGCAACATTCGACATTGCCAAGATTTGGTCTATTGTGGGCCGAGCCATAGCCACGCGTGATGAAGCGTACTGATTGATATACTCAATCGCTGCTAGTTGTCCGGCCTTCAGTCTCACGTATTGCTCCTCGGTGTAAACACCGGTCCAATAGTACAGCGCCTATCGGTCATAAAACACAGCGCTCGGGGTTTAAAGATTCTATTGTAATTGGGTTGGGAGTTGGCTGAAAGATAGTAACGACGAGTTCCGGGACACGAGTTCCGGGGACAGTATACTTAATTATTGTCCCAACCAACTCACCGACGCCGATTACCTCAACCAAACCGACGAGGACTACGACGCCAACGGCAACCTACTCGACCGACGACGACAGCGACCGGCTCGTGTCCGACTGCACGTTCAACTACACTTACGACGAGGGCAACCGGGTCACGCGGACGCGGATTTCGACGGACGATTCTCTGACGGAGTACGAGTGGGACCATCGCAACCGGCTGGTGAAGGTCAAACAGAACTAAAGGTGTCCCCCATAACTGCCGTTGGGTCAAGGCCCGGTTGCGGAGTTTTGGAGGAATTACAGTATCGGTAACACTTTAGCCAAGTGAAGTAGTCTTCGCGCAATGTTCCGTATTACGCCCATTCATGGGCGTTTCCACCGCAGGCGGTATTAGGCCCGTGCTTTAGCACGGGTTTGCGAGGCACGGTATCCTCGATTGTGTTTTCCATTCCGGCGCCGCCAACCGCCGAAGGCGGCTGGCGGCGCGGGAATGGGGCGTGTGTGGCAATCAGCTCAACCCGGCATAAATGCCGGGCCTAATACCGCCTCCGGCGGAACGGGCCGTAAACGGCCCTCCAGTTACAAACGCCACTTCACTTGGCTAAAGTGTCACCAATATCGGAACGGTCGCGTCATCAGCAAACTGACGCGGCCGATTAATTCGGCCGGAAGGAGAACGTCCAGCGATGAGGGTCGGCGTCGGCCCGCTCCAGGGTGACGCTGCCGGAGAGCTTGTGGCCGGAGAGGGTCGCTACGAGGCGATGTTCATCGTGCTGCTGGAGCCGGTAGGTTCCGCGATCCCATTGGGTGACCGAGCCGCGGTTGCCGGAGATGGGGCCTTCGTATTCGAGGTACGCGGTCCGGTGGTCGGGCAGGGCCTCGGCGCGAATTGGCCGGCCCGACTCGGGCGGCTCCTCCAGCGCCCAGGTCGCCAGGATATCGCCCAACTCGAGCATGAAATCCCAATGCGTTCCGCCGGGACTATCGTGTGTGAGAATCACATATCCGGGCATATTGCCATCCGGCACCCGCGTTACTGGGCCAGTATCTCCGTCCCCTCTTCGACGATCATTGCCTGCTGGGCATTCTGGCTGGTCAACTGAGCGCGGAACTGGACTTTACCCGGCTGTCGGGCGCGGACGCGGATCCGGTAGAGGAGCGTTTCGCCGTTGCGAATTTCGGCCACCGGCTCGAAGCGGACATTCTGCCCGCTGATGTCGAACTTTGCCGGCCCGCTCGTACCCAACGGCACGGGCATCATCTCGGTCGGCACGGTCACCACCAGCGTCACTCGCCTGTCCGAGATGCGGCCGTTGTTTGTAACGCGGACCTCGTAGGTCGTTTCCTTGTCGACCCTGATCGCGTCGCCCCGATCGGCCACCTTCATGGTGAGGTTCGAGATGGACGGCAAGGCCGGCGACGACGAGGCTCCCTCGCGGATGCTCAGGCAGGCTTCCTTCTCCTCCGTCAGGCCCTGGTCGCAGGTAACCTTCACGCGGCCACAGGCCCGCAAGGCCTCTTCGGCACAAAGGCAATGGACTTCGAGCGTTTCCGTTTTGCCGGCCGGGAGGCTTCCGATTATCCAGACGAGCGTCTGCTTGTCGGCATTATCCTCGTGGCCATCGGTAGCCATTTTCGGCGTGAGACTCTTGTCGTACGAATCGGTAACCTTGAGGTTCGTCAGCGTCTGGGTGCCCGTGTTGGTGATCGTAACGGCGAACTCGGCCGTATCTCCGACGCTTTGCGAGAAGGGCCCCGTCTTGCGAACCGACATGACCGCCCGACCCGCCGGTCCCGGCTGGGGGACGGGCTGGCTGGGTGTCGTCGCCTGGGTGGCGGTCAAGCAGGCCCGGGTTGTGGCCACGACGCGGCTGGCGTCCTTCACGTCTATTTGCTGGCAGAGCCGGCCCGACTGGGTCACGCGGAAGTCGACCGAAATCCGCAACGACTGGCCGGGCGCCAGGTCGCCCAAGCGCCGATCGATGGGACTTGGAGCGCTGGCGTGTTGAAGGCCCGTATCGAAGGTGTCCTTGATTTTCAAGCCGGTCGCCGTGGCCTGGCCCCGGTTGGTCACGGATATCTCGAAAGTCACCCGGTCGCCGACCTTTGCCTGATCGGGCCCGCTGGCGCTGACCTCCACCGTGGCGGCGCCCACCGTGGTGGTTACGCAATCGCGGGCGCGAAGTCCGCCGGCGGCGGTTGCCTCGGCGCAACTGGTCATGCTGCCTTGTTGAGCGGTGCGGAAATTGACCTCCAGAACCCGAGTTTGCCGAGCAGTCAGCGTACCGAGCCGCCAGGTGAGCTGCCGGCCGCTTTGGGTGGCGGCCGGGTTGCTGCTAACGTAATCCAGCCCGCTGGGCAATTCGTCGCTGACAACCACGTCGCTGGTGGGCAGGTCGCCCGGGTTGGTCACTTCTATGCGATAGGCTATCGCGGCACCCACGCCGGCCACGGCCGGTCCGGTCTTTCTGATCGATAGTTCGGGCGAGGTCCAGGTTTTCGTGGTGCTGCCGCTTCCGACCACAAGCCGCTTGCCGGCGGAACTGTCGAGCGTGGCCGGCCGGATCACCTGGATCATTACCCGGTTAGTGCCCGAGGCGGGTTGCTTCTGGAAGATTTCCACGCTGGCCTGCCCGGTCTCGTCGGTGGGCACTTCGACCGTTTGCGCGCCGTCGGGCGCGAAGCCGGCGGCCGGCCCACCGGCGATCTCGTAGCGTACCAGCCAGCCCACGCAGGGCGACCCGTCGGTGTGCCGGGTGACGGTGCTGGTGAAGGTATGGCTGGTTCCGGCCGGGTTGATTGCCGGAGGCGGCAGCCGCCACTGGCATCGACCCAATGGATGGTGGCCACCTGTTTGCGGCGGTCCCAGCCGTACACGCTGGGTGCCCAGGCGGTCACCAGGCTGGTGCCTTCGCTGGCCGAGGTTACGCTCACCCAAGTCTGGCCGCGGAGCACGGAGACGTCGTCGTTGGCGGTCGGCGTTCCGCAAGTCAGCCGCAGATACGACCGCGACGTGCTGGTAATGGCGTAGTTGTCGCTGAGCTTCCTGGGTCGAGTGAAATCCCAAAGGAGCAGGTCGACCCAACTCTGTTTATCCAGATCGACGAAATGCCCCACGCCGTTGGGCGCCAGGGTCCATTCCACGCGCTGGTTGGTGCGAAGGAAGCCTTCCACGTCGACCACGCCGGCCAGCAGTATCACTTCGGTTCCGACCGGGGCAATGGTGCGGCTGGGAGAGAGGGTCGTGCAGACGTTGTCGCCCCAACGCATCCGGCCGGGAACTTCCTCGAAGTTCGGGGCGGGGGTGCCGTAGGAGCTGGGCGTCGAACTCGAATAGGCCGGCGCCGCATAGTACGGATCGTACGTGCTGCCCCCATACGGGTAAGCGGCCGGAGCCGAATCGTGGATGAAAAGGCTCTCGCCGGTCGGGTCGATCCGGGGCATTCGCATGTTGGCGCAGCCGCAGACCGCCGCGGTACATAGCAGTACCACGAGCCGCTTCAAGCAAATATGAGTTCTTTCAGACCTCATGGCCTGTCTCCCGGCCGTCGAGGTTGCCGCTCCAGACATGCGCAGTATTACATTACCGACTATTGGAAAAGTACCATGCGTTTTGGCAACATGAGGGCTTTTCTCAACCAGTCGCGTTGATAAATCACAACACCCCCCCTTGCCCCGGCCGCACCATCCGCACAGCCCGCAGAACCAGATGGCGATACGCCGGGGACTGGTCCATTTTTCGGCCGGTTGATTGTCCATTTCGCTGGAAGTGCAAGCCGAAAACATGGACCTGTCCCCTTTCGTGGCCCGCCAATACGCGCGGAGGAGCAGGCGTGTATAATGAGCCCACGGAGCCGCCCCGTCCTCGGGGCGGGTATTATTGACCCTTGCATAGTCAATGATCGAGGGCGAAGCCCGGTTCCCTGGCGGAACCCCCTTGATTCGCGCATTGACTATGCAAAGATCATTAGCGGGGCATTGGGTGCCACTGCTGGCTTGCCCAGCAGTGTCTGTGCGGCGGTTGTGCTTTTCACTGCTGGACAAGCCAGCAGTGGCACCCAACGCCGCAGCTCGAAGCCAAAGCCAAACACACGAACCGGAAGACATGCTCCATGAAACGTGCCGCCCTTCTAATCGCGCTTATCTTACTGCCGGTCGCTTCGGCGGTTGCCGGCCTGCCTTCGACCGCGTCGCTGGCCGGCTGGCGATCGGCCCATCTCGATAGCGGTTGGCGGGCGGATGCCGAGAAGGAATCGCTCCGCTTCGACTCTCGCTGGGCGGGTTCGCTAGTCTCGGCCGAGCCGGTTTGGGAGCGACGGGGCGAGATAACGCTACGCATCCTCCAAACCCACGGCCCCTCGGCCCGGATCGAGTTGCGCTTCCGCTCCAGCGGCGACCAGCGAGACTACTGCGCCGCAATAATCGAGCCGCTTCGCAACCGCTTGCTGTTTGAAAAACGGATCGACAACCGCGCCGACCCCAAGCACGAGCGTATCGCAAAGCTGCCCAAGCTTGAGCCGGGTAACTCTTACCGGTTGGGATACAGGATCGAGAACCGTCGGGCGGTGATCAGCTTCGAGGGACGCGACCTGCTGACACTCGACGGAGTCGTGCCGCCCGAAAGCGGACGCATCGGCCTGGCCGCGTCGGCCCTGCAAGTCGAGATCGAACGGCTCGACATCCAAACCGCACGGCCTTCGCTGGCCGACGACTTCAACACGCTCGACCATTGGAAGCCGTATTACGGCCCCAAGGCGTGGACGATCGGCACGGATAGCCCTTCCGACGCTGACGGCAACCGCGCGGCCGTCTTCTCGGCGGAGGCCGACGGGGCCGTCGTTGGCGATCAGCAGTGGACGAATTTCACGGTCGAGGCACGCGGCAAGTTCATCGACGCCTCGAACAAGTGGTCCTGCTTCGGCCTGCGTCCAAAACTAACGCAAGGCAAGGGCTCGTTCTACGTGATCGAGGTCCGCGGCAAACAGAACCGGCTCTCGCTATGGAAGCAGTTCGAGGGGACTCGCGACAAAGCGTTCGCTCGCGACGTAAAGCTTCCGCCAATCGAACCGGGCCGCTGGTACAAGCTGAGTTGCCGGTTCGAGGGCGACCGCGTGACGGTCGATTTCGACGGCCGCCGCTATCTCGACCTGCGCGACGCCAACCCGATCGAAAGCGGCCGCACGGCGCTCAGCGCTTCGCACGGCACGATCCAGCTCGACGACTTCCGCCAGGAGGAACTGGAGTGCGATTACCGCTTCCCCACCGGCGAACCGCCGCCCGAACCGTACGACGCCGGTCCGCCGCTGCCGGAACCCAAAGCGAGCGGCAGCGACGATTCGTCATACTGGTATCTGTCGGGCAAGAACGTTCGGGCCGCGATACACAAGAAGACGGGCATGCTGGGCGGGCTGTTCGTGCCCTCGGAAGACCGGCCCGTCGCCCGTCGAATGCTCAACCTCTACAAGCTGGAAACCCGATCGAGCGAAACCCGGGCCGACGCCCATGGCGATTCGGTCGAGAGCGTCATCAGCCGAACCGACCGCCAGGTGGTCTTGCACTGCGCGAACAAATCGATGCCGGGCGTAACCATCCAGAAGAGTTACGCGCTGGACGAGCGGGGCGAGAAGTTGATCGAGACGGTCGAATTCCTCAACACGACCGATCGGCCCGACCTATTCGTTACCCTGGCCGGCCGGACGGTGCTCGACGACGCCTTCCGCCGCCAGGCGATCTATACGGGCGGAAGCTATTTTGGGCCCCTGGTGCCGGCCGACTCGATCCGGCAACGGGTGCTGACCGACGCCTTCAAGAACCCTTGGGTACGCGGCATCACCAACGGCCGGCCCAGTTGGATACTGGCCCTGAACCACCAGCGCGACCGGCATCTGGCCAGTTATCGATACCGAGTGAACGGCCAATACGTGCTGCCCTGGAACTCGATCTGGACCGAGGAACTTAACAACCTCTATCACACGCCGGTCGGTTGGGAGATGGGTGTCGCCACGCTGCACTTGAAGCCGGGCGAGAAGCGGTCGGCCGAAATCCATCACCGCTTTTTCCGCGGCAGCCGGCTCGATTTCTACAACCACTACATGGACCTGCCCGAGGTGGCCGCAATGTACGCCCGAGTCGGCCCTCGCCCTCGCTGGCTGGCCGACCTGAAGATGCCCATCTGGAACCCCAACGCCCACAAGATGAGGCTGACCGAGGAAGGATATCTCGTCTGGCTGATGCAGCCGTTTAGCGTATGGGGCGACATGCCGACCTCGGGCACGGTCCGCACGGCCGGCGGCATCGCCCGCTGGCCGGTCGAGCGGCTGCGCGCTCAAATCCAAAGCGATCAGGCCGTTTCGCCCCGCGTCAAGGCCGGCTTCTACACCTGGGCCTGGTCGGGCCATCACTGCGCCAACGTGGTTGCCGAGCATCCCGATTGGTTCATCGCCCGCGACAAGGCCGGCAAAATTCGCAACGCCTATCCGCTGGCGCTCAGTTTTCTACGTTGCCTTTCGGCACCCGGCTGCCTGGAGGCAACGGTCAAGAACTATCATGATATCGTCCGCTACTACGGCGAGGATTTCCAATACCTGGACAACGACGGCACGGGCGTACAGATCATCGACTGGCAGCGGCTGCA
>Ga0075120_10003631_pt1 | contig 10525 bp, 8 predicted proteins | sample AntAceMetag02UKL_FD_69792 | JGI IMG/M metagenome (GOLD analysis project Ga0075120, IMG submission 69792) | Saline lake microbial communities from Ace Lake, Antarctica - Antarctic Ace Lake Metagenome 02UKL | ecosystem: Environmental > Aquatic > Non-marine Saline and Alkaline > Saline | place...
AAAGGTCGTGACTCTAGGTCGGGAACCGGTTCAGATAGCGAGCAGACGGAACGAATCAAGCAATATTTGCCAGCCCTGTTCAATCAATATAAAATATCTTCTGTCGTGGATATCCCGTGCGGTGATTATCACTGGATTAAAGATGTCAATATGGTTGGTGTCGATTATGTGGGAGCGGACATTGTCAAAGAGTTGATCCATTCAAACAGTGACCAGTTCAAAAAAGATGGTGCCCGCTTTTGTCAACTGAACCTGCTGAAGGATGCGCTTCCTCAGGTCGATTTGATCCTATGCAGAGATTGTTTGGTACATTTCTCGTTTGAAGATTGTTTTTTAGCTCTTCAGAACGCGTGTAGGAGTCGGTCAAAATATTTGCTAACGACGACATTTCCTGCCACAAAAATCAACAAAGATATTATTACCGGGCAATGGCGTTCCATTAATTTGGAAGTCGCCCCTTTTTTATTTCCAGAGCCAATAGCAATGATTACAGAGGGCTGCACAGAGGTGGGCAATAAGTATGCAGACAAATCATTGGCACTTTGGCGTATTTCTGATGTTCAAAACTGTTTGAGTAACAGATGATGAAGAATATATGGTGTTGAAGCGAACGCAACCGATATGAAAAGGCGAGAGTTGAGTGTGGTTTTATGATGCGGAAAATGTTTTTGCGTTTTGCAGGGCTGGGGGACGACTTATTTGTAAATACGATGGCTTATTATTACTGGCTTGAACATAGGAAAAAGGTCGTCGTAGCGGGGGCGTATCCTGATTTGTTCCGAGGTAATCCGGGCGTGTTGATTTTGCCTACCCATTCCCAGAGAAGAGCCCATAAATTTGGCCGATTGATGGAGGAGTTGGGCTTGATTGATTCAATGACCTATATGGAGTATCAAACAAATGAGGAGCAGGGGGGGATGAAGCCCATGCGAGGGCATATCCTGCAGGTTTTGGCAGAAAGGGTGGGTGTAAGTAATGTTCCAGAGAAGCCTGTTCTGTTTTTGAGCAAAAAGGAGCTAAAAAGAAATGCCCTGCCGTCAACGGGAAAATCATGGGTGGCGATTCATTCTACCGGTGTGACGCAAATGACGGCAAATAAAAATTGGTATCCGGACCGCTTTGTTGCTTTAGCAAAGGAAATTCGTAAAAAGTACTCAGTTGTGCAGTTTGGCATGGAAAGCGACCCGGTCCTAGACAATGATCTTGATCTGAGGGGAAGAACAACTCCACGCGCGGCTGCGGCCGTGCTGGCATCCTGTTCGGCGCTGGTTTGTCAGGTGGGCTATTTGATGCATGCCGCTACCGCGGTGGGAACCCGCGCGGTGGTGATCTATGGTGGGTTTGAGGCGCCATGGGAAAGTGGCTACAAGCAAAACATCAACCTGTATTCCGATCTTCCCTGCTCGCCCTGCTGGCTTCGGAAGCCGTGTGTCTATGACAAGGAGTGTATGAAGCGAATCTCGGTGGAGGACGTCTTGGCCGGATTAGAGAAGATAATGGTTTGTGATAGAAGATGTTTTACATGAGGAAACAGAGAGAACAGAGATTGTGGATTTTTGTGTTTTTGGTGGCTGTCGTATGAAAAATTATCGCAAAGCAGCATTGTTATTGCGCATTGGCCACGAGAAACACGAAAAGGCACAAAAAAGAGAGAAATGCCGGAGAAACATGCAGGGGAGGGTGTCCACAGATTACACAGATTGGCACTAATGTTTGGTTAAAAACTTCGCGTCCTTAGCGTGCTTGAGCGAAGCGGGTGTGAAAAGAGGATTTTACAGGAGTTAACAGAGGTAACGGAGCTTTTGTAGTGCTGAAGTGCAGCGGGAGTGAGAATTCTTTTTACAGAAGGTCGCAAAGATCGCGAAGAATAAAGAAAACCAGTTATCTGCATTAATTGACGGGATGAAATGTTATGAAATTTAAAGATGTTTATAAACTAATAGGTGATGTGCCCTGTTCGGATAAGGACTCGTGCAGGATTCTTTATGACTTTGTGATGAAGTATAAGCCGGAGCGCTGTTTGGAGTTGGGGTGTGCGTGGGGGAAGACAGCCTGTACGGTTGGCGCAGCCTTGCAGGAGTTGGGTCAGGGGCGCCTGGACTCGCTGGATTTGAACATCATCGAGACCTTTAAACCCAGCGTCTTTGAGAATATCAAGACGTGTGGCCTGGCCGAATATATTTTCCCTTCGCTGAGTCAAGTTTCTTATACGTGGCAGTTGATGCATCTGATTGAAGAACATACTAAAGATAATGTTTGTGAGCCTACTTATGATTTTATATTTTTAGATGGTGCTCATACTTGGGAAACAGATTCGAGTGCCTTTTTTCTTGCAACCAAATTGCTGAAACCTGGAGGATGGATGCTGTTTGATGATGTAATGTGGACAATCAATAGCAGTGATTATTCTAGTAAATTGCCACAATATGTTGATGTTCCGGCTGATTTTCGGTCCACCTCCCATATAGAACGGATTGTTGAGTTGCTGTTAAAACAATCGCCTGACTATGAGAATGCCTTTCTACGTGATAATTGGGCGTGGGCGAGAAAGAAAAGCGAAGAGCGGTTGGCACCGAAGTATGTCGAGTTGGATAAGTTCTATTTCAAGCAGATTGTGAGGCAAAAGCTGCGGCGGTTATTGTGGCGGAGGAAGTGAACCACTAATGGTGGAGGGGTTATTGGTTACTGGTTAGGGGTTATTCGTTATTGGTTCGTTGTTAACCGGCACTAAATTGCGCGAAAATATCTATGGCCACAAGAAACACGAAAAGGCAAAAGAGAGAGATGGGGACTTCCAGCAGGAGAGGGTGTCCACAGATTGGGCAGATTGACACAGATTGAGAGAGGAAGAAGGGCGGAGGTTAGGGATAGACTGAAGGGGGAGCCGACAGGCTGTAAACCATAGACTTTTGGGAGTAAGAATTATTTAACCACAGTCTTTCGAATGCGTTCCCCCCGAAATCGCAAACGCGATGATCGCATAGAGCAATCCCGGATATAAAGATAGGTTCGTACAGAAGGTAATTTGCAAATGCGCAAGAACAAGTCAGTTAAGTATTTAATCATTGGAGGAGGTCCGACGGGGCTGGGTGCTGCATGGCGTTTAAATGAGCTTGGTCAATCGAACTGGCTGCTTGTTGAGCAACAGCCATACTTTGGGGGCTTAGCTACCTCTTCTCATGATGACAAAGGCTTCACTTGGGATTTTGCCGTCCATGTAGCACATTCCCACTATCATTATTTTGACCGTTTGTTGCAAGGCCTGCTTCCTAACGGATTCTTCACACTAGAACGTCGCTCTTGGGTATACCAATATGGTTGCTTCATTCCCTATCCTTTTCAGTATAATTTCAGGCACTTGCCCGAAGATTCGCGTAAAGAATGTCTCGACGGACTTCTAGCCTTAACTAATAACAAATCTCTATTGAGTAACGAATATTCTGCAACATTTAAAACATGGATCGAGCAAATCTTCGGAGACGGAATCGCAAAGCATTTTATGATTCCATATAACAAAAAAATATGGACAGTTCCTCTGGCTGAAATGAGTAGCTCCTGGTTGTGCGACCGGGTCCCCGTGGTGGACGTAGCTCGCGTGCTGCGCAATATTGAGGAAAAGGTGGACGATGTTTCGTGGGGTCCAAATCACACGTTTCAGTTTCCGAAGGAAGGTGGAACCGGAGCTATCTGGCAAACGATGGGTGAGCGATTGCCACAGGAGAATATCCGTTTGACGACGCGCTTGGAAAAGCTGGATGCGAGAGGCAGAGTTGCGTGGCTATCCAATGGTTCTGTGGTCAACTATCAGCACCTCATTTCTACGATGCCGCTGACTCATCTGACGGGTATCGTGGGGATAGATGCGTTGCACCGGCGGGCGCAAGGTCTGAAATATTCGCATACGCAGGTCGTCGGCATCGCGGTGAACACAAAAATACCATCACATTTGGCAGGAAAGTCTTGGATATATTGCCCCGAAGCCAGCCAAGTGTATTATCGTGTCACGCCATTTAGCGAGTTTTCGCCGGCTCATGTACCAGATACGAAGACGTGGTGTTCGTTTTTGTGCGAAGTGGCCTCGCCGGGAGACGGAGCCATGCATGATTCCGAGACACTTAGTACGCGAGTACTTCGAGATATTAACGCCAGTGGGCTAATGCCGGAAACGAGTAGTAGTAATACGCATTTTTACATGATGAACAGTGAGTTTGGATATCCCGTGCCAGCGTTAGATCGGGATGCGATTCTAAATGATGTCATTCCGGCACTGGAGGCGAAGGAAATCTACAGCCGCGGCAGGTTTGGGGGATGGAAGTATGAAGTGGGTAATATGGACCATTCATTGATGCAAGGTGTCGAAGTTGTGAATCGCCTCGTGAAAGGGGTGGAGGAAGTCACCTGGCAGCATCCGTCGATAGTAAATGCAGGTAAGAGATAAGCATGAAAATGAACATTACTCTGAAGACGAAGGTTTATCTTATTTGCCCCACCTATAGTCTAACCGGGGGGCCAGAGTGCATCCATCAGCTTACGGATATGTTGAAAAGGTATGGCCATGACGCACGCATCGTGTATTTGCCCCAAGTGCCGGACCCGACGATGAGAGAGTATGCTGCCTATAATATCCGGTACACATACGAAATCGAAGACTCTCCGCACAATCTCATTATCGCTCCAGAAACCATGCCCAATGAATTGCTTAAGTACAATAACATTCAAAAAGCAGTTTGGTGGCTAAGCGTTGATAATCAATTCAAACACGGGGCTGAAAAGCGATTCGACTGGAAGCGGGCTGATAGCGCTTCGGTTTTTCATTTTGCACAGAGCTATTATGCAATGGATTATTTGCGTGGGCAGGGCGTCGAAAATCCCATGCTGCTAACGGATTACCTGCCAAGGCGGTATTTGAAAGCCACAACGACGATTGATAAAAATAATCAGGTAGCATATTTTGCAAAAAAAAACAAGGGGGCTATAGAGCGTTTCATTGAGGCCAGCCCAGATATTCATTGGGTGCCGATTGAAAATATGACCACTGAGAAGGTGCGGCAAACGTTAGCGAAGTCAAAGGTCTATATTGATTTCGGGCCACATCCCGGAAGAGATAAAATGCCCCGTGAGGCCGCCATGCAAAATTGTTGTATCATTATTGGAAATAGGGGGGCGGCGGCTAATGCCATGGATTATCCTTTTCCCGATGATTATAAAATAGAGCTAGACACATGCGCCCCCCGTCAAGTCGTTCAAATAATTCGGAGGTCCATTGAAAACTATTCATGTTGTACTGAAGCCTTTGTCCGCTACAGAAAATGGATTTGCGAACAGGAAGATGAACTGGCAAAACAGGTTGTTGACTATTTTGGGCAGAGATCATACAGGCGTCGAAACGAACATTGCTTAAAAAGCATAAATTATTATACCTTCTATAAGAACAAAGTCAGCAAGGCTTTGAACTATAGAGGCCACAGTCAAATTATCAACGATGTCGATTGTTTATAGATCGTAACGATTGAGAAGGCTAATAGACGAAAGCAATAGATCATTGAAGGACGAGATAAATGAATGAGAGAATTAAAGTTCTGGTGACAGGCGTCATGCTGGTGGTTTTCATGCTCATTGCTAGGCATGCTCTGGCACCGGTTACGGACTATGTCGCTGATGACTGGTCTAATCTGATGACGGTTGACAGTATGAGCTATTGCGACATTATCATGACTTCAATGAGGGATGTGTATCGTCCAACCTATAATACGTTCTGTAACTTGGTATTCAGAACACTGGGCGACAATCCGCTTGCGCACAGCGTGTTGAGCGAGTTCATGCAGGCATTGCTTGTGTTGGGGGTCTGGGTTTTTGTCTGGTCCTTATCAGGAAGCGGGCGCACAGGGATTTTAGCGGCTCTATTTTTCTGCGTGTTGCCGATCATCAATGAACCCTTCTATTTTCACACAACCAGCACCGTTCTCTTTATACCTTTGTTCTATATCTTATCCCTGACTATATATAACAAATGGCTTGATGAGCCGAAGCGGATATATTTGCTGGTGCTGAGCTGTGTATTTTATGGTTTGGCGGTATTCGGATATGAGTACGGTGTGTTTATTGTTCCGCTTTATTATGCTCTTGTGTTACTGCGTAAGGAGAGTTGGAAGCGTGCAGGAATCTACGCCATGCCGATTTTTGCCATTGCGTGTTATTATCTTTTGTGGCGATTTACAAAAGGTTTTGGTTTTGGTTTATATACTATTGTGGATGGCAGCTATTATTTCAATGAACCCTTAACGCCGCATTTTTTGTTCCAAAATACTCGTCATCTAATTAGTTGGTGGATCGGGTTCAATTTCTGGCAAACAATGGCCCAGGGTATCCTGGGCTTTCAGACATTGCTGCCGAAGTTTCAATTCATGGTGCTATTAATCAACGCCTTAGTGATCGTACTCGCGCTGTGGGCCAAGAACAGGCTTAGTCGTGAATGTCCAGCGCCCAACAGGCGACACGTTTTGTTTTTTGCAATGTTTGTCGTACTGGGTTATCTTCCTTTTGTACTGTCAGCGGCTCATTCCCGGCATAATCTGTTCCCCAGCATCGGGGCCTGCGCCTTGCTTGCCATAATGACCCGAAAAAAATACAACGACCGGATAAAGGTGCAGATTATACTGATCCTGCTGATTCTTATGGTCACCAGCCAAGGGCTTGCGACCTACTGGCAAGATCAGGGCACGTTGCATCGCAAGGCCTACAATGCGCTTTCCGACAGCGAATGCAGGTGGGGCGATGCCGAAATCATCTTAATTGATACATCTTCGCTTCGGTATAGGTTGACGCCAGGGCTTTCTAGAACTACACCAATAGTAGAATACTATGGTCCGTCAATTCTGCCCCGTAGCTGGGTTTATTCTTGCATGCTGAAGCTACACTACCCACATAAAGTGATTCCAACGATAGCAATGGACCAGGACTGTGGTGCGGTTTGGAGCGGAGATGTTCTTGAGTGGCATGAGCGGTTTAATCCGAGTAAGCCTAGGGAAACGAAAGCGGAGTCCATCGCGGTTTTCGATGCTTTTGGTCTGAAATTTGTCGAGCCACCCAGTATTGATGTACCATGAGAATATCTTGAGGTCTTTAAGATGAAGCGATTAATACAGTGGATAAACGCGCTGCCGATATGGCGGTCATGCTGGCGGATTATGAGCATGGAATTTTATGCGCCAACGCTGGATCGGGCCATTTATCTCGCGTTACACAAGCTACGCCTGTTTGGATCAGGCGAAAAACGGCTCCTGGAGCATCTTGTAAGGGAGGGCCAGCACGTTTTGGATATTGGAGCGAATGTCGGTTATTATACCTGTATATTAGCAAAATGCGTTACGGCATCCGGGCAGGTGACGGCATTTGAGCCCATGCCGCAGATGCAGGAAGCTCTTCGGTGCGTGGTGGAACGAAACGGATTGACCTGGGTTACGGTGTGCCCTGTGGCGCTTAGCGACACCGATGGAGAGGTGGAGATGGCTGCACGTTCCTGTAATTCCGGAGATTTCCGAGTTCACGTAGGAGGAGAATGGCGTGTTCCAGTTCGGCGTGGCGATGGAATCATCAAAACAGGACAGGTCGATTTCATCAAGATTGATGTGCAAGGATACGAAGTCCCAGTCTTGAATGGCATCAGGCAGATATTGGAACGCTCGCACACGGTAAAAATCCTCTTTGAATACTGGCCGAAAGGTCTTGAAATGGCGGGATACAGTCCTGCGGCCATGGTAGCCTGCCTGGAAGTTCATGGTTTTGATCTTTATCGTATTTTAAATCCGGCCCGATTGGTTCGTATTCCATGGGCGGAAATCGATCGGCACTGCCAACCCCGCCCGTGGGGGGCTTGCGCCAATTTCGTCGCGACACGTGGGGCTGGAGATACAATTCTCTTTAAGATGGGAAAGGAAATACATGAGTAGTTTTTCACAACGGATCCGTTGGACGCGCATTAAGATTGGCTTGGCGCGTCCGTTATATTGGTTTGCACGCGCTATGTGTCGGCGAGATCGCTTGACGATTTCGCGAGGCGGCATCCAGTACGCGATTGATTTGCGAGAAGGATTAGACCTTTCGCTCTTTTGGTTCGGAAAATTCCAGAAACATGTATTTCAAAGCCGACTCTTTTGTTTGCCGGCGGATGGGGTGGTGCTGGATGTCGGCGCTAATTTCGGACTGATGGCGTTGCAATATGCCAAGGCCGTGCCTAGAGGGCATGTCTATGCGTTTGAGCCGACCGACTATGCCTTGGGCCATCTTGAGGAGAATCTGAAACTAAATACGGAGCTAGCACGCAGGATTTTTGTTATGCAAACCTTTGTTTCCGAACACAGCAATTCATGTTCAGAAATGGTAGCGTATTCGAGTTGGCCGGTGGACGGGAACGCTCCGCCCACGGCTCATCCTGTGCATGGCGGCGTAGCTCAGCGTACAGAGACGGTTGGTCAGATCACGCTTGACGATTTTATGGTCCAGCAATCGTTGGATCGCGTAAATCTCATCAAAATTGATACGGACGGATATGAAGTGCAAGTGCTACGTGGTGCGCGACAAATGCTGGAGAAACTCAAGCCTATGGTGATTTTTGAAGCGGGGCAATACAGTCTTCGTGAAAAGGGATTTACACTGGAAGCTGTTTGGAATTGTTTGCCGGGATATCGCATTTATGATTTGGCTTCCGGGCGGGAAATTACGGCGGCAGATCGTGATGTTCGGGTCCCGGAAAATTCGACGGTAGACTTGATCGCCATTTTCGCGAAGGCTGCCGCAGAATGAGAACCACATGATGAGCAAAATGGATCGAACTTCGAATAGAACATATTTAATGAATAGTCGAAACATGCACCTCCTAGTGTTTTGTTTGGGGCTGCTGCTGTCCATCGGTTTGCGATTTTACCATATTGACGAGACGCCTCACAGCTTTTGGACGGTACGTCAATACAGCAGCCCGACGCTGGCCCGCGCGATGTATTTATTGGACAATCCCGCTACGCCCGATTGGATGAAGTCTGTTTTGGCAGAACAAAGCGCCACTGTTCATCGCGGCGAGCCGCCTATTACAGAGTGGATAGCCGTGTGGCTCTATCGTTTGACTGGTCATGTTTCATTCTGGGCGTTGCGTATAACTCCGGTGATGGCGTGGATATGTGCGGGAATATTCCTGTACCGGTTGGGGTGCCGTCTCTTTTCTCCAATTGTTGGTCTGTTTGCCTTTCTGATTCACCAGCTTCTGCCGTTTGGCCTTATCGCGAGCCGCAGCATCCAGCCCGATTCGTTAATGGTGGCCGGGATGCTTGGTGCGCAGTTGCTCATTGTGAGATACTTTCAGGAGCCGAAGCGAGTTCGCTGGTGGGTTGCCGCCATCGGGTCCGGTGTGGCCATCTGGCTCAAACCCGGCTTGACTCAGCTTGCAATCGCCGCAGTATATTTCTTCCTGTCTCTGCAAGTTCGAGGTTGGAGAAGTACCCTGAAAAGCCTGCATTTATACGGTTTTTTGGCTCTGGCGGCGCTTCCCGCTATTTGCCACATGGCTTATGAAAACTACGCAGGCCGTGGCTTGGTCAGTTCCTTTTTGCTCCATGATTTTCAGCCTCGGTTGCTGATAACCGTATTTTATTGGAAAGGCTGGGCGGGGATTCTTACTCAAATTCTTGGATTCGTAGGTCCGCTGCTCGCTTTGCTTGGCATCTTGTCCGCCCTGCGGCGAACCCAGGGAGGAGCTTATCTGCTCGGCTGCGGCTTGGCCTATTTTTCGATTAATCTGATCACGGAGTGGGGTGCATCGACCCACGATTATCGTCACTTGCAGGCGATACCGCTTTTCGCTTTGGGTATTGGGTTGTTGATGGTTCAAGTGTTGGAGCGATTGCGGGATCGCCCATTTCTGGCTGCCGGCTCAGTGGTTGTTCTGGCTTTTAGTATGGTGGGAAGCGGCCGCCAGTACGATCTGTATGATCCAGGGCACCAATCGTACATCGAAATGTGCGAGCAGATCGGCGAAAAAACAGATCATAGTGTCCACACTATCTTCATGGATTATGATTGGGGGACATCGCTCAAATATTTCGGCCTCATAGAAGGCAGGTATTGGCCGGAAACACAAGTGATGAGTGGACTTCAACAGGTGGGGGTTCAGTTTCCATTTGCCCAGCCTGACTTAACCGCAGAGGAGCGCTATCATCGCTTCTACGAAGTAGACAGGCCGGACTACTTCGTGATTTGTCGGGTGCTACATGAATTAGATTTTCAACCTGGACTGCAGACGTTCTTGAATGAAAATTACACGGTACTGGACCAAGGATCGCGCTACATTATTTATGATTTACGTCCAGAGAATCAGAAAAACGCTCCAGTCTTTTGAATGATCTCTGAATCCGTAAACTTACACCCCTCTTTTCGATCAGTACCATATATATTAAGGAGTCATTATGCAGAGACCGCTTCGTCACTTGGAATATTTTGAGCAGCTCGCACCAAGCCAGGAGCGGGAACGCGGGAA
>Ga0075120_10003638_pt1 | contig 10506 bp, 9 predicted proteins | sample AntAceMetag02UKL_FD_69792 | JGI IMG/M metagenome (GOLD analysis project Ga0075120, IMG submission 69792) | Saline lake microbial communities from Ace Lake, Antarctica - Antarctic Ace Lake Metagenome 02UKL | ecosystem: Environmental > Aquatic > Non-marine Saline and Alkaline > Saline | place...
CGATTCCGCCGCGATATATGCCATCGAAGGTACCTCTGGAAACGCGTACTCTCGCATGCCGGATGAGGAGCGAATCGCTTGCGCCGTCACCAAGAACCTTCTACTGCTTTCCAACAGCCAAGAGGCTCTCACCGAACTCGTCCTGCAACGCGACCTTCCCAACGACGAAGGGCAACCACAAACCCCGACCAATGCGCCCAACCGCACGCTGGCACGGCTCTGGTTCGACCTCGACCACGGCGGGAAAGCCCTACGACTCGCCCTGACCGCCTACGGACTCAAACGGCTCCAAGAGGCCCCGGGTGAAAGCCTTCACCTGCGCCAAGGCATCAATGAAGCCAAGGCATGGATCGACGCGCTCGGCGCCCTCCGGGAGCTTCAGGTGGAATGCCTGGCCGAAGCAGAGGGAAAACTCACCTACCGCTTCCATTTCGGTCACTGATCGTCGTCGTCCAGGTTGTCATCGTGTCGCAAACGTACAGACTTCTCCCGTTCACACTCATACGTATTATCATGATGCTTCCGCTGCTTTTTCATCCAGCGGTCTTTGTTGCTCAACTTTTCCGTATTGCCTTCCAATTCGCTTTGCTTATTTCCCTTCATAATCCAGACACCTTCTCAGATGCCGTCGCATCCAATCACCATGAAGACGCGACATGCCTTCCTTTGTTTTTTTCTACAAAAAAAACCGCATCCCTGCAATCAGGCATGCGGCTTTTTTTACGTTCTTTTTTGCGCCCTATTCCTCGAGCGAAAAGTCCTCTTCAACATCAACCACTTCTTCCGTGGTTTCTTCTGCCAGGACATCGCCGCTTTCATCAACCAGCATCGTATCCTCAAGTTCATCCACAACGACGTCGCCTGTTTCTTCGTCAGCGTAAACCAGCGCATCATCTTCGACCACTTCCAGCGCCCCGCCGTCCGTCTCAACCATATCCGATTCTTCCACATAGACGGCGTCCATGTCCGCACACTGTGCCAACACCACGACCGACGACCCCACCAACAGACCGAACACCAACAGACAACTCACAAACATATTCTTCATTCAATTCTCCTTCATGTCAGACATCCCGACCACACCCATGCGATCAAGAATGACGGGATAGTTAATCCTCTTTTTTCTCTAAAGCAAGCACATCCTCCCGAAATCTGTACGACGCAAACCCATCTCGCGCTCCTCTGCAAACACCCCTTTTCAATTGCGGGAAAGAACGGTTGAATTCCAATCGAAACCCGATTATGCTCCGTTTCATACACTGATTCGGAGTCACGCCATGGATGCATCAAATCCCTATCTCTCAATCGACCGGATGAACGGGTTATCCATCTGCACGGAAGACTCGTTCCTGCCGCACGCACAAACCTATTACCAATTGCTGCGTCAAGCCGGGCATCAGGTCTGCGAAAGGCCGGCATCCTATCCGCACCTCTTCTCCGAACGCCATCTGCAGTGCATCTGGTATAACCCCGAATTGCGGCCTGATAAGCTGCAAACCATCGCTGGCGAAAGCGTCGTGGTTCAGCATCCAGGCACATGGAACTTGGAACCCGGCCCGGATTTTCTGGGTGCCCTGCTGCAAATCAACGGGGAACGCTTGCTCGCCGGCGATGTGGAAATCCATATCGATGCCCGCGACTGGAAGGCGCATCGGCATCACGAAAACAGAAAATACGACGGCGTATGCGCTCATGTGACTTATAATGCACCACATGCTGCACCCGAACTCTTCCCTCCCGGAACCATTCATATTGCCCTGCGGGACGCCCTCAAACGCATGCCAGCCTTCGACTTTGACAGCATCGATCTCACCGCCTACCCGTATCACATCCCCGGAGAAAACACGCCCTGCCGATCGCTGCTACAAGCGTGGAGTCCCAGTGACATACAGGCCCTGCTCTCCTCCGCTGGCGAGGCACGCCTGCATCAAAAAGCTGCCCGCATGCGCCACGAACTCCTCCAAACCGATCCCGACGAGCTTCTCTATCGGGAAACGCTCGCCGCACTGGGCTATAAAAACAATAAAAAGGCCTTTCGGCTGCTCGCCGAGGCCCTTCCGCTTAAACAGCTTCGCCACTGCGCCGCTGAAAATCCCGTCACGGCCTACGCCCTGCTGGCGGGCATCTCCGGCCTGCTGCCCCGGGATATCAATAGCCAATGGCCTGCTGAAGCCCGCTCTTTTTTACGAACAATTTGGGATATCTGGTGGAAACAGGATGAGGCACGGCACCGCCAAACGCTTCCGCGTTCAATCTGGAATCTAAGTGGCATTCGCCCCGCAAACCATCCACTGCGCCGCCTGATGGCGGTGGCCTCCCTCTTCGCCGGACCGAAAACTCTCCCGGCCCTGCTCGACCAATTCACCTCCACCAGCGAACCTTTCTCCACGGCTCCCTTTCTGCATCTATTCCAGCAGCCATCGGGGACCTGGTGGGATGCTCACCTGACCTGGAGCGGAAAAACCCACTCGGCTCCCATACGCCTCATCGGCCCGGAAAGGGCGGGAGCTCTCTGCACCAATGTGATCATCCCCTTGTACATCGCCACAAACAAACAAAACGTCGCCCCTATGCCACTCCTGCACTCGCTGCCACGCGAATCAGACAATGCCGTGATTCGTCAAACCGCCTTCATGTTGCTGGGGCGGGATGCCCCCCGGTCCCTATATGGAAACCCGCTCTGTCGCCAAGGCCTGATACAGATATTTCATGACTTCTGCCTGAACGACCGCTCCCGTTGCACCACATGCCCGCTTCCGAACTTTCTACAGCAGTTTAGAGCGGCGCACGGGGGGATTTGAAGCATAAGCAAGCGGCATGGCGTATGTGTCCTGGGTTGACCCCACCCCACGTCATTCTTGCGTAGCCATCCACTCTCCGAGCGGATGGGATTGCGCGACTAAAGTCCAACGAATTGCTGATGAAAGAATACGGACACAAGCCTACATGATACTGATCACGACATCATCCGCATCCGTATCGCTTGTCGGGCCCGAACTTTCCACATGCTGATAGGAGGGAAGATGCCGGTAATAGACCATCAGCGAAAGGGAGGAAAGACAGGTGCTATAGACATAGCCTCCTTCACCTGAACCCGTCTCCTTGTTCGTGGGATAAGGCCAATACCCCTCTTCGTGCTGATTGCGCACGTACTGCGCGGCAAAACGGTTATTCCATGCGTCCCATGCATTTCCGCCCTCGTGAAACTTCGCCTGAGTGATGTAATACCAACCATACAACGGACTCTTGATCGGTTCCTGCCAATTGCAGTTGACCATCCTCAGCGCCTTCAACCCGCCCCGGGTCTCTTTGTCCTCGCCCTCCCCAAGCAATTGCAGCGCCAAAACGGCTACACCCGTCATATTCACATTTTCGGACTGCACCCCTGTGTACCCAAAAGCCCCCGTCTCTGCGTTATACATCTTCTTCTTCAGGCCTTCCGCCGCTTTCTCCATGGACTCCTTGATGCCTGGAATCGAAACCCCGGCCAGATAAGCCGCTTTCAACGCCTGAATCATCCATCCGCTGACCGAGGTGTCGGAGCGCTCGCCCTTCTTCCAATCGTAATCCCATAATCCACCTGCTTGCTGGCCGCGCATGATCTGCTCCACAGCCTTGTCCAGCACAGGCTTCACCATCGGAATACGTGTCAGGGAATAGGCTTCGGCCAAGGCATAAGTCGCAATGGCATGCGGATAAACCTTGTGCCCGCCGCCACCGATCTGCCCATCGTTCTGCTGGCGACTCACCAGATATTGAATAGCCTTGGTTACCGTGTCACCAAATTCATCCGAGGAAGGCGTCTCACCGTGCGCCAGAAACGTCAAGATGGCCAATCCCGTCATGGCATCCGTATTTTTCTCCCAGCTCCCATTGGGACGCTGCTGCTCTTTCAGCCAACGAAGCGCCTTCACGACCGCCTTCTCGGTATGCGGGCCCCACTTGCCGCCAAATTTACCCAATGCAGCCGCACGCCCTGATTTGGAACGCCCGGCATAGAGCCCCTTCATCACCAGCGGACTGGAAACATCCGAGGCGATGTCCAGTGCCGAAAAGTCCGAAACAGGGTCCGCCACCGGAGTCATTGTATCCACGTCCGGGGGGGCATCAACTTCCATGTTGATGTCGGTGGGAATATCCACATACTCCATGTCCTGTATTTCTTCGAGCATCTCCAGCTCTTCCTGAAAATCCTCCAGATCGGTCTCTACCGGCTCCGTCATCATCACTTCAATTTCAGGGGCCTTATCACGCTCCTCGAATACCACGTATTTTACAAGAACCACCACCATCAGAACGTTCAGAATAATACCAACGAGCGGTCCCCATGCGTGATCAATATAGTTTCTGATTCTGGGATCTATTCTAAAGCCCATGGCAACACCTATCCTTGATTAATTGGCACTTAAAACGGACAAGTTACGCAATCCTGATCTGGCGCACAAGTCCAACACCCGCACCAGCGATTTGTGCGGCGAAAGGGATCCACACGTAATCAGGATGGTCTGATTCTTATCCAGGGCCGCCAGCTTACCCAGCAAGCTATCTAGTTCCTGCACACTCACCTGTTTATCGTTAATCGTATATCCATCTGGAAACACTACTATTCGGATGAGTTTCGGCGGCGTACGCTGTTGCTCCGCCGTGGCCTCGGCACTTGGACGCGAGACGTCCAGATTGGCCACCACATCCACGGGCTTCATGGTCACAATGAAGTAAATCAACAACTGGAAAACCACGTCAATCATGGGCGTCATCGGAATTTCTGGATTCTCCGCCTGGGGTTTGTTTCGTTTCCGCGCCATACGCCTTCTCCTTAGTTGAGATTCTCCGCCTGCTCTTTGGTGGCCGCGAATTTGATCTTCCACAACCCGGCCATGGAGCAGGCATCCATCACCCGCTTGACATCACTGTGTTTTGCATCGCCGTCGGCCCGAATGACTACCGGGACGGTCTGCCCGAATTCGGCCACCGTCTTTCGCATAATGGCACGCAGATAATCCGTGGAAACATAAATGCCGCGCCCGAACTGGATTCGACCGTTCTTATCCACCTCGATGGTCACCGTCCGGGGGTCCTTGTCTTCCACGGCTGGACCATGAGGCGAAAGCGCCAGACGAATCTTTTCATCGAAGGCCTTCCGGTCCATATCGGCCGTCGTCACAAAGAAAATAATCATCTGGAACACAACGTCGATCATCGGCGTCATGTTGATGCTGGGCTCTTGCCCACCGACCTTCTTTTTTCTTCCCATGAAAACTCCCGCGCTGACAGCTTTAGGTTAACCGCATGAACTATTCGGAAACAACTTCCACATTACGAAGCACCTTGATCAGGTCCATTGTTTTGGCTTCCATGCTCAAAATAATGTTCATCGCCTTGTTCTTAAAGAAATAGTAGAAGGTCACCGCCGGAATCGAAACGCAGAGGCCAGCCGCCGTCGTGTACAGCGCCTGGGAAATGCTCAACGCCAAGGCGCTCTGCTGCGCTGCACCGGCGGCCGTGGTGGCCAGGGCGGAAAAGGCATAGATCATGCCTTGCACCGTTCCAAGCAAACCCAGAGAAGGCGAGACATTGGCCACCACATTGAGGTAATTCACGCGCTGAAGCAGTTTTTCGCTCTCCATATCGGCGGCCACACCAATCGCATCCTGAATGGCTTCGAAGCCCTCCTGCACATTGGTGAATCCCGCCATGAGAATATGCGCCAGTGGCCCTGGCTCCTCTTCGCAATGGCGGATGGCCTTCATCACATCCCCCTGCTCCATGGCCTCCTGAACCTGGGCGACCAGGCTCTGAGGAGCAATCCGCTTGGCACGCACTGTGATGAATGAATCCACGATCAACGCCACGCCAGCAATCGAACAGCCAAACAGGGCTAACCACAGAATAATACCCACAGCACCGCTGCCGACGATAACCTGAATGAACCCATCGTTGGACTTTGCAGGCTGCTCGGCCGCTTCATCCGTGAGTTCCAGCCCCGCTCCCGGTGCCTCGGCATCTTGCGCAAAAACCCGCTCTCCCGCCACGCCGAACCAAAGAGAAGCCATCAACAAAACCATCATCCATTTTTTTAACATATCCATTCTCCTTCATTACATTGAACGTACCTGGTCCTATCATTCCCGGTCAACAATCCTTCCATCAAATCTTTCCTCGGGCCTTCTGTGCATACGGGCTGTCCGGATATTCCTCCACCAGCGTACGGTATACGTTTTTAGCCCGCTCGTCCCGCATGGCCTCCAGCCCCTCTGCTGCTTTGAACATCGCCTCCGGCTGATAGGCCGGGACATCTTTGAAAAACACCATCGTTCTCATATAATCCATCACAGACGGTTCGACCTTGCCCTGCGCCTTGTTCAGGTCACCCCGCATGATTTGAGCCCGAGCGGCCTCTTCGCGGTCCGCCGATTGAATCAGGGTGTTCAGCTCCGGCTCCAAAATGGTATATTTTTCAGACCGCAGCATGACCTCCCGGTAGGACCATGCCACTTCCGGCATTTCCTTGGCCTTTGGCATGACGCGAAATATCTCGTCATAGGTCAGGCGTGCATTGTCCAGGTCCCCCTGTTGCGCATAGACTTCAGCCAAGGTCATGCGTGCCCGATGATCCCACTGGAGATTCTTATACTGCAACACAAGATCCTTCAACAACTGGATCGATTCATCATATTTCTTAGCCGCCGCCAGTTGCTGCGCCTTCCGATATTCGGCGGGTTCATCCGCCACGGCACGAACGTAGGCCCCCTTGGTGAAGGTCAGCGGCCCCTTGTCGGTAGTCAACACGATATCGCCGTTTGCCCGGGAACGGATATCCGACCCCTGAATGGTTTGTCCCTGCGGGGTTACCACATAGGCCGCCTGGGTCACGCCGACAGCCGCCACCCAAAGCAGCAGTATACCAGGTAGTCTCGCCCAATTTAACAATTTTAACGTGCCTGCCATGATCACTCTCCTGTTTATGAATCCTTCTCACCCAATCGCACTTATCCCTGCATCGCCGACTGCCGTATGGCTTCTTTGCGCATGTTGCGGATGTAATCCAGCTTGTCGCCCCGAGGGAACAGCTCCTCATACTGATCGCAACTGTCCTGCACGTCTTTGTACCGTTCCATTTCCATGCTTAACGGAATACTCAGCAATATACACTCTTCGATGACAGGCAGTAAAAAAATGTTTTTCGGGTCCGCCAGCAGGGCCACTCGCTGGAAGGAGGCGTTGGCGGCCACCGTGTCCTCCTGCTCCATCTGCACCTTGCCCAAAATCAGATTCGCCCGATTGATCAAAACGGGATCTTCGGCATATTTAAACACATCGCTTAAAGCATCCGTGGCTTTTTGCTGCTCGCCTGTTTCCCGATACGCATTGCCCAGCACGAACTTCGCATCATAAAACAACCCGGACTTCGGATAGCGCTCCATGAGCTCTTCAAACAAAGCAATCGCTTCATCGTAGTTTTTCATTTCGTAATACGCTGTGCCGGTTCCATACAACGCTGGTTCCAGAAGGGCGCGGTCGTCCGTGGACCCGATGACTTCGGCATAGGCCTGAATGGCCTCTGGATACATCCCGTTATTCACCATCAGTTGACCGACTCCGGCAAAATCTCTGGCCTTATAGGAGGACTTCTTATCCAGCATATCCTTCAGTGCATTGCGGGCAATATCCAACTTCCCAACTTCCATGGATGACTTGACCAGCGAAAATAGAGCATTCTCTCCTTCCGGTGAATTAGGATAAGTAGAAGCCAATTGATTGAAGGTTTTCACCGCCTGATTGAAATCATTCAGTTCGAGCTGAATGGAGCCAAGTTGAGCCATGGCTTTGGGTGCCAACTCGGAGTTCGGAAATTCATCCAGGAACTCCTTGAAGAACTCCAGCCCCTTCTTTCGCAAAGGAACCACCAGGTTGGGCGGATTTTTCACCCGCGTACAACAATACCCCCGATAAAAACAGGCCTTTTCATACAACTCTTTGTTCTTGGCTGTCGCATCCGCTGAGTTGTTGTACTGGCTGGTATCAGGCTTCAGCCATCCGATCAAGGTGTTGAAAGCCTTCAGCGCTTCGATGTAATCGTCCGTTTTCATGTAGGAATCCGCCAAACAGAACTGCGCCTTGGCTCGGTCGTGACCCGGCTGCACGGTCGGCAGGTAGACAAGAAAACCCTGAATAGCCAGCTCGTAATTTTTATTGGCGTACTCCGCCCAAGCCAGATTGCTCATGGCCTTGATGGAGTAGCGATCGTTGGGATACTCGTCTTTCAGACGTTTGTAATAGGTGGCGGCACGCGCCTCATCCCCATTCTGCTTAAACAGTCCGGCCAACGTATACAGAATCGAACTGGCCCGATCATGCTTCGGGAAACAATCCAGATACTTCTCATAGGCGTAAGTATAGGCATCCGGTTGCTGCTGATCAAAAAACACCTTGCCTACGGCTAAAAGCCCCATGGCCGCCTGATCGCTGTCATAATAACGCTCGCCCAGATAGCCGATGGTGGTTTTCGTCATCAGCATATCTTTTTCATGAGCGTAACAGAGAGCCAGATTGATCAAGGCCCCCACGGTTTGCGGTGTATCCGGATAGGAACCCAGCATCTTGAGATACTCGGCAATGGCCCCCTGATAGTCTTGATTACGAAGAAGGTTATCCGCCATTTTGAAGGCCTGCTGCGCCGCCTGGGCCTTGTTTTTTCCCATATCAATGTCCACCACTTTGCCATAGGAATCCTGAAGGATACTGATGATGGCTTCCGCCTTGATCCCGGCCTTCGGCCCAAACTCGCTGTCCCCATATCGGATAAAGACGTTGTAATACTCGCCCAGGGCCTTTCCATACAGCGCCACCGCCTCATCCACCTTCTTCAGGCTCCCCGCGCTCTCGGCATTTTCTTGGTAAAGCGAGCCCAGCAGGTAACGGGCTTCGGCCATGGGACTCTCCTTCATAGGCTGGCCCGACTCTTTCAGGAAGAGGTCAATTTGCTTCAGAATATCCATATAATCTTCCAGCGTTTTCTGCGCGCCGACCGCATTCCCCTGCATAAGCTGGATATGAGCCATGGTGCTGATGGATTGGCCAAACCAGACGTCCAATCCGCCCCACTGAAGTTGGGTGCAGATGTTCTTGGCCTCTTCCAAAACCTGATCGCGGGCTACACCCACGAGTTTTTCAGCGGAAAGCAGATAAAGTTTGGCACAATCGGCCAGAATAATGCGTTTGGTCTGGGTATCCGGATTGGTGGAAAGGATGCTTTTGAAGGCATCCGCCGCCCCTTTGAAATCTCCGGCATCCTGCAGCATCTGCCCAAACTTATAGGCTGAATCCCTGTAGAAGCGAAGCAGGTCCGGGTCCGAGGGCAGGCTCCCTTTGTACTGCTTAAAAAACTTATCGTAAATGGCCCGTGCATCATCCAGACGGCCCAGGCCGTAATATGCAGAGGCCAAAGCTAATTCAATCGCCTGCGCCTTGGGGTCCCCCGCCGGGAAAGATTTCAATACGTCGTTGGCCTCATCAAATTTTCGATAGCCGATCAGAATCTCAACATTCACGATCTTGGCGCTGGATTCCATGTCGGGGTACTGCATGAGCACACGCTTGACCACCTTGTCGGCATAGTCAGGGAATTTCAACTCAACGAGGCCTGAGGCAAATTCCAGATCGCGCTTGGGGGTATCGGCATACGCCAGAGAGCCAGCCACCACCAACAGCACTAAGGCTGCACGAAAAGCCAACCCACAACCAAACCGCCTGCCCTGTTTCCTTGTCATACACTTGCCTCTCTTCGTGCGGCTTACGCCTCAGACGCCCTGGGCGCATTAAAAAATCATCAGCATCCGACTACGTGCACGAATATAGCGCCGAGAAAATATCCCGTCAAGGATGGTGCGCCAATTATAGCTCCACGCAGAAGGCGACCCGTGCATCAATCCCCGCAGCAATAGAACAAATCACTTCCGCCGGAACACTTCGATTCACCTTCATAATGGCAATGGAGAACGCGCCCCGGCTGTCATGCGGATTACGCACATCATCAATATTCACCCCGGCGGAGGCAATCGCCGCACCTATTTTCCCGAGAATTCCGGGGCGATCCGGATATTCGAAAACGGCGGTATGGCCACGAGGCTCAAAATACAGTTTCTGATAATCATCTATCCTGGAGATCATCAGATTGCCCTCCGTGACGGTTCCGCGAATGCTGACCTGCCGGAGATTCGTCGCGTCCAAACTCCCCGTCATATCCAGCGTAATGCTGTTCGTAAATCCCTTATCTTCGTCCGTTGAACGATTCTCAAACGAGACGCCCATCTCCTTGAGATAGGCCACGGCGGCGCGATCATCCATGGAACGGTCAAAATCCTTCCCCAACGCCGCCACCATCGGCACCAGCAACCATCGTGCATAAGGCTGCAGATCGCCATAAAAACTAGTTTCAATACGACTGAGCCGCAGACCATCGCCCAACATGCAGCGGCACAGCCTGGCCAATGTATGCGCCAGCTC
>Ga0075120_10003639_pt1 | contig 10505 bp, 23 predicted proteins | sample AntAceMetag02UKL_FD_69792 | JGI IMG/M metagenome (GOLD analysis project Ga0075120, IMG submission 69792) | Saline lake microbial communities from Ace Lake, Antarctica - Antarctic Ace Lake Metagenome 02UKL | ecosystem: Environmental > Aquatic > Non-marine Saline and Alkaline > Saline | place...
GATATCATCGTACCCAAAATCTCCTATTTTTAGAAAAGGTTGCTTTATTCTTAAAAAGTTTCTAAGCCAATCTCTTATCTTATCTCTCATATTCTCTCCTCCTTAGTTAAATTATTATTCTTCACTTGGTCGCCATTCTTTAACAGTATCTGGATGGAATCCATGAGCGGTTATTAATCCATCAAACAACGTTATAACTTCCTCGTAATCACTATCATCTGGTATTTTACCTTCTACATAAGCATCTCTGGATTCTTCAGTTATTCTTATTATCATTTATTCCTCCTTTTCCATATAAGATAATGTTCTGCTCCTTGAATAATACTGCTTAGTAAGCAAACATCTTCATATTTAGCAATCTCATTTCTAGCCATCATTCTTTTATTATGCCCTGTTATTGTTACTGCGATATCTTTTGCAAGAGTGTGTTCATTTGCGAACCTTTCTAATTCTTTATACATTTGTTTATCTGTCATTTTACTTCCTTTCTATTGCTCTCGTAAAAATCTAATAGCTCTACAAAGTCAGCCATACAACATATCTCTTCTTTAATGTGCGGATACTTATCGCAAGCTCTTTTATATGTATCTCTATAAAGCCATTTATGAAAAGGAATTATAATCTTATTTAACGGCGTAATAATTCTAGGAAAGAAATGTATATCTAAATAAACCAACCATTTAGTGTAACGATAATAAGCGTAGCCTGTATGAGTTATATCGTGCAAGCTATTCCATCCTAATCTACAATAGATTCTTGCCGTTCCAAACTTCTCTTTGGATTGAATAACATATAGTTTATATCGCCTAAATCTTCTATGGATATAAGTAATAGCTTTATCTAATGCTTCCCAATCAAAGTCTTTGTCTCCCCATTGATGCATATCGTTACTCCTTAATCCAATTGATATTGTTGCAAGTTGCTTCATACCAGACTTGTTCTAATATTTCTCTTGAATGTTGCACCACATCGTCATAAGTAAAATTGCTGCATATAGCTAATATTAGTTCATCATATAATGTCATCTTAACCTCTCAACTTCTTCGTATTCTTTCTGAATAATTAACTTCCTAAACTCATCATCACACTTCTCTTTACCGCGCTCTTTACGAAACTCATAAGTATCTTTAGGAGTTCCTTCTATGTGATGGAAGATGTCTGCTTTGTCTTTAAGATGTCCCGCATACAGTCCTTCGATAATTAGGACTTTGAAATTAGAATTTGTATATACCCTCTCTATTTGATTTGAATATTTATTAACTCTCTTTAAATATAACTCGTAACCATCGTAATATTCTTTAATTATCCATGCCAAGCTTTGCCACATAATCTCTCGTGCGCCTACTTTATCAATACCTCGTTCTATACGAATCTTATCCCTCTCCTTCCAAGGTGTATCATAATAATCATCCAACGAAACAATCAGCGAATGAATATTACATTTATATAGCTCTCTCTGAACTATGATCGCACTCTCTGTCTTTCCTACTCCAGCCGTTCCGCCTATCAAGCATACTATCTTATCTTTATTCTTATTGTCCTCAATTTTAAACATTACATCTGAAGCTTGTTTATAGTGATGTGGTTTGAATAGTATTTTATCGCCTAACATTATCTCTCCTTAGAATATAATTGGTGAATAAATAGATACTGCTTTTTTCTTTCTATTAATTAAAAAGAATGCTTGCTTTGGTGACTCATATTCAAACCCGCAATCCAACGCAAATTTATTGAACCCAATCATAGAGCCATTGACTATAATCTTTTGACCTTTTTGTTCTTGATGGAAGTGAGCAAATAAATTTAAGTCTGCTTTTATTATTTTATCCCATTGCATAACCTTCTTTCTCATTGGGATTAATAGACCTCCAACCCCTCCACCAAATCTTATCTGATGTCCATGCGCACATCTGATATTCATTCCATAGATATCTAAATAATAATGAGCTCCTTCGGATATGTAAAACTGTATATTTTTAATATCTTTAAAATCAGTTGCTAAATAATGATACATCATATATTCAAGAGAGTTTCCGGCTTCGTTGTAATGTCTTTGTTGTTTTGTTATTCTTGAATGATTTCCAGAACAGCATACAACTTTTATCTCAATGTCCTTCTCAATATGGGTTGAAATGTATCCTAAGAAACCCCTCAATAACTCCCTAGCATATAAAGATGCTTTTACTGGTGGCAAAGAACAGGCATCTATTAATTCTTCGTGGATATTTCCTGTTATAAAATCTCCATTAAGAAGAACAACTAATGTCTTTATTTCTGTATCCTTTTGATACATCTTTAAAAACTTAATTGTTCTATAAGCAAAATATTCACTCCTCTCTTTTGCAATATCTAATGTATAATTGTTGAGTCTATTAATTTCTTCCGGTCTTACTCTTTCCTCAACGTGCCAATCAGACGCCTCTACTATTGCAATACTTTCTGATAATTTATTAGGATTTGTTTTTAACTTAATCGGATTCCACAATACTTCTGGATGTTTTTGTGCTTCTAATAATTTTCTTAAAGCACTTACTTCGTCTATTAACAATTTCTTTTCTCTTTTAAATCCAGCCTTTTCATTTGTTTCGCTTGTTTGTTTTAAAATATCTTCTATGTTCGTAGCATTTGAATCAACCCTACTTATTTTATTTCGACTCCTTACCTTGCTTATGGCGACTGCTGTTGTTTTTAATTTACTTGCAATCTCTATATCATCAAAACCCTCATCAACCATTTTCTTGATGTAAATTACATTTTTATTTGTCCATTTCTTCATTTACTTAGCCTTTCTATATCACTCTGTACCATGATACTAACTAATTCCTTAAAGGTTGTTTTAGGCGTCCAGAATAAATCTTCTCCAATTTTAGAAATATCTCCAACTAATGTAGGAACATCTGCCGGTCTTAAATTCTTTTGTGAATTTCTAACCACATAGTTTTCATAATCTTTTATATTAATAACGCTAAATGCTTCTCTCAAAAAATCTTCAACCGAGTGTTGCTTTCCAGTTGCTAGTATATAATCATTTGGATTCTTCGCATCTAACATAAGATGCATAGCTTTAACATAGTCTTTTGCATAGCCCCAGTCTCTTCTTGATTCTGTGTTTCCTAGCTCTAGTTTATCTCTTATACCAAAGCTTATCTCTGCAACAGCTTTACTTATCTTCCTTGTAACAAATTCTTCGCCTCGTCTTTCTCCTTCGTGGTTAAATGCTATCCCACAGCTTATAAACATATTGTAACTTTCGCGATAATTTATTGCGGCGTAATGTGCAAATGCTTTAGCGCATCCATAAGGACTTCTAGGGTAGAATGGAGTTGTTTCTTTCTGAGGAATTTCCCTTACGCTTCCGAACATCTCGCTTGACGATGCTTGATATATCTTTGCCTTTGGATAAGATAGTCTTGTTGCTTCAAATAACTTTAATGCTCCTAATCCTGTTACCTCTGCCGTATATAAAGGCGCATCGAATGAATACTTAACATAAGATTGTGCCGCAAGATTATAGATTTCATCTGGCTCAACACTTCTAATAATACGAGATAAACAGCTTTGATCTTGAATGTCTCCTTCTGATATTTCAATCTTGTTTATAATATGTTCTATGTTATCATATTTGTTCTGTGAGCTTCTTCGAACTAATCCGTAAACTTTATATCCCTTTTCAAGTAAATAATCGGCTAGATAAGAACCATCCATGCCAGTTATATACCCGTGATAAGCGCTTTATGTTTATTCACGGTGGCACCACCTCCTTATTTGCAAAAACATCCTTTTTTGTTTCTAAGCTGTTCTTTGCAATGTAGTTTTCTATGTTCAGAATTAGTCATTATCTTAAGATTAATTAATCTATTATCTGTAACATTACCGTTAATATGATGTATTGCTTCTTTATTATTTAATTTTCTTCCTATAAAATCTTCGACTATCTTCCTATGCAAAAATTTATCATTAGAAGTATATTGTAAATAGCCATCTTTATTTCTTCTTATTCCTCCTTTCCATAGCCAATGATTTTTTCCAGAATTAAATTTAGAAAAACATTCATGAGAACAATACTTTCTTTTTCTAAAATCTTCTACACCTTCTTCTCTACCACAAGCTAATCTTCCACGATTAAACTCCTTCCCACAATAAGCACATATTTTATTTTTAAATATTATTCTTTTTGGCATAATAAATATCCTTTTTATTTTATTATACTATCATTATAGGTGTAAGTCAATACAGTTATTCCAGTTATTAGAGCTTTCTTCATTGTGCGCTCCTTGCTTTAATGTAGTCTTTTTTTGCTTGCTGATAAAAACTTCTATTGCCTGTACATATTCTAGTACCACCTTCATATGTATAGCTTCTTGATTTACTAGAAAAGTCTTTATAGATTTCTTTACGAATCTTTTTTGCTATTCTCTGGTTCATTTTCTTTTCCTTTTAAAAGTTTTCCGGCATGATACATTAGTTGTCTTCCAAGAGACCATGCTAATTTAGGATGTAGAAACTCTGTGTGTCCATTATCAGAATAGACTCCAAATATTCTGAAAGCTATTCCTTCTTTAAGCCCAACTTTCTTTTTCTCTACTGTGAACTTTTTTGGTTCTTCCTTCTGCAAGCCTTTTTTCATGTTATATCCTTTAGTGTTGTCATTAAGGTTTTTGCTGAATTCTCCCAAGTAAATTTTCTAACATCATATTCTAATCTTAAATACTTTTCTGGATTTCGCCCTACATCTTTAAGCTTATCTACCACGCTTTCCAAATCTACTTGAAACCATTTCGCATTAGCTTTATCATCGTACCATTGATTATCTTTAACAAACTCTAGCTCTCCCTTCTCAAGTAATAACTCTTTCGGATAATCTTTTAAGTATTCCGTCATTCCTGTATTGCAAGTTGTAATAGCCGGAGTCTTACAAGCAAGACATTCTAATAACGGTAAGTTCCATCCTTCTGCCTTACTTAGCCATATACCAAAGTCCGCTTCTTTGTATAGCCTTGATACATCTCCTAGGGGTCTATCAAATGTTTGTATGACTAGGTTATTCAATCTCCAAATATAACCATCTCTTTTCATTCCTAGATCGCCCAACAGTTTATTTACTTTTAATATCCAATCATTAAAGGGATTGTAGACATGAGCCTTTAACGTAATGACTTGCTTGCTATCTTTAAACGCTTTTACAAAGCATCTTAAAATATCTTCCGTCCCTTTTCTCTCTTCATATTTTCCAACATGGACAAATTCTATTCGTCCTCTTTTAATTAACTCTAACTTATATTCAATAGACCTTTCTTTTTGAAATATCCTAGGGTTAAATCCTTCCGGCACAACATGGACATTATCAAAGCCTAACTTATTTAATACATCCTTTCCCCATTGACTAGGCTGTAATATATAATCTAAGTTCTTTAAAGTGTTTATATCCTTGGCGCTAAACTCTTCTAATTCAAATACCGGAAAACCTATTCTTGGAGTTCCGCAAAATTGATTCATAAACTGATGCTGAAAAATCATTATCGATGGAGATGCTTCGCTGAAATCTCTTGCATTATCTAGCCATCCATCTATTAATGGCGAGGTGTGGCTTATTCTACCGAATGGAGGAATAAGAGCTATCTTCTCTAACTTAGAAAACTCGTACATAAGATTATATGAATGAACGCCATATCCCAAATTGTTAATTGGTGCAAAAAAAGTAATCATTAATTATCCCCTCCCTTGAACATCATATAGGTCTTTAACCAAATCTGATTGCCAAAAATCTCTAGTATTAATGTCCATTATCGTTAGCTTGCCGCTCCAACCTGCTCCTGTATCCATCATTGTAATATTACAATATTGAATAGGCGTAAGCTTCCCAGCACTTTGAGTTGTCGTATGTCCTAAATAAATATTAGCAAAGTCTCCATATCTATACGTTGGCTTCTGATGATGTTTATGTCTAGCTACTCTTATCAAATCCCTATCCCATAACATTACATCTTTGTCTTGCTTCTCTATTGGCTTACATGGAATGATACCCCCGTGAACAAATAAAAGAGAATCATCATATATATTCTCAATGTGGTAAAGCTTTGAATTGTGTATTAATTCTAAATGTTTTCTAAGCATCTTATGACCGTAGGAATTTAATGTACTTTGTCCACCTTGAGAAGCCCATATTTCTTTAGGTTGTCCAATCTCTCCTATTCCTTTCCCGTACCACTCATAAGCCCATTCATCATGATTACCTAAAAGATATATTAAGTTTTTTATTTTCAATAGCTCATCGAAACATTCTTTAACATCTGGCAATCCATCACAAGTATCACCAAGACAAATAAGCTTATCTTTCTTATAGTTAAACTTAGACTTCTCTAAGCATTGGATAAGAGCTTTATAATTTCCATGTATATCTGCTATGACGAATGTTTTCATTCTTCACCTCTATTATATTCCATTCTTTTTATAAAATGCTTTTCGCAAAGACTACTTCCCCTGAGTATATATGATGCATATTGTCTTACTGGATAGCAGTCTACACATTTCATTGAAGGTATGATAAAATTATCTTGGTCTCTTATTTCTATTTCTTTTTCTGGACTTATATCTATTTCTTCTTCTGGATTAAGCTCTACTTCTTTTCCCATTATCCATTCCTTTCTGTCTCAACAACAATCCATCCACCTTTATCTTCGTGATATTCCATTCCAATATTATCTGCAGGGTGTTCTTTTTTACCATTGGCTATGTTTTGGTATAGTGCACTATTGTATCTCTGCCGGTTCATCGAATGTTCGTGATAAAGCATAAACTCTTTAGGAAGCTGTGCTCCATCTTTCTTCCCGAGGTCTACTCCTTCGTGAACTTTTCCTTGCCAGCAACAATACTTTTTATTTAATACTCTCCATTGATAATCTCTTCCTACTATCTCGTCATCAAACTTAGATATTCTAAACACTTGATACGCTTTTATTCTTTCAGATTTATTCATTACTAATGTTGGCAGTATGTTAAAGAAGTTTTCATCATAATATTCATCTGCATCAAGCCATAGTACCCAATCATTTTGACAGCAAGACATAGCAAAGTTTCTTTGGTTAGAAAAGTTAAAGTCAAAGTCTCTAAAGAATACCTTGCAGCCTAAGTCTTTAGCTATCTTTACGGTGTTATCTGTACTCCCACCATCAACAATAACTATCTCTCCGACATTAGGCTTGATATTCTTTATCGCCTTTTCGATATACTTCTCTTCATTCTGAACTATTAAGCATCCGCTAATCGGTATCATTGTTTTCTTTCTATTACATTACTTGTATGCGCCCATATCAATGCAACAAGCCATCCTATCCCTGTCCATCCAAATATAAAACATGTTAATAATATTGGTACTGAATTTTTATGCCTTCTACCATAAGCTATAATTGCTGGCACAAAATACAATGCTAAACCTATTATAAACCACATTGTTGATTCCATAATTAACCCCTTCCGTAATCATCGTCAAATCTTTGAATATCTTTTTCACTTAATTTTCCTGTCGCCACTTCTCGTATTGTCAAAGTATTATCCAATGATAGATTCTCTGCCCTATGCAGAATGCCTTTTCTTATATTGAACTTCTTTCCTTTTAAGAACTTCTTCCCGCCTATTTCAATACATGCTTCTCCGTCTACTATTGTCCATTCCTCCTCTCTATACTTATGTCTTTGTAAGCTTATTCTTTCGTACGGTTTAATTATAATATATTTAATCCATTTGTTTTTATTTTCAAATGTCTTTATCCAATATCCCCATGGACGCTTACAGAAGTCTTTATTCATCATAGCCAATGTATCCTATTATATCGAGTTTATGTGGAGGTACTGCTTAAATATCCCTGCAGCATATCCTAACCCGTTTAATTTAAGCCAATCTAAGTATATCTCTTTTGGTATTCCTTGAGGGTAAACTATTTCTTCAAAATCTTCTGGTGGCAATACTGGCATAGCTCTCCTTATAATTTGTTATAGATTTCTACGCATTCTTTTAGATGCCTTGGGTTTTTAGTTCCTATCAAAACTGCTGTAGGATTTATGTCCTTTATAAATTTTAAACATTCTCTAACAGAGTATTTAGAAAACATTCTTCCATCGTCAAATGGCTTTATGGCAAATACTTTCTTTCCTTTTGCTATTAAGTATTTAGCGATCTCTTTCATTTTAACATTATCTTTGTATAGCGGTAACATAAATAATTGACATTGAGGAAATTCTTCATGGAACTTAATCGCTAATGTTGGACTCTCAGTCGTTATCCCTATAACAGGAAACTTATCTATTAATTCTTTGTAAAGCTTCTTTCCTGTTTCATACAAGACTTCATTGTCTAAATCCGATATCCAGAAGATGTGAATATGCCCTAGCTTTCTAAGGCTCTCGCTTATAAGCATTTCTCTTTCACTTGCATTATAAGTTGATAGCTTAGACATCTTCATTATACCTTTGCTATGTCCAGCAAGCTCTTCGCAGTTTCCATATCTATGATGACAATCAATAGCGTTTACTTCTAATCCTAAAGCGGTGTTGATTAACGTAAGAGCTTCTTCTTCTTTCATGTTAACCATTTTACCGCCACCTAAGATTATTTGAGATACGCTTAACTCTGGTAAGATTTTATTGAATATCATACGTTACCCCTTTGCCATTCTATCAATAACTCTAAGTTTCTTTAATGTTTCTTTTTTAATCCTATAAACTTTAAACACGTCACCCCAATCATTATTTAAGTTACAAATTCTTCCGTATTCTGTTTCATTTCTGAACGGACAATTCCAACAATTCTTTGATGAACACTTAATAGTTCTGAGTGGTCTTTTGAACGTATTCATATATCTATTTCTCCTATGGTTTAGGCCAAAAGCTAGGCTCGCAAAAACTTTCCATATAGTCACAGTCCTTACAAAACTCAACTTCTTCTTGTTTGAAATTAACATGAGCTTCTCTTATCCTAGTATATTCTTTTCCGTTCCAAATATCTGCTATGTGCTCTTTATTCAAGTCCCCAAGGATTTGAGTTCCCCTAACGTCTTGGCAACATACAACTGCTTTACCATCTGCGCATATAGATAAGTCAATAAACAATCTCCAGCAAGGACTTTTCTTGTGTCCTTTGTTATATTGTTCTGGAAGTCTTAATTCATTAGCGTTCTTGATTAACCCTCCAATATTATTAATTCCGCTTGCTCCGACATCTTGAATACCTAATGCTCCAAATACTTTATAGTATTCTGTTAATGAATGAAAGTTTTCGAAGGTAGGAATGAACGCTGTTTGAGTAGCTATCTTAGAACCTTTTCTTTGTCTTTCTTCTATAAACATCTTGATATTCTCATAAGAGCTAGATTTGGTAACTTTCCATCTATATCATAAAGACCTATGTTCATAATCTATTTCTCTTCCAGCAACGCTGCTTTTAAAATGATTAGATAATTAATTGCATCTTCGATGGTATCGAAAACTGTTTCTTCTTTTACTTCTTCAACTCGGTTATATATATTGGATATTCTTGAGAGCTTATCGCATAGCCTTACAAGGATTCCAGAAGTTGTTGATGTTATATTTAGATAGCTTACTAGTTTAAAGTTTCTTAGAGCATCATTTGTTTGATTCTCATTTCCTGCGTAATCTGCATTCTTCTTTTGTAAAGTATTTAAGCATCTCTCAAATGTCTTATCAGCTATTGTAAGCAAATCATTTTTTCGCATCTTTTAATCCTTTCAGGTAGTCCTCGTAAACTTGACATAATTCATCAGACGGTTCTTTTGGTAGTGGTTTGTTTAAATGGCATCCAGAAGAAATGGGTAACAGATTCATCGGGCTATGAATGTATAATGGAAATAGCTTTTTATTAACTTCTGTCTGTGGCTTCAAATGGTGTAAATCTGTAGCTGCTTCTCTACATTCTTCCGAGCATTGGCATTTCCAATGATAGGCGTCAAATATCTTTTCTTTTAAATCAAAAAATGCAAATAGTATTCTTTCTTTAAGTGACATATTTCTCCAAGTATTTAATTATGTTCTTAGCTTTTAATACCGACATTCCTCTTACTAGCAAATATCTATTACAGAACCAGCAAGTTATTCCTCTTACGTATTTCTTTCTTTCTTCTGGCTTTTTACTTTTCCACTTCGGAACATGCTCATGGTCTGTAACGAATCTTCCAGACTTAGGAAAGTTTTCACATATCGGACATACGCTACCTTGAGTTCTCAATATAGCTTTCCATTCTTTCATGGATAAGCCATATCTCTTTAACGTTGATTTTGCTGGAAATTTAACAGTATTTTTCTTTGGCATAATATTCAAACTCTATACAATTTTTACCTATTGAAATTTGGTTCTTCCTTGCTGCTGCTTTCTGCTTTGGCGTTCTTTCGAACGGCACCTTCTTTTTCTTCTTCAAAAATAACCTCCTTCGATTTGTCGTCATATATAATATCGTAATATGGTTTATTCATTATTAGATAGTGATATTTAACTTT
>Ga0075120_10003645_pt1 | contig 10494 bp, 9 predicted proteins | sample AntAceMetag02UKL_FD_69792 | JGI IMG/M metagenome (GOLD analysis project Ga0075120, IMG submission 69792) | Saline lake microbial communities from Ace Lake, Antarctica - Antarctic Ace Lake Metagenome 02UKL | ecosystem: Environmental > Aquatic > Non-marine Saline and Alkaline > Saline | place...
ATTATGAGAAGTATCAACAGGGCGTTTTGCCATGGGCATCCCGATGGGTACGCCCTTATTAGATTTCTTTTCCACTAAAATAACAGTAGAACCGAATCTTTGAATCTTTGAATCTTTGAATCTTTGAATGATTGAATGAATGAGTGAGTGAATGATTGAATCCTTGAATCTTTGAATCTTTGAATGACTGAATGACTGAATGACTGAATGAGTGAATGATTGAATGACTGAATCTTTGAATATTTGAATATTTGAATAAGGAATTGAATCATAAACCTCTATCATCTACCTTCTATCATCTACTCAATCCGTCGCATCTGCGAAATCAGCGTCTGAAGAAATAGAGACGCGGATGGCGCGGAAAAGCGCTGATAAGAATATGATAAAAAAATCCGTCGCATCTGCGTAAACCAGCCTTGCCGGCTAGGCAGGTCTGCGTCCAAAAAAAATCAACACCTAAAAAGAACTGAGATTAATCGAAAACAAAAATTCGGCTTTTATTTCTGAAGCGTCTGGAAGGTAGATCAGGCGGCAACCTAACTCAAAAGGTGCCAACAACCGGATAATGTGTAAATCAACAAGCAAATCAATTCCGGCTGATTTATAAATAATGTCCTGTCCGTATTGACTACCAACAGCATAATCGAAAAATAAATTTGCTTTCAGCCTTTTGAAATAGGCCAGCGACGACAAACTGAAATCAGGGTAGAAAATTGGGAACTTATAATTGAAAGAAAAGCTGGCCAGTTCGTCAGAATACTGGTTGGTATAACCACGTGGATAGCGTACAATGGTACTGTAGTAACGTGTGTCGCCACAGCGATTTTGATAGCCTGCATACAAATTGAAACTATGGTGACGCAAAATGCCAGGAAAGTAGAGTCGTGTAATTGCAGCCAACAATGTCGCTAATGTATCACTTTGAAATGGTGCTGACCGAAGGTTCAGATCGACAACCTGCCCCCACCGTGGATACATATCCTGTTCAACGCTTTTGATATAGTTTGAAAAATATAGCCGGTAATTTAAAGTTTTATAATTGCTTCGCCTAAAACTTACCGGAGCATCATCATCCATATCCAACTGCTGATAAGTAAAGTCGATAGAGGGTTGCAATAAACGTGAATATTTCCCTGATGTTAAATTAATCGGAACCCTAATCCTTGAAGTAAAGTTGGTTTCCATCCACGAATAGTTAAGTTTTTGTCCGATGCTATCATAAGTGAACGATTTCCGCCGTCCATAATCCACCTGAAAATCTAAAATCGGATACCAGCCCTGGTAACTGTAATTCAGATAATACTTCCCTGTTTGTTCATTGATGTCCCATTCGTAACCCAGGCTTGTAAACGAGGAGCTCAATGTGTTTTGCGACAGCAATGAAACCCCAGGATTTATATCGTAATTATTGGCATCGATGGAAAGCGGCGCCCATGAGTGGAACCTGAACAGGTTTTTAAATTTTGAGTATTTCTCTGCTTCGTATAATGTGTCAGGGATTTTAGCAGAATCGAGAATTTGCCCTTCTTGCTCTGCAATTGCCTGGTACAATTTTATGTCTGAATCTCTAACTTTTTCAAGGGGCTGCCGATTTTCAGAAAGCAAACTGGTTTCAGCAATTTCAAAACCATCAGAAGTATAATTTGCAAATATCGCTGTGTTTCCATCTTCAGAAAAAAGCGGGTCAGTCACTCCAAATTGAGCAGATGAAATTTTCGAAATGCCCTTCGATTGAATGTTCAACAAATACAAATTATCAATCCCTGACCATGACCCGACAAAAAGCACCTGCCCGTTATGAATCACAGGTTTTGAAATTTCTGTATAGCTAAAGTCGGTTAAATACTCCATGTTTCCTGTTTCAACATCAAAAAGTGCGAGACATTTTCCTTCGTCCCCAACAAGGATACTAACGATTTTACTTTCATCACCTGACCAGGTGGGATGTGTCAGGAAGAAATTTTCGGGAGTGGAAATTCTTTTGAGCACATCTCCATTCTCCACGTCAAGAACTACAAAGTAATATTGATTTCCTTCAGTCACTTCAACCGCAACTAATTTATTGGCATCCTTTGAAAGTGAAGGGGCAAAGTAGCGCGTTCCCGAAGTAATTTTTCTTACTTTTCGGGTTTTGGTATCGAAGGTTTTAATGATGGCCCAATTCCGGTTTTGCCAGCGGGTATCATATTTGCGTTCAACCCAGGCCATCAAGCCATTGGCATAAGTCAAAGTTCCTGAATAATAATATCCGGGGGTAAATAAAGCAGTTTCATTTCCCCCGGAATCAATTTCAACAAATCGGCCAATATCATCCAACGTTTTTTTCTCGGCAATGATAGTATTATCAGCAGTGTAAAACGGACGGATATAATCGGTGAAAATCTTTTTTGCCGGGATTGCAATCGGATTAATTCCACCTGAATGGGAATGCAAAGCCTGGTTTTCCCAAGCCAATTTTAAACTATCCATAGATGCCCGATACAATGTTGTTTTGTTCAAGCCTGAAATATCCCTGCCCCCTTCTGAAAACGGCACGACCATCCACGGACGTTTGCCCACTTTATCCAGCGTGTGGTTCCAAATTTCCATTCCATAATCTTTGCGCGCCTGCGCCACCAGGTTGTAACCAAGGATATAGCGGTTGGGAATAAAACTCTTGAACGAACCAAAAATGGCTTTATCATATTTGAATTTACCTTTCTCCAAAACCTGTGCACGCAAAGGCATCGTAAAGGAAGGAGTCCTCCCCCGCCCTGTTTCACTCAATGCAGTTTCGGTAACCACAGCATCGCCCTCGATAAACCAAAAAGGGACATACAAACCAAAAACTGCTGCTGTGGCCTGCTCGCCAAAAATATAGGTCAATACTTTTGTGAGCCCCTGGTTGAGTTTGCTCATCTGGATAACGTGGCGGTATTCGTGCAGTGCCAATTGCTGAAACCATTCCTGTCCGTAAGTATCCTGTGGTGGGATGGTATAAAACTCCATCCTGCGCGGTGCCCAGGCAACTTCTGCATTCGAAATAGCAGTGCGGTTGTGAAGGATCACCGGAATCTTTTTCGGATTGGCTGAAAGTGAAATTGTATCCAGTCTTCGGGCGTATTCCAAAACATTGGCCACATAATTTGCCGTATGTCCGTAGCCCATTGGATAAATAACTTGAAAATTTGTTGTATTGATTTGCTGCCAATGGATGGACGCAGGATCCTGCCCCGAACTATAATATTGTGCCCTGCTATTTATTGAAATAAGAAATAACAACACGACAACCCAAGCCAAATTATATTTACGGAAACAGCATTTCATCTTAACTTTCGTTAGATGCCATTATTTTATTGAAGTGGTCCCAGATAGGATCTTTGGGCGGGCGGGCAATAATCACCAGCTTTTCCTTTGTTACAGGATGGATAAATTCAACCCGACGGGCGTGCAGGTGGATTGATCCATTTGGGTTTGATCGTGCTGCGCCATATTTCAAATCACCTTTGATGCGGCAATTAATCTTAGCAAGTTGTGCCCTTACCTGATGGTGCCTGCCAGTGAGCAATTCTACTTCGAGCAGAAAATAACGGTCGCTTTCAGCCACTAACTTGTATTTCAATTCGGCCCGTTTGGCATCTTTGGTACTTTCATCAACCACATAACTTTTATTCTGACGCTCATTCTTTCGCAGGTAATTCACCAAATGTCCTTCGGGATTGGAAGGTGCTTTATCAACAACGGCCCAATAGACTTTTTTTACCTCGCGCTGGCTAAAAATCTGGTTCAGCCTGGCAAGTGCCTTACTGGTCCTGGCAAAAACTACTACACCACTAACGGGCCTGTCGATGCGATGAACAAGTCCGGCAAACACATTCCCGGGTTTGTTGTATTTTACTTTCAGGTAATTTTGGACCGCTTCGCGCAAAGGGGCATCTTTCGTCTTATCGGCCTGAACAATATCGCCGGGAAGCTTATTTACAACAATCACATGATTGTCTTCGAAAAGGACTTCGTTCTTCATTAATACTGCTCTCGTTCGCTGGGGAATTCCTGTGATTTCACATCATTGATGTAAGCCCTGACAGAGCCTTGAATTTCTTCGCTAAGATTATGATATCTGCGAAGGAAACGCGGAGAAAATTTCTGAGTAATCCCTAACATATCATGCAAAACCAAAACCTGTCCATCCACATCACTACCTGCACCAATACCAATGGTAGGAATCCTGATTTCGCTGGTAACCCTACCGGCCAGTTTTGCAGGGATTTTCTCCAACACAATCCCAAAACAGCCGGCCTCTTCCAGCAAATGTGCATCCTCAATCAGGTTTTGCGCTTCGGCTTCTTCGGTAGCCCTCACCACATAAGTCCCAAATTTGTGAATCGATTGTGGTGTTAATCCCAGGTGCCCCATTACCGGGATACCTGCCGAAAGAATACGATCGACAGATTCAACAACCTCGCGTCCACCTTCAATTTTAATGGCATTTGCACCAGATTCTTTCATGATACGGATTGCAGAATTTAATGCTTCTTTTGAATTACCCTGGTAAGTACCAAAGGGAAGGTCAACCACAACCAGCGCACGTTTTACAGCCCGCATTACCGATGATGCATGATAAATCATCTGATCGAGGGTAATGGGTAAAGTTGTTTTGTGGCCAGCCATTACATTGGATGCAGAATCACCAACAAGAATCACATCAATCCCTGCATGATCGAGTAAACCAGCCATCGAAAAGTCATAGGCTGTGAGCATGGCAATTTTTTGCGACCGAAGTTTCATCTCCTGAAGAACGTGCGTGGTAATCTTACTGTAGGGGCTGCTATCTGGATTTGTCATCTTTAGATTTGTTTTCGCTTAATTTGCTATAATAAATTATTTGTAATGCCGTTATGCAAGCTATTAAAACGTGCAAAGCTACAAAGTTTTAACAAGACAAACTCAACAATTAAAGCTGTATTATTTCGCTGATAACTTATCCTGTCCATGATGATGAAAAAAAATCCACTCCTGATCCTGTTGCTCTCACTCATATTGTTCTTCGGTGCCTGCGAAACTGATTTTGATATTGATGCTGAATGGAAAGAAATCACCATTGTTTATGGTTTGCTCGACCAACTTGACACCAATCATTATTTCCGCATCAACAAAGCCTTCCTGGGTGGAAATGCGCTGGAAGTGGTAAAAATTGAAGACTCATCAAGCTATAAAAATGACCTTGAAGTAGTTTTGGAAGGTTGGAATGCAGGCAGTCTGATGCAAAGCATCAACTGTGACACAACAACCATCTCCGACAAAGATACAGGCATGTGGTACAACCCTTACATGGTGGTTTACAAGGGTGAAGGAATATTGAATGAAAATTACGAATACCGCTTGTTTATTAAAAATACGGTTTCGGGCAAAGAGATTACTGCGGAAACAAAGGTTGTTCAAGACTTTAGTATCCTCAGACCCTATGCAGGTGGCAAGGCAACATTTAATCCGGGTTACACCACTAAATTTTCATGGAAATCTGCCGAAAATGGAATGCGCTATGAACCCTTGATCAGGTTTAACTATTTTGAGGTTCCCAATGGAACCACCGATACCATTCCTAAATTTATGCTCTGGCCACAGGGCACCCAGTTTGCAACTAACTCGTCAGGTTCGGAAGAGTTAGAAATTTATGTTAGCGGGGATGCTTTTTACGAGAACCTCGACAGGAAACTGGACAAAACTTTTGTTGGTCACCGGCTTGCAGGCTTGGTTGATTACGTGATTTCTGTTGCCGGAGTGGAGTACGATACTTACATGAAGGTAAACGGCCCATCGTTTAGCCTTGTTCAGGATCGCCCGGAATATACAAATATCGAAAATGGCTATGGCCTCTTCTCCAGCCGCTACCAGGAAACAAGGACATTGCAACTCAATCCATTATCGGAACAAGAGATTATTAATATGGAAGACCTGAGTTTTGTGAAAAGCCCGTATGTGGGGAAGTAGTCTTGCGTGTTGGGTTCAAAGTTTTAAAGAAGTTTGATGTTAGAGGGTAGAAGTTGTATAATCATTGACGGCAAGTTACAATAACACTTCTCCACAGTTTCTTCCCATTTCTCCATTTCTCCATTACTCCACCACTCCACGTTTCTTTATACCTTTTTACGGGTATGTGTGTTGTTCCCTTAGCAAATCATTAACTGTTTTCACAGGATTAAAAGTAATAATCGGGGCTTCTACAAAAATAGTGAGCCAGTCGGCCATAGCGCCATTCCACAATCCAGGGAGTTCCTGGGCTTTCAGGTTTTTACCATCTTTTGATTTGGTAGAGATAAATCCAGTTGATGGATCTACAAAATTACGAAGATCAAACTTATTCCCTTTAAAATCCTTTATTCCACAAACCAAATCAACAGGATTGAAGTGGGTAGCTTCCTGAACTATTCTATTTTGTTCAGTATCTTTCAGGTCTATTTGAGAAGATTCTACAATTTGAAGCGAAACATCGCCGTCTGTATTTTTCAGCCAGAAAGGCCCGCCTCCCGGTTCACCTTCGTTTTTCACCATTCCACAAACGCGTATTGGCCGATTGAGCTTTGTATATAGAAGGCCTGTTTTTTCCGACTTATCCAGTTTATCAAATTCACTGCCCAGTGAAACCATTAATTCCTTCACTGCAAACTCAGCAATCCCGTTCAGTTCATCATCAATTACATTCCCGTCTTCCAGTAATTCAAGCGATTCGAAAGTCTGTTTTTGCAATTTGAGCAGCAGCCCGCCAATTACTTTTTTATACAGATAGGTTGGTTCTTTCAATCTATCGGGAACCACATTATCGATATTTTTCACAAAAATTACTTCGCCATCCAAATCATTCAGGTTTTCGATAAGTGCCCCATGTCCACCAGGTCTGAACAACAAACTACCATCTTTCTCCTTGAAAGGTTCGTTGTCCATATCAACAGCAAGCGTATCGGTAGAAGGTTTCTGTTCAGAAAAACTGATATCATATTTTACTTTGAACAAATCTTCATACAATGGCAGAACTGCTTCAATAGCTTCCAGAAATTTTGCTTTATGTTCGGGTGAAACCGTAAAATGAACATCCACATCTCCATTGCTGCACCTGGCATAATGCGCCCCTTCAACCAGGTGTTCGCCAACGGGACGGCGCGACACGTCATCGTACTGATGGAATTTCAGCAAACCTTTCGGCAGGTTAGAATAGTTCAACCCAGTTTCGGTGAGCAGGTATTTCACGATGACACCGTATTGTTTTGTATCAAGCAACCCTTCCAGCAAAAGGTCATTCTCCTGCAAGGCATTTTCAAGGTCTTCGATAAAAGCAAATTTCCTTATGTTGGCAATAAAATTATACACCGAATTGAAACTTTGGTCAGCTTCAAACTTTTTCAAATCCTCTTCCGAGCCGGTGTAAGTTTCCATGAACTCAAACAGGTTTTTGAACATCCGGCTGGCGGCACCTGAGGCAGGGACAAATTTCACCACTTCGGCATCAGGCCCATACACATTATAATATTCAGCCAGGCGGTTGATTTCAATTTCATCAAATATCTGGATGCCGTCACCTTTGGTTGCTGCTGCAACCAGGTCAACATAAGGGAAGCCCTTTTTAAAGTTTTCTATTTGAATATCAATCTGCGAAGGGGAAATGCCCTTTTGATTTAATTGTTGAAGGTCTTGTGGTGTTAGCATAATTACAATAATTTGAAAATTTGACGATGTGTAAATTTGATAATTAAAACCGATAATTTGAAAACATCGTTAACATGTTAGCAATATTGGCTTTTTAAGAGCCTACAGGAATATACTTTGAGATGATAATGTTAGGAAGGTTTAGCACACTTTTTACAAAGAATTTGCTTTACTGATTCTCTGCTAACTTTATCATTCCTATTAACTTGTAACATCGCGTGAAGCAAAGCCAGGTCTTCTTTTTCTTCTTTTGATACTGCGTTAATAATGAAAGTTTCCATTTCAAAAAATTATTTGTGCAAAATTAACTAATTAGGGATTTGGTAAACGTTAAGAAATTGTAATCAAATGGTTTTAGACAATTTATCGCAAATGATAATTTAAGTCAAGTTTAACTATGATTATTTGGCTATCGGAGCAAAAACTCATTACTTTGTTTTATGCAACCATTAGACAAGTTACTTCAGGAGAAAAAAACAAGTTTTATTGAATTCGAAAATTCTACAAAAAGAATCCTCAATTATCTACCAAACGTACTTACTGATTTTAAGGAAAAGAAAGGATATCGAATTTACACCTCGAAAATTGCAGGTGTAACAAAATTCGTTCGACCAATTAACACAAACCTTTTTATTTTCGAGCATGATCACCTAGAAGAGAACTTCAGAATCCTAAAACAGACCTTCTCAAAAATTAAAACCAGAAATCTGTTCTTTTCTGAGACAGAAAAGATTAACATCAACAAAACACTTTATACAATACAACAATCAATTGGGGCTGGTCTTGATCTCATGGTTAGTGGCAATAGCGCAAAAAAACATGCCGGTAATAGATTTGAAGAATTGATGGGTGCAGTATTTTCAGAAATTGGTATTGCCAACAGGAAGATTGCCCTTCAGATTCCTTACGAGACCGATGAAGGACAGAAGGTTTATAAGTGCGAAAATGACCTGATACTTTCTCCTCATAATGTTGTAAAATCAACCACAACCACTTTAGACAATAAGGAAATAGTTGTATCTATCAAAACAACCTCAAAAGACAGGATGGGAAAAATATTTATTGATAAGCTATTGCTGGAAAGGTTTGTTAAGCACGACCAAAAAGTAATCGGTATTTTTCTTAATGATGTACAAAGAAAGGAATCGGATAATATCAGTTTCACATTGGTATCCGGGCTATTCATGGTTTACAGCAAATTTTTAACAGAGTTAGAGGGAGTTTACTACCTCGATCCACCACCAAATGCAGGCAAGATCCCGTACAATAAATATATGAAGCCTTTCTCAGAACTCGTCACAAATGACATATTTACATTACTATCCTCTTAATTTCAACCTTCTTCTTTGTGAAGCTATTTCGTCTTTTGATCCATGAATTCGTTGTATATGGTCAGTATCCGAAAGACGTTGTTTTATAATTTCACAATAATCGCTATTCAACTCTGTCCCCAGCCAATTTCTATTAAAGGCTTCGGCCACGGCAAAGGTAGTCCCAGAGCCTCCGAAGGGATCCAATACTAAATCACCTTTTTTGGATGAGGACAAGATTATCTTTCGAAGCAATTCTACAGGTTTTTGTGTTTCGTGGCTGTAACGTTCCCAGGCTCCATTAGAAATAGTTGGGATTTCCAATACATCTTTTGGTTTGGCTCCCAAAAGGTTTGGCTCCCAGATGTAGTTTTTATCATTTCCTTTGGCATACTGAGATGTTTCAGCCTGAGTCCTTCTCGGATACTTCAAAGTATGTTCATTGTAAGGGATTCGCACTTCGTCGTTATTAAAATAGAAGTCTTTACTCTTCCTGAAATGCAAAATACTTTCATGAGACCGTCCCCAGTCATTGCCCAGGTTGGCCTTATTTCTGTAAAACCACACCAGCCATTTACAACCTTTAAAAAGATGTGATGCCGACCATTTGACATCTGCAAGGATTTCAGAAAATCCACATACATAAAGTGATCCCGTTCGTTTTAAAACCCTATGAGCTTCACTAATCCATCTCATGCTCCAGTCAACATAATCTTTCTGTGAAGCAAATGAATCCCATTGAGCCTTCTTGATATTGTAGGGTGGATCAGCAAAAATCAGATCAACAGAACCTGTCTCCAAGGATCGCAAAAAACTGATTGCATCCTCCCTAAAAAGCTTTCCCATACCGGTTTCCAGATACGGGACACGAGAATTATCATCAATTGATTCTACACCATATTCTAGCTCAAGCTGCAAATCCTCTACTAGCGAAACAACTTGAGACTCAGGATAAACACGATAATTGTTAATTGGATGACGGGAAATTGCAAATTTACCCGATTTATCCCATCGCCTTAAAGTTTCTGAGCTTACGTTTAACAATTGAGCTGCCTGGCTGATTGTGAGGTATTTTTCCATAAGATCAAAGCTTAAACAACCTTATACAAGATTGCACAGCAAAGGTAAGTATCATTAAACAATAAACAAAACATATTTTTCTTAAGTTTTTCAAATTAATGCAAATTGTCGAGCATTTTTTTCAAAAAGAATTTTTGAAATTTAAAAATAATATTACTTTTGCAGACCTCAAAAAAGCCCAGATGGCGGAAATGGTAGACGCGCATGGTTGAGGGCCATGTCTCCGTTAGGAGGTGCAAGTTCGATTCTTGTTCTGGGCACCGAATCAGAAATCAAAGCCCTGGAAAATAATTTTCCAGGGCTTTTCTGTTTTATGGCGACAAAATTAGGTACTTAATCAATATCGTTTCACAAATATGGCTTTCGCAACCGCCAACTTCTGGGAGGGTTATTGGTAAATTGTGTGTTTCCTTTTCCTTTTCCA
>Ga0075120_10003652_pt1 | contig 10485 bp, 1 predicted proteins | sample AntAceMetag02UKL_FD_69792 | JGI IMG/M metagenome (GOLD analysis project Ga0075120, IMG submission 69792) | Saline lake microbial communities from Ace Lake, Antarctica - Antarctic Ace Lake Metagenome 02UKL | ecosystem: Environmental > Aquatic > Non-marine Saline and Alkaline > Saline | place...
TCGCGATATGACTTCGACAGCGATTGCGACATTGACGTGGTGGACATCATGGCGGCGGCCAGTCGCTGGGGCTGTGAGAGCGGAGATGATTGCTACGATTCCCAGTACGATCTCGATGATGATGGCGATGTTGACGTCCTGGACATCATGACCGTGGCGGGCCGCTGGGGCTGCCAGTGCGGCGATGAGTGCTACTCGGACACGACTTCGGCAGCGAGCGGAGCGCAGCTGCCGCTGGTGATAGGGCCAGTCGAGGTACGGGTGGACCCTGACACCTCGACCGTGGCTCCGGGCGACACGTTCATGGTCGTCGTTCAGATCGAGGATGCTGTCGACGTGGGGGGCTTCCAGTTCGAGATGAGCTTCGATCCATCTGTCATCCGGATCGAGGATATCGCCCTGTATGACTTCCTGGTCAGCACAAGGCGCAGGGTGTCCATGCTGGGGCCGGTGATCGACAACGGTACGGGGACGGTGACCTTCGGCGGGTTCAGCTTTGGTGACCGGTCAGGGCCCGATGGAGACGGCGAGCTGGCAGCGATCACGCTGAGGGCGCAGGCAGCAGGCAGCAGCCCACTGACGCTGGAGAGCGCACAGATCGTGAACACGGTGGGTCGGGCGCAAAGGGCCACACTGGACAGTGCCAGCGTGACTGTCGGGTTCGGGCAGCGCACCTACCTGCCGCTGATCGTGGTGTAGCCTCAGTGACAGCCCGATTCGGCCAGGCTCGGTGCGCTGACTGATCCCAACGACTACTACTACGTGGTCACCGCGGTGAGCGGTTCGGGGTACGAGTCAGCGGTGTCCGGGCGGGTGGGCCTCTCGGAGTCCACCTGTCTTCTGCTAACGAGTGGACAGTAGTGAGCGGTGGGTTCGATGAGCGACCGGTGCGCCATGGAATAGCAGGGGCTGGCGCGAACTACTGAGAGACTGGCTGAGGGTGACACACGAGGTAGTAGCAGTGAGCAGACTGCAGCTATCAGCCTAGCAAGACGGAGGTGTTCCGTGGCCAAGAGGTTCCCTGGCATGGTGGCCTTGGTAGTGATGACCATTTGCGCAATGGCGTCGGGCAGTCCATTGGATGCAGACATCGCATCCCCCCAGCCGACCGCATCGATTGCGCACGCGTTGTCAAGGGATGCCCTGGTGCCCTACTGGAACGACTGGTATGGATTCGGGCTGGAGTATCCGGCTTCCTGGCATCTGGAGGAGAGAGATTGGCGTGACAGCACTAGTCCGCCAAACGTAGCGCGTTACAGTGTTCGATTAACCGCTCCAGATGGTGAAGCAATCAGCATCAGCGTGTGGGACAACCCCAGTGGGCTAGCCCTGATGGATTGGTTTGAGGAACACCAGAAGCCTCTTCTGACAGAGGTCGATGCCATTCCATCTGGGGCTAATGCAAAGGTGGCAGGAACGGACGCTGTCTTCATTGCAGATCGCCAGGCTCCAGGAGTGCCAGCTTCCCTTGCGACCTTGCTCCTCTGGAAGTCGTGGGTACTGCGGGCAGAGTACATTGCCCAGAATGATGGTTCCAGTCTGGCGGTCTACACGCGCATTCTGTCCTCGCTGGAATTCGGACCTACCTCTACGGTAGACCACATCCCAGCGGTGAGTGCATCTACGGTCATGAAACCGACAACTGTGCTTCCTCACGATCCCGACTGCTGCCAGAGACTTGGGCTTGTGGACCCGAACGGGAATCCGTACGACTGTGGTGAAGACGGGAACTGTGTATGGTATGCGAACTACATACGACCGGATTTCCAGGCGTTGAATCTGGGCTCAGGTTATCAGTGGGATGAGACGATCAGCGATGACGATGATCTGCGTGAGCGCTTCACGATCAGCCAAGATCCTGAGATAGGTGCCATTGCTGTGTTTGAGAGAGATTTCGGATATGACGTGAACATAACGTATGGGCACGTAGCGTATGTTGTAGACGTAAGCGGCGACAACTTCAAGGTCAAGCAGATGAGCTGGGGGGACGGGCTCTGTGAGGTGAGTACAGAAGACTACGCGAACTCATCGAGAGTTCAGTTCATTAGGGCAGGCGTAACTCTCTTCGAGGATCCTAACTACAACGGCGACTGGATCCGCCTCAGGGCAAGCGCCTCAGACTTGTATAGCGTGCCTTTCGACACGGACCCCAGCAACATGGTCGGTGACAAAGCGAGCGCGATATATGTGCCCCCTGCTTGGGATTCCTATTCCTTCCGACATCACAACTACGAGGGAGGATACCTTGGATTGTACGATCGCCGGGAAGGCGACTTGTCGGGTCTCAGTTTCTCGGATGCGTCTCCTGCCAACGACAACATTTCGTCGGTTCAGGTGGGACAGTACATGTGCTTGCTCCCGCCGTCTTCCGTCGTCCAGCTAGGAGAGGCGGGCAGCAGCAGTGGCGCCGAGGCGAGTTCGTGTATGCCCCGCCCCGATCCCGATCCCCGCCCCATTGCATCGGACAGCGCCACCTTCATCTCTCACGTCACCCTGCCAGGTGACACCATCGTCTCGCCGGGTCAGGCGCTGCACAAGGTGTGGCGCGTGCGAAACAGTGGCACCTCTACGTGGGGCGGTGGCTACCAACTGGTCTTCACCGGCGGAGATCAGATGAGCGGTCCCTCAGCAGTCAGCGTGCCAGGGACAGTGAGTCCTGGCGCGACCATAGACCTAGCTGTGGATATGACAGCGCCTTCGAATGAGGGCAGTTATGTTGGGCATTGGCGGCTCCGCAACGGGCAGGGCGTCTACTTCGGAGATGAGCTGTACGTCGATATCGGGGTTCAGGGAGACACACAGGATGGCGACATCACTGTGTCGAGCGTGAGCTATCCTACTGTGGTGGAGCCAGGCGAGAGCTTCCGACCCGAGATACGGGTACGGGTCAACTCGGGAGTGCTATCGGAGAGCCGCGGCGACTTGCTGCGAAACACCGATGGAAACCTCTACGGAGCCTGGCCTCACGTGGCGGTAGTAGGTTCGGTGTACGCTCAACAGGAATACACGTTCCATTTCTACGAGGACGATCCCATCACGGCGCCATCCATGAGGGGGACCTATGAAAGCCACTGGCGCGTATGGCAGGACGGTCACTATGCAGGGCCGGAGGTCTTGATACGCTTTGAAGTACAACCTCCTGAGAGCCTCAATCGTCCACCACATCCCCCAACCCAGGTCCGCCCTGGCGACTGGCACGTCTCTTGGGACGGTCAGGCTCCCGAACTGTGCGCGTCCCACAACGGCGACCCGGATAATGACCCTGTGACGGCGTACTACTTTGATGTCTTCGGTCCTCAGACATGGAACAGTGGTTGGATAGCAGCCACTTGCGCAACCCCCGCCGGACTGGGGTACCATACCTATGGGTGGCGAGTCAAGGTGCGCGACGACCGTGGTGCCGAAAGCGGTTGGAGCGATGAGTGGCGCTTCACCCTCGTGGACCAAGAGGTCACCATCCCCGTGATGTACTTTGACCCGGTCAGTCCGTCAGCTGCCGATGACGTCCATCTCTTTGCCGAGTCGGAGGGATGTGGTGACATGGTCACCATGCGGGCCAGCGCCAATACCGCCGATGATGGTACAGATAGCGGCGAGTGGGTCATCTTCTACGAACTGGGGCTCTCACACATCGAGCCCATGTGGTCGACGCGATCCTTCTCCAACGGCACCCACCTGGTGCGCGTGGAAGCTCGGGGATGCGAGGCTGATTGGGAACACTCCGCCGTCCGCATCGAGCCCTACACCTTACTGCACCGCCGGCCGGCTGAACCGCTGCTCATCGCCCCGATGGACGGCGAGTACGTGAGCAGCCGCTCCGTGACCTTTCTCTGGGAAGAGGCGATCCGTGCCGACAGCTACCACCTCCAAGTCAGCACGTCTCCTGATCCGGGCCAGAGTCCGATTGTCGATGTGATACTGTCGAGTGATACGACCAGCTACCTTCATGAGTTTGGTGACGACCTTGAGGCCCTGTACTGGCGTGTAGGGGCCTCCAACGACATGGGTACGAGTCACTCGCCTAGCGTCTGGCACTTTGGGATCGATCGGACCCCTCCTACTACTTCGGTGGTGCCACTGCCATCCGTGGGCTTCGAACCTCACGTATCGGTCAGCTGGCAAGGAAACGACACGCCTGCCAGCATACGGCACTACGACGTTCAGTATCGGGATGGCGAACGCGGTGACTGGCAAGACTGGATGGTGGGCACCGAATCGACGCTGGCACTGTTCCTGGGACAGCCAGGCCACACCTACTACTTTCGCTCTCGGGGGGTGGATAACGCTCAGAACCAGGAGCCGTATCCTTCCGTGGCCGACACGCACATTCTCATCGACCCCACCCAGCGGCCACCAGCACCATGGTGGGATCCATCCTACGGCGTCAAGCGCAACGTGACGCTGGTCAACAATGACAGCCGCACAATGTGGGCTGGTCACCCGGTTGGCCTGCACTTTGACGACGGCACTACTCCAACGGCCGCTCAACTGCATACTGCCTCGCTTTCTGCCATACCGGGTGATGACTTGCGCATCGTGTACAATGACGAGACAGAACTCGACCGCTATGTGCAACGCTTCACGGCAACGAAGATCGATATCTGGTTCAACACGCAGGTCGACATCCCGGGGCTGGGGACGGACTCTGACAGCCACCAACTCTACTACGGCAGTGCTAGTGCGACGACACCACCAGGCGAGATCAACGACGTTTTTGCGCCCGGAACTGACGCCAACACTGTGGGCCTATGGCATCTTCAGGAAGGCTCAGGGGGCACAGTCTACGACAGCTCTGGTCGGGGACATCACGGTACGCTGCACAACGGTGTCTGGATGGCGAGCGGACTCGGGCTGAGCGTCGATTTCGATGGAGAGAGCGCCCACATCGAGGTTGCCGGCCATCCCGATTTCGACTTGCAGCGCTTCACGCTGGAGGCGTGGATCTGGTATCCTGCCTCGGTGGGGGCCAACAAGATCATCTACCGGCCCACCAACCTGCCCGACCAGGCAGCCACCTACGGGATGGAGACATCCGGCTCCAAGATTCGTGTCGAAGGGTGTTCGGGGCCGTTGGAGAGCCATGGGGGTCCTTCATTCGGCCAGTGGGCGCATGTGGCCGGCACCTACGACGGGAGCAAAGTGCGAGTCTATCTCAACGGACGACTGGACGCGGAGCGCGATTGCACGGGTGCTCTGCGCACCAGCGACCGAGTAGTTGGAATCGGCTTCAACCCCAACACTACGGTGCAGCATTTCTACGGGCGCATGCAACACGTGCGCATCTCCAATATCGCCAGGACGTCCTTCCCATACGCTGAGCAACGGCCCCTGGACCTGGCTCCCTCCACAGCAGCCGGTGCGGAAATCGAGCAACCTGGCGTAGGTGCTGCGAACCTGGCTGTGCAGAGCATCAGCAGCTACCCCTCGAGCGTGGGCGGGCTTGTCGTGCAGGCAGTGGTACACAACGCGGGCGATGCTTCCACCACCAATGGCTTCTATGCTGATCTATACGCTGATCATGAGCCCACGGGGCCAGGAGATCTAGCCGGCAGCGTCCGGTTCTGGATTGCCAGCCCCATCGACGCAGGGGCGACGGTATCCCTGACCACTGTGCTGTCTGATGTAAGCGATGCAGTGGGGCTCTCGGCTGCTCCTTCGCAGCCCCTGAGCGAGACCCCGGTGACGCTCTACGCACAGGCCGACTCCGAGGGCGTGATCTTGGAACCTGATGAGGAGGACAACATCTCCTCAGGGCTGGAGGTGTGCATTGCCTCGCCTGATGTGTACGAGGATGACGAGGAGGCTGGGGATGCGCAGCCGATCGCGCTGGGAGCAACACAGCACCATAACATGGATAGCCGCGGTGACCAGGACTGGGTGGCGTTTGATGCGCATGGAGGAGTCACCTACAGCATCGAAACCTCGAACCTGGGGACCGCCGCTGACACGTACGTGTACCTCTACGATACCGATGGCTGCACGCTGCTGGCAGCAAACGACGACTTCCGCGGCACGTTGGCCTCGCACATCGCCTGGCAGGCGCCTGCCAATGGGACCTACTACGTCATGGCGAGGCATTGGAACCCCAACGCCGGAGGCTGCGGAACCGCCTATGATCTCTCGGTGGCCCTCCATGGCGACTTCGATCTGGACTGCGAGTTGACGGTGGCGGACATCATGGTCGTGGCCAGCCGGTGGGGGTGCGGCTGCGGCGGTGGCTGCTACGATGAGCGCTACGATATGGATGGCGACTGTGACGTCGATGTGGTAGACGTCATGACCGTGGCAGCCAGGTGGGGGTGCCAGTGTGGCGATGCCTCGTGTGCGGCAGGGCTGTCTGCTAGCGGCCATCCAGAAGCCATACTACAGACAGCACAGCCCGTGCTGCGATTGGAGCCGAGCACCTCCATCGTGGCTCCAGGTGAGTCTCTCGCCGTGGCCGTGAAAGTCGAGGACGCCTCCGACTTGGGCGGGTTCCAGTTCGCCCTGCACTTCGACCCGGCGGTGGTCCAGGTCGAGGACATGAGCCTAGGCGACTTCCTGGCCAGCACCGGGAGAACCACTACTCCGCTGGGTCCGGAGATCGACAACGCCGCAGGGATAGCGACCTTCGGCGGATTCAGCTTTGGAGACCAAGCCGGGACGCGTGGAGATGGCATGCTGGTGGAGATCAGGATGATGGCGAAGGAGACTGGAGCCAGCATGCTGACGCTGGAGAACGCACAGATCGTGGACGCGGTGGGTCGGGCGCAAAGAGTCACACTGGACAGTGCCAGTGTGACTGTCGGGTTCGGGCAGCGCACCTACCTGCCGCTGATCGTGGAGTAGCCGCGGTGGCAGCCCATATCGGCGAGGCTCGGCGCGCTGGCTGATCCGAGCGACTACTACTACGTGGTCACTGCAGTTACTGGTGGCGGGCACCAGTCAGTGCCGTCGAGGCGGGTGGGGAAGTTCGGGTTTGCATTGGTGCCAGGCGGCGGGTAGGCGTGGGTCTCAGTGCGGCATATGGAACGGCGGCTGCCGGAGAGGAGGTGGCCGTGTGCTCACGGGACCCACCGAGGGGGCATTGGACATGGATCTTCGACGAGTAGCAGTCCTGTGTTTCGGGTTCGGCCTGGCTCTGCTATTGCCAAGCGGGGCGCTATCTGAACCGGCGGCGCCAGCTGTCTTCTCGTGTGGCGATGGGAGCGAGATGCCGCTGGTGGAATGTCAGGCACTGGCTGAGCGGGCAGCCTCTTCGCAAGAGCGCCAATCGGGCACGTGGCACACGCGCACCGCCGATCCACTGCTGAGTTGGGAGTCGGTGACCGTGGTCCATTCTGGTGGCGAGACGTACAGTCCTGCCATCGCGATGGGGCCTTCCGACGAGGTGTACGTAGGCTACCAGGATGGCCTCTGCGATGGCTACGTCCTCCGATCGGACGATTCGGGAGACACCTTCGGCGAGAGAGTGCACTCTGCTACTCTCGTGTGCCAATCGTTTGCCTTGGCAGCAGGCGACGAGGGGAGCGTCTATTTCGCCTGGAACCGTGAGGCCATTTCGATGACCCAATCGTCCGACCACGGAGCCTCGTTTCCAACAGAAGTGAGGGTAGATGACGGTACCGTTTACGCCATCAACCCTTGGGCGCGGCCTGATCTTGCCTTGGGTACCGACGGAAGCCTGTATGTGGTCTTTGCCCCGGACTGGCCCGACGCAGTATTCTTCACCAAGTCCACAGACGGAGGCAGTAGTTTCTGCCCACTCGTGCGTCTGGCTGAGATTATCGACTATCGAGGAGTACCATCGATTGCTGTCGCTCCCAGCGGGACTGTCTATGTAGTTTGGGCGACAGGGAACGCCGCTCACTTCAATGATCTGTACTTCACAAGATCGACCGACGGAGGAGACACATTTGAAGACGCCCAGCGCTTAAACGAGGTGAGTCTGTCGGTCCCTCAGCAATTCCTCAAGTTCGACTTGGCCAGCGCTGGGAATGATCATGTCCACGTCGTCTGGACTGACGAGCGGAATGGCAACCGAGACACCTATTACGACCGTTCTCTGGACGGAGGGGCCACTTTCGAGGGGAACGTAATGCTCAACGATGATGCCGGCCAGCAAGATCAGACCCTTCCCTCGATCGCTGTAGGACGATCTGGCGAGGTTATGGTGGCTTGGTTCGATATGCGAAGCACTGTGTATGGAGGGACCTGGGGAGACATCTATACTGTGCTCTCAACCGATAGAGGGGCCTCCTTCTCGACGAACGTCAGGGCGAACCCCGAGGTTGGTTCTGTCCCCGGCTCTGGGTCAGGCTGGTCAGCGGTTGCGTTTGACGGATGGGGACGGCCACACGTAGTGTGGAATGACTATCATGAGATTCTGCACGTTCGCGCCGTTGGTCCGACGCCGCAGTTGTCCGTTGCTCATCTTGAAGTCACCCAAGCCATCCAGGACGAGCAGAACGGCGTGCCGCTTATCGCCGGCAAGCCTACGTTCGTGCGCGTGTATGTGGATTGCGGGTTCGGGTGTACATCCCTGCGAGACGTCACAGGTGTACTGCGCGGCTACGGACCCTCGGGGGAGCTTCCAGGTTCACCGCGTTCCCCGGTCAATCGCTCCATCACTGCGCAGCACGTGAGTTGGCAGAGTCAGCGCGGGTCCCTGGACAAGACCCTGAACTACCAATTGCCAACGGGATGGGACTCTGGCACAGTGACGCTAACTGCTGAGATTAGTGGCACAACTACGAGTGAAACGGTCACGTTCGAGGAGGCGAGGGACGTAACCGTCATCTATCTCCCCGTACGGCACGATGGCCAGGTGCCGACCTCGCGGATCGAGAGCGCCCATCACTGGGCGATGGGGGTTTGGCCCAGCACACACATCAACTATGTTCCGTGGTCTATTATGAATTGGTCACCTCCTATATCTTGTTACGTGCAGCCGGTTTCGAGATGTCCTGCTCTCCCAGAAGAAACGGAAGTCGAGCGATACATACGCTGTATGAGGACCTGCTTTAGCGCGGATCTGAAAACCAAGCTCACCGAGATGTACTGGCAAGGACGTGAAGATGAAGAGGGATACATCTTCGGCTGGCTGCCAGAAAGTGCAAACCTGGGAGCTGGTGGATCCTCCGATCCAAGCTGGTCGCCTGGTGGGGTAGGGAAGGCTGCTTGGGGGCTTGATTATCCCACAGAAGGGCCAAGGGTCTTCGCCCACGAGATCGGTCATCTCATGGAGCAGCAGCACACCAATACGGGCGAGTGCCCGGACAAGGACCCCAGCACGGACTGGCCGTATGCGAGTGCCCGGATCGACGAGTATGGTCTGGATGGCTTCGGCTTTGGCTGGCTGGCGTCATCTTCCAACGCCGTTAAGACCCCCACCGGTCACTGGGACTACATGTCCTACTGCGGCAAATTGGAGGACAATGATGTCTGGACGTCAGCATGGACGTATGGTCAGATCTACTCCGAAACCCTGCAGATACCGGCTGCCGCTCTGGTAGTCGAGCCGCTGATCGGATCGGAGCCCCACTTGATCGCCAGCGGGTTGGTCTTCACCGACGGCATGGCCTTGTTGAACCCAGTGTGGATCATCAGCACTGCCGTTCCTGGCGACAACCCTCCAGCGGGCGCGGCATACTGCCTGGAAGCGCAGGACGGCTCCGGCACGCCTCTGGCTGGCCATTGCTTCGATCTGGCCTTCCTCAACTATGAGACTGGCGAACCCACGGCGGTCGATGGCTTCAACGTGATGCTGCCCTATCCGGCTGGTGTGACCCGCATCGTGCTCAGGAAGGGCACCGCTGAACTGGCAGTCCAGTTGGTCAGCGATAGCGCTCCGGTAGTCACTGTCACCTCCCCCAACGGCGGCGAAACCTGGGCCGCCAGCGATACCTATACGATAACCTGGACTGCCAGTGACCTCGACGGCGATCCGCTGACCTACAGCGTGCTCTACAGCCCCGATGGAGCAGATTGGGTCCCCGTTGGAGCTGCGATCACGACCACGCAACTGGCGGTCTCCGCGGCAGAGTTGGCTGGAGGGAATGCGGCGCGAGTGCGCGTGATGGCGACGGATGGCGTCAACACTAGCACAGATGAATCAGATGCAGCATTCACGGTTGGCCTCAAGCCGCCCGAAGTATTTATCGTCAGGCCCGAGGAAGATGGTGTGGCCCTGGGTGACACTTCGGTATGGCTGGAAGGCTCGGCCTACGATAGGGAAGATGGCATGCTTGAGAGCACATCTTTGCAATGGCAGTCCAGCCGTGACGGGCCATTGGGAACCGGTTCGCTGGTGCTCGCTAGTCTCTCCCACGGCCAACACACCATAACGCTCACGGCGACCGATAGCGATGCAGAAACCACGACAAGGACGGTGGAGATCCTGGCGACCTTCCGCGAGGACATTGTGGCCGACTGCAGGGTGGACATTGTAGACGTCATGACCGTGGCCAGCCGGTGGCAGTGCCAGTGCGGCGAAGAGTGCTACAA
>Ga0075120_10003655_pt1 | contig 10480 bp, 8 predicted proteins | sample AntAceMetag02UKL_FD_69792 | JGI IMG/M metagenome (GOLD analysis project Ga0075120, IMG submission 69792) | Saline lake microbial communities from Ace Lake, Antarctica - Antarctic Ace Lake Metagenome 02UKL | ecosystem: Environmental > Aquatic > Non-marine Saline and Alkaline > Saline | place...
ACAACACTCCGTCCATGAAGTCTTGCTAAAGCTGCTTTTGCATCTCCAAGCTTTTCCAGAATTTCAATTGTTTGATATAGCTCTTTTCTGATTGGTAATGGTGGAATATTATTCCAAGGAATATTTCTGTCAGGGTTGATTGGATAAAGTATTTCTTTCATTAGTTCGTCTGATTTTTAATGTTTAATTTAAGTCAGACCTCAAAAATACTAATTTTTGCCGCACAAACATTAAATTATATACAAAATAATGTCTAGTCAGGTTTTGGCATTAAAAAGTTGTTTTAAACATGCCTCAAACATTAATTGCGGTTATTATTGATGTTTGCCCGAAATGTGACAAAACGGCGAGTATAAGAATAGTAGCCGACTGCGTTGCATTTTCCTGTCAAGTTACAATAAAGTTGAAGCTGGCTACAAGCCTTGAATTTACTATAGTCTCGGCTATTATTTTTATGCATTGTTGAACTAAATCCCTTCAAGATAGCTTTAATAAAATATTTCCATAATTTTTATTTCCAAATTCTTACATCTGCAAATATAATGATTCAAAATAAATCCAATTAGTTTTTTCCCTTCCTGAAATTTCCAGGCAAAACATTAAAACCCGTCGTTAAGTACATAGTTATGGGATGTAGTTCAATATAGCCTGCTCCGATTTCCCGCAGGACTCATCGCTGGGTTTCCGCTTTGACGGAACAGGCTTTACAGACCGCTCAGAGGCCTATTTATTGGCAGTAGTTATTTCTTCAATCAGGTTCTGGATACATCCAATATTTTACCTCTTTAATTTTATACTTATTTCTAATAATATTAGGTAGTTCAACGTCTTCAACTTTGATATGAAGTTCATTAGCAATGTGTATTCTTAAAGATTCATCATCATAGGAAAGGCTGCTAAACGCGTTTTTACTTGGAAAGTCTTTTTGATATTTAACCCATAAACTTACCATTAGTAATTCATCCTCTGATAAAGTATTTTGTGAAGATCTTGCAAACCATTTTCCTTTTGTAAATAATTTTTCGTCTAATCCGGGCAAACCTGTTGCTCCCTTATTATCTGAGGCGTATTCCACCATAGCATAATAATAATTCGTTCTCACCAATTCTTTACTTGGTACAAGCATTATAATTATTAAGTCGATTTTGTGTTTTTTACTTAGTTCATAAGCGGCTAACATTGATGTTTGAGCAAATTCATCATATGTATTTGCGTCTGAAATAATCGAGAATTCTTTAATAGTTCTTTTGTTAGCCTCTAATTTTATATTTTCTTCTGCCACAATCTCATAGTCTTTAGCATGAACCAGTATTGATTTAATTCCTTGACAACTAGAACTAAAAAATATAAGGTTAAGCCCTATGATTAAAAATAAATTTCTCATTCGTTTTTTTTTATTACTGCAACAACGTTCTGAATAAACTGCGTTTTATGCAGTTTATTTTTTGTTAACAATTTCTTTATTTCTCAATATTTGTTTTTACTTCTCTCCAACCTTTCGATAATTGATTCGATAATTCTTTAATCAATACTGCGTTTTCTTCTCGAAGAGCTATGTTTTCATTTTCATCAGGATCAATTTCGTTGTTATATAGCTCATTAATTACATACACACCTTTTTGTTTGATTACATTATCCCAATAATACCATTCAACGTAGTGGTATTTGTTCGTTTTCATGGAATAGCCCATATAGCGTTTCCCATCAGGTGTTACTTTCGGACGTCTATGAAACTGACTAAAAGCAGCTGTTTTCCATTCTTTATCAGGGTTCTCTAATAAAGGCACAAAACTTGTCCCTTCCATATAGTCAGGAACTTCAATGTTACACATTTCGCATAAAGAAGGAAATATGTCGACTAGTTCGGTAATAGCGAAAGTTTGTTTGCCCTTATTTTTTTGATCTGGGCTATATATTATCATTGGGGTATGAATATCGATATTGTAGTTAGATTGTTTGCACCAACTATTGTGTTCGCCTAATTTCCATCCATGGTCTCCCCAAATAATGATTATGGTATTATCGTAAATATCCAAATCTTTAAGCTTTCGGATTAGTTTTCCAATTTGGGCATCAATATAGCTTACACTTGCATAATATCCATGTTTTAAAACTCTGGCTGTGTCTACTCCTAATTTATTTTTAGTAGGGTGTTCAAGATGCGAAAAACCATCATAGCCTCTTAGTTCATACATGGAATTCATAGACATAATAGGTGAGTTTTTAGGAACAAAAGAGTTTCTGGCCAGCGGTATACTATCCCTATCGTATAAGTCCCAATATTTTTTAGGTGCTGCAAATGGCAAGTGCGGACGAAAATACCCTAATGCCAGATAAAAAGGTTGGTCGCTCTTTGATAATCGGGTTAACGTTTTTATTGCTAATTTGGTTTGGGCTCCATCATAATACATAGTATCATGTACGACCTCCATTTCCCATGCCGGTCCATTGTTCCATCCGTCTGCATAATAATTTGGCCGTAGAGAGATGATGGAATCTCTTTTGATTTTCTGTTTTCGTTGAGTATTCTCATTTATATAAAATGTTTCACCATCTCGTTTTAACCATTCAGGACGCAGGTATCTTGAAGGGCGCAAATCAGGCTCATCCCACGAAATAGAATCAGGCATGTAATTATGGAAGATTTTACCAATATTTACTGTGTGGTAACCAAATTTATTGAAATGCTGAGGCATTGTGATTATGTCAGGATTAATCTCTCTGAATTTATCCGCCAAATGCCATACATGATTTGAATTCGGCCTTACACCGGTCATCAGACTTGCTCTGGAGGGAGCACAAACTGCTGCTTGACAATAGGTATTTCTAAAAGTTATACCCTCTGAGGCGACACCATCAATATTAGGTGTTTTTATGTATGGATTGCCATATACACCTATATCCGGTCGCAGGTCATCTACTGATATAAATAAAATATTTGGATGCTGTTTTTCTTCTTCAGTCTTTTTTGAAGCTGTGTTGCAGCCAATTAAAATACTCGTTGATGTAGCAATAATACTCAGATTTTTAATTGATATTTTTTTCATGTGTTTATTTTATTTTTTTATGAATGTTGGGTAACGTTCAGTGTAAGAAGCGTTAGGCATTTTAAAGCACTACACTTTCTTACAATTTACATTTTTATTAAAAGCACTCATATTTAATTTACCTGCTTATTGCCCAATGATTTTTACACTTTGTTGAACTAAATCCCTATGGGAAAGCTTTAATAAAATATTTCCATAATTTTTATTTCCAAATTCTTATATCTGCAAATATAATGATTCAAAATAAATCCAATTAGTTTTTTCCCTTCCTGAAATTTCCAGGCAAAACATTAAAACCCGTCGTTAAGTACATAGCCATGGGATGTAGTTCAACATGGACTCATCGCTCGGTCTTACAGACCGCTTAGAGTCCTATTTATTGTGTGCAGTATTATTATTTATTTATTCTGTGTGCAAATTTCAAGTTAATAATGAACATTGGTGTCTTTTTCTTATAGTCTGTATATTCCTGTCCGAAACGTTTTTCGAGTTCTGGTTCTTCAATTTTTTTTAATTCAAGTACATTGGTAATAATAAATAATGGAGTAAAAATCAGAACCAGAGAAAAACTACTAATCCAAAACCCGGTTCCAAATATTAGAAAGAAGATACCTGTCAACATAGGATTTCGAGAATATGCATATGGACCAGTAATTACTAAATTTGGTGGAGGATTCGCAGGTACAGGAGTTCCTTTTGATTTTAAAAAATATATTACTGACCATCCAACAAAGAAAAAGCCAACTATCAAAAAAAAGGGAATAATTATTATGCTCCAATTATCTAAATTTAAGCTTGGTAAATTCAGTATATTATCAGTATAAACTGCTGCTGAAATGAATATGAGTATAAATACACCCAAAATTATAACTCCAATAGGTGTAAGCAGGTTTCGAATCTTTTTAGAACCTGTTGAAATAGTATATAGATAATTAATCCAACTCTGTTTTATACTCATGATATTTTATCCTTTATGTAATGTAAAATCTCATCTGCAGCTTTTATATGAGAATTTTTTTCCTCTTTGTTAAAAATAGATTTAAATTTTATAGCTTGCTTTTTGTATTTTGAATTCGTTGTCAGATGAGTGGCATTTCGAAACAATTTTTTTGGTGTAATTTTCTTTATGTTCGTTTCTATACCAATTCCCATTTCTTCTACTCTTTTAGCAATCATTTCTTGTTCAAATTGATGTGGTAGTAAAAGCATAGGCACACCACTACAAATAGCCTCATTTACACTATTCATACCAGCATGAGTAATAAATAACTCAACATGTTCTAGAAGCTTCTGCTGGGGTACAGATTGTTTAATCAAAAAATTATTAGGGATATTATTGAATTCCTTCAAATCTGTCTCGAAGCCAACTGCAATTACAACAAAGTACTCAGTATTGCTAAAAGCTCTTAAACAAGTTTTATAAAAACCCAGATTATTATTATGCAGTGTTCCTAATGAAACATAAATAACTCTTTTATTATTCAATTCATTAAAAGGGAAATTAGTTGATTCATTTTTAAAAAACATTGATGGTCCAACAAAACGATAGGTGCTTTCTGATTGGAATACATTGGGCTCCATTTGTTTTGATGTATAGACAATATTTAGATCTTCTTTATTAATTAAAACATCTCCAAGGGATAACTTAATGCCATACTTTTTTTTAAGAATATGTTTGAAGTTATTTTTTAATTTATATAACCCAACTTTTATAAGGAAAGGAGCAGTATAGGCAGTTAAAGAGATTGAGGATTTTGTGATAGGATAAGAATGCATAAGGTTAATTGCTGGAATACCCAAAATTGATGCAATATGTTTACCCCAAGTACATAATGAATCATGGATGATATAATCAGGGTTTTCTTTACGAATTATATCTAAATTATAATCCAGCTTATCGACAGTCATTTCAACGGTCAATTTGAGAGCAACAAATAAATTATCATTCTTGAAATATTTAAATTCATTAATTAAACCTTGAAAAGGTCGGAATTCAGCTCTTGTTTTTTCAATCTTATTTCTAAACTCTTCAGTACAATAGTAAATGATTTCTTCTCCTCTATTTACCAATTCAGAAACTGTAGCAAGCAGAGGATTAATACATCCATGTGTTGGGAAATTCAGAATTATAACTTTGCTCATGGTTAATTTGTCTTATATTGCACACAACCCGGTAAGTATAAGAATAGTAGCCGATTGCGGGCTTTATAACTATCAGGTTACAAGACCCCGATAGCTATCGGGGGAAGCGGGTTGCAACCCTTGATTTTACTTATGCCTCGGCTATTATTTTTATACATTGTTGAACTAAATCCCCTAGGGATAGCTTTTATAAAATATTTCCATAATTATTATTTACAAATTCTTATATCTGCAAATATAATGATTCAAAATAAATCCAATTACTCATTTTTCCTTCCCGAAATTTCCAGGCAAAACATTAAAAACCGTCGATAAGTACATAGCTATGGGATGTAGTTCAACATAGCCTGCTCCGATTTCTCGGAGAACTCATCGCCGGGTCTTACAGTTCGCTCAGAGTCCTATTTATTAGCTGTTCGTTCTTTTTCTTTATCTTTTTTTGCCATGTCAAAATTAATTGTATTTTTGTAACCATTGAATAAGGTTTAATAATGTGGTTATATGAAGGATTATTTGTCATTATCAGAAACAGCAGAGCTTATTGGTAAAAGTAAAGAAACTTTACGAAGATGGGATAAAGAAGGCATATTAAATGCTTTACGAGAACCTGTTTCAAATTATCGGGTTTATAAAAAATCTGATGTTCAAACACTGTTAGGTTCATTATTTGATGATATTATTGATAATAAAGTTTCAAATTTTATAGAACCTAAAAAACAGTTTTCAGTATTAGAACTTTTTGCAGGTGCTGGCGGACTAGCTGTTGGTTTGGAAAAGGCAGGTCTGAAATGTGTGGCATTAAATGAAATTGATAAATGGGCATGTCAAACGCTTAAAAGTAACAGACCTAATTGGAATGTATTAGAGGGCGATATTAAAGATTTTGATTTTACTCATTTTAGAAATAAAGTTGATGTAGTTACAGGTGGATTTCCTTGTCAAGCCTTTAGTTATGCTGGTAAGAAGCTTGGACTTGATGATGCCCGGGGTACACTTTTCTATGAGTTTGCTAGAGTTGTTCAAGAAGTCAATCCTGCAATTTGTATTGGTGAAAACGTACGTGGGTTATTAAGTCACGAAAATGGAAAGACCTTACGAGGAATGATTTCAATTCTCGATGAAGTTGGATATAATGTTGTGCCTATTAAAGTTTTAAAAGCAATTCATTATAGGGTTCCGCAAAAGAGGGAAAGGATAATCTTGGTAGGAATTAGAAAAGATATTGATATAAATTTTGAATATCCAAAACCCCATAGCAAAATTTACAACTTGGAAGATGCACTGAAAAAAAGTGAACTTTACGATACTGATGTTCCAAAGTCAGAAGGGGCAAGCTATCCAAAATACAAAAAGAAAATTCTTGACCTTGTTCCCCCAAAAGGATACTGGCGTGACCTACCAGTTGAAATCCAGAAAGAGTACATGGGTGGTAGCTTTTATTTAGGAGGTGGTAAAACTGGAATGGCTCGTAGGATTGGCTGGGATGAACCTTCATTAACGTTAACTTGTAGTCCTGCTCAAAAGCAAACCGAGAGATGTCATCCAGAAGAAACCCGTCCTTTTACTGTTAGAGAATATGCTCGCATTCAAACTTTTCCTGATGAATGGAAATTCTCTGGTTCAGTGGCACAACAATATAAACAGATTGGAAATGCAGTTCCTGTTAATTTAGGACAAGAAATTGGATTTTCAATTGTGAAATTCTTAAATGAATTTTATACTATGAAAAGTCAAAAAGTGGTGAAGTTTTAATTTCTGCCGCCAAAGTATTACAGCCTTTATTTATTAAATCTTTTGTGTCTATACTATTAATACTTTTATGTAGTTCAGAAACCAAACCATTATAAAAATTTGGAAAGCCTGTTATTCTATGCCAAAAATCTTTACCAATAATTACAGGATGGGTTTTGTCAATAGCTTTATAATGCATACTTAATTCATTTGGTTCCCCATAGAGTACACCTACAATAAAATCAGAATTACTTATTCCTTTAAAAGCCTTATTTGTTCTTGCTAAATTTATGGTTTTAGTGAATTTTTGAATTAATGGCTTAACATCTTCCGAATTAATTGTATTCGGACCTGACTTTAATTGACACCATTTTTTTCTTTGGTCAATTTTGTCAACAAATTCTATATCCATTCCTTTTATAAGTGAACCACTCGCAATACCAAGGTCAGCAAACATATTTTGAATTCTAGTTCCAAAAGATGTATTTATAGAAGTCCCAAGTACACGAGGATAAAATAAGGCTTTTGCAACTCCTTCTGGGCTGTAATTTCCTTCAAGAACTTTAGATAGATATTTTACAACGATAGGGTTAATGTTGTAGGACTTTAACTTTGAGTTTTTTTTTAGTGATGCTTCAATATGATTACTAAAAATATTTGTCTCAAAATAATCTACAATTTTCTGTATAAGTATTTTCTCTGTCATATTTTATTTCTAAATAAATCCAAAGATAACAATTTTAAATTTGTGAACTCAAAACGCTTTTTCAGAATGACCGCTAACGGTCGCGTATAAAAATAGTAGCCGACTACGTGGCACTTTCCTATCAAGTTACACAAAAGCTGAAGCGGGCTACAACCATTGAATTCACTACTGATTCGGCTATTATTTTTATACATTGTTGAACTAAATCCCTTCGGGATAGCTTTAATAAAATATTTCCATAATTTTTATTTACAAATTCTTAATTCTGCAAATATAGTGATTCAAAATAAATCCAATTAGTCTTTTTCCTTTCCTGAAATTTCCTGATAACTCATCAAAACCCGTCGTTAAGTACATAGCTATGGGATGTAGTTCAACATAGCCTGGCTGGGTTTCCGCTATTGCGGAACAGGCTTTGTAGACCGTTCAGAGTCCTATTTATTACCACACGTTTTTTTATTCTTCTTTCCAAATAGTCTCATAATCAATTTCATCTCTTTTTACCCCAATAAGTCTTTTTATCTTCTTCAAAATTTCTTCTTCTCTCCATTTAATAAAAGAACTGTACTTTCGGAAATCAAACATATCTCTGTCAATCAGTGATTTTTTTAGTATCGAATCATCAACATCAGCAAAGTATTTTTTAGGGTGTTTATTTGATTTATTTTGATTTTTTGTTTTTGCAAGAATCCAAAAGTTTCCAAAAGTATTTATTTCGCCCCAGTCGTATTCCTTTTCTTTAAGAGTGGATTTTGGGAAAATATGGTCAAGTTCAGGTGAATTTCTCAAATATTTAACTTTTGTTCCCAGTTTTCCTTGAAGTAAATGCAAAGTCAAATGTCTGTTTCTTTGCAATAGGCTTTTGTCAAAAGATAAATAACCTTCCCAATAATTTGCCCACCAAATTGACTCGTCTAATGGGAAACTAAAATCATTTTTCGCTGATAGTGGTTTTAATTCTTCTCTAATGAATTTTCCAATTCTACTATCACCATATCGGCTAAATGGACGTGTGAAACTAAAAATGTACATTGCTTTTTTCAGTTTGGCAATTTCTCCATTTGGTACAAGGTTGTCAGGTGTGTATGAAAGGTAATAAACCAATGGTATTAAATTTAAGTAACCACCTATTAAACTGCTGTTTAATATATTACACTCGTCCTCCATAAAGTCAACTAACGACCTTATTGCATTACAAGTTCTTTTGTAATTTTCCTTTACTATCTTAACATTTGAATGTTTTCGTAACAAATCAACATCGAATTTTGAACCTAAATTGGAAACTGTAAACAGCGACCTTATTACAAAATCAATGTCAATTCCAAGATTGTTACCTTCATTAATTTCTCTAATAAAGTCAGGTAATTCTTCTGATGATTCTTTCCAATTTAATTTTAGCATACTAAAAATTAAATCGGAACGGCTTAATGTAATTCCTTGCCTATTAATTCTAACAAAGGCTTCTAAAATATCTGATTCTGATTTTCTGTCTTGACTATCCTTTGGTTTGTTTTCATCTATTGTGGAAACTTTTAAAACATTAGGGTCATTCGTAATTGAATGAATAAGTTTGTTCATATTAAGTTCAAGTCTTAAAACTTCCTCATCGGATAAAATAAAGTCTTTTTGAAATTTATTCTTTAGAGTCAAGCGACTTTCTGGACTTGAATTTAATATTTCTTCTACTGAAAAAAACAAAGGAATTTTTTCTTCCTCATTATTGTTGTTTTTATGGTTGTCATTTCTTCTTTCAATAGTCGTTTTATTAATATCGCTTGCTGTTGAATTTGTAAGAAAACGAAAAATAAAAAACACTTCTCTAAAATCATCTGCTTGCTTTCCGCTCAATAAATCAAAATATAAGATTTTATTATTGAGTCTTCCATTCAGAGCAATAAATAAGGATTGCAGTCTTTGTTGTCCATCTAAAACTAATTTAAGTCTGCTTTCTTTATCATTATCTTTAAATGAATATTTTGAGTCAGACTGATAATCTTCATTAAATTCTCTGTATTTAATGTTCAAGTACGTTTCCCACAATAATACTATTCCTAGTGGATAACCTCGCATTATTGAGTCAAACATCATTGTTATTCTATTCTCCTTCCATACAAAGTCACGCTGTATTGCTGGTAAAACTATTTCTTCGTTATCAATTTGGGTTATTAAACTACTAATCATATTTCTTATCTTTTTTTTAAATGTGTGGTAACATTTGTGTATAAGTTTACCTATATTTTTTCATTACCCCTTTTAAAAAGTACCTATATTCTACAAAATAGGTATGTAAAAGGTAATTGTTTATTAACCGCTATCTTCATAAATCGAATCTAAAGGATTTTTAAATCTACTGATATCAGTCTTTGCTACATGTGTGTAAATTTCCGTGGTTTTAGAACTGCTATGTCCCGGGAATTCTTGAATGTATCTTAGATCTGTTCCGTTTTCAAGATGATGGCTTGCAAACGAAGGCCTAAGTATATACGGCTTTTCATCTATATTATCATAAAATAATATGATTTCCGGCTTTTTCAAATTCTTGATTGTTTGTTTAATACAAAAAGCAAATATATGATAAAGTTTATTTAGAATCAATACAAATTACATTTGTTATCTGTTTAAAGGTTAAAGCCCTTCAATTTCATCGCTTTACTTTAGTTTCTATGAATATTTAATGTCGAATATCGATTAACGAATAATGATTTAAGAAGTGTTTTTTTGTGTAAGTACCATTATGTCCTTCCCTGAAATAGGTTGACTATTTTAGGAGGAAAAAAAATGATAAAGCAAGGAAAAAAGTTAAGAAAAAGAAGAGTTTTTTCAGAAGAGTTTAAGAAAGCTCGAGTAAAAGAAT
>Ga0075120_10003657_pt1 | contig 10469 bp, 8 predicted proteins | sample AntAceMetag02UKL_FD_69792 | JGI IMG/M metagenome (GOLD analysis project Ga0075120, IMG submission 69792) | Saline lake microbial communities from Ace Lake, Antarctica - Antarctic Ace Lake Metagenome 02UKL | ecosystem: Environmental > Aquatic > Non-marine Saline and Alkaline > Saline | place...
GGATAAGATTTTCAAGAATTTCTCTTAATGTTTCTATGTCTTCTCCCATTGCTTGTGAAGACATGGATTCCTGCATTTCGCTGAGCTTTTTAGAAAGTTCTTTCATCTGGCTCGAAGCATTTTTTTGAGATTTTGAGGCTTTGCTGTTATTATTTTTATTCAGTTGCTCTTTGCTGTCATTCATTTCCTGTTCAATACTTTCTTCTTTTTCGTCGGTGTTTTCAAAATTGTTTGGCTCTTCTAATTCTTTGTTTTTTTTATCAAGTTCATCTAATTTTTTTCTGATGTCATCAAATTCAGTATTAAGTTTTTCTTGTTCTGTTTTTAGTTTTTTGTTATCACTTTGTTTTTCCTTTGTTTCTTCAGAAAGTTCTTCCTGCTTTTCGGCTAATTTATCGAGCTTATCAATAGCTTCCTGGAGATTTTTTTCAAATTCAAGTTGTTTAAAAATTTCAAGATTCCTGTCTAATTCTTTTTCAAGGTCTTCGTTGTTAAGTTTCATCTTTTCAAGCATATCACCAACTTTGTCTTTGTTAAATTCATCGAGTAATTTCTCAAATTCTTTAAAAAGTTCTTTCATTTCATCGGTCATCAATTCTTCAAAAAGTTTTTCGAGTTGCTTTTGTTTTTCTAAAATATTTTCATCGATTTTTTTGAATTGCTGTTCTTTTATTGATTTTTCAATATTTTGTTTTTTAATATTTTCAACATTTTTTGTCAATGCTTTTTGTTTGTCAAGCAAATCCTGTATTTGCTTTTTTTCCTGCCATGAAATATCTTTTTTTTCTAATAGTTTTTTGTTTAATTCAGTAATATCTTTTTGTAGTTTTTTAGAATCCTTAATAGCTTTTTCAATATTATCTTTTAGTTGCTGATTTGAATTTTCTGCATTTTTTTCTATTTCTTTTAGTGTTGGTACTTTATAAATCATCTTTTGAGAACGTGATGATTTACTGCCGTTAACAGCATCGTTGTCCCATATTTCAAAAAAATATTCCAATTCATCGACGGGATTTAATTCAATTGACATTAAATCAAAATAATGATAAAATTGTTGTTGATTAACAGATTTGTTTAATTGAAGGACAGTTTTCTTTCCCGAATCTTTACGATTTAAAGAATCTGTTTTGTTTAGAAATTTATAGTTAAAAGTTAGTAGTTTAAAACCATAGTCATCTTTAATAAAACCTTTAAAATAAAGACGGTTTTCAAAAATCGAATCTTTATATTCTTCAACTTTGATGATGGGATAAATATCAGGAATAATATTAATTGAATAAAAAAGTGAGTCCGAGTTTTCTAAAAATTCGTTAGAAGTGCCGATTGAATATGTTTGGCTCTTTAAGAATTTGCCGGTAAAATTGAAGGTATTTGATTTGTTTTGTTTTAATCTGAGCAATTTATCTTTAATCCTGAAATTAATTGTTTTGGTGTCTTTAGTGAAAAATTTCCAATTAATTTTTGTGCCGCAGGGAACAATTAAATCTCCGGTGTTTTCAAGGGTTTCGTTAGTTCTGCCTGTGTATTTCGGGTAATTTAATTCAATAGAAAAATCCAGAATTATTGGTTTTGGCAAAACATTGATTTCATAAAAATTTGATTTGATGTTATCGGCAACAAGCTGAAATTTTGTATTTTTTTGAATATTTTTAAATTTATGATAAAAAAGAATTGTACTTGTTTTTTCTAATTTATATTGAGCATTGTCAGTTTCAATGTAAGCATTTTCGGGAATTTCGTTACCATTTATTTTTATGTTGAGAATAAAATCTTCCTGTTGGATGGCTGTTAATTCTTTGTTTAATATTTCAAAAGAAAATACTGCTTGTTTTTCGTAAAATTCATTATGATTGAGCAGTCTTGTTGTAGGTTCTGTAATCATGCTGGGAGCAATAATCAGAATGATAATAAGAAAAAAGAATGGTGGCAAGGCATACTTTAGGTATTTGCGATTTTTCGAAAAATCAATGGCAAAAACAAAAGGAATAGGTTTTAGTTTATCAATTTTTTGATTTATACTAGCCTCTATCAGAGCTTGATTTTGAGAACCGGAATTTTTAATTTCTTTGAGCTGCAAAGTGTTTAACAGCTTATCTTTTACATCTAAAAAATGTTTTCCTATTATGTCGGCAGCTTGTTTATGAGAAATGATTGTTCCGATTTTAAAAAGCTTTGACAACGGAATAAAAACTAATTTTATAAGAATAAGAATGTTTGTAATTATGTAAACATAAAAAAGAATTGTTCGGATAAGAATTCCAAAATGAGCAAAATATTCTAAAATCGCAAGGGAAATATAAAACAATAAAAGTGTCGCAATAGCATAGATTCCACCTTTTATAAGTTGGTTCTTATAAAATTTGCGAATAAATTCATCAAGTTTTGAAATTAATATTTTGTAGTTGTTTGCCAATGAATTTAATTTTATCGTTGATTAAATTATGATATTATATTAATGCTTATTTTAATAAAATATTTTATGCAAATTTAGAAAAAACAATAATCTTTTGAATATTAAAAATATTGAACGTAAAGCAATTTAAAATAAAGTAATATATTTGCCTTCACAAGAAATTTATTATGGAAAAAAACTGGCTTGTAATTGTGAATCCAAATGCCGGAAAAAGAAAAGGAGAAAAAGATTGGCATATAATAGAGGGGTTGCTTAAAAGCAAGAACATAACGTATAAAAGTCTTTTCACACAAGATAAGCACCATGCTATAACTCTGGCAAAAGAAAACATTACCGAAGAATATAAAAATATAATTGTCGTTGGTGGTGATGGCACATTAAACGAAGTTATAAACGGAATTTTTTTGCAAGAAAAATTTCCTACTACCGAAATAACTTTAGGAATGATAAACGTTGGAACTGGGAATGATTGGGGAAGAATGTACGATATTCCACAGTCTTATAAAGAAGCCATTGAAGTTATAATGAATAACAAAACATTTGTTCAGGATGCAGGTTTGGTGAAATATAATAATTCAGAAGGGAAGCAAAGCCGTTATTTTGTGAATATGGCAGGAATGGGATTTGATGCACAAGTTGCCAGAAGAACAAACAAACAAAAAGAAGATGGTAAAGGAAATACGTTTTCTTATTTGATAAATATTTTTGCTGCTCTGTGGAGCCATATTGATAAATATTCGGAAATTCAAATTGATAATCACAAATTTAAAGGTAAAATTTTTAGCATGAATGTCGGGATTTGTAAATATAACGGCAACGGAATGAAACAAGCCCCTAATGCTATCCCCGATGATGGTCTTTTTGATATGACAATAATCAAAAAATTAGGGAAATTTAAGGTGATAAAAAATGTAAAAAAACTTTATGATGGCTCTTTTGTTAAGCTTCCCGAAGTAAACACATATCAGGGAAAGTCTATTTCGATAAATTCAAATACAAAGATTTTTCTTGAAGCCGATGGCGAATCATTAGGGCATACTCCTTTTGAATTTGAGATTGTTCCTAAAAGTATAAAGGTTATTGTTAGTTGAGATTAAGTATATGTTTTTAGAAAAAAATAATGGCAAGTATTAAAAAAAATTCAGATATTTGTAAAAAAAACAATTTTAAATATATGATTTCATGGAAGAAAAAATGAATAATATTGTGCTGATACCAACCGATTTTTCGGAGGTAGCTTCAAATGCCATAAAACAGGCTGTAAAAGTTGCTAAATTTTTAAAATTTAAAGTATATATTTTAAATGTAATTGATAAAAATGCAAAAGCTTATCTAAAGAAGGAGAATCTAACTGTATCAAGTATTGATGAAAAACTTAATAAAATTGCTTCAGAAATATTTAAAGAAAACAATGTTGAAGTTGTTACAGAATCAAGAGAAGGAAGCATTTTTACTACTATAAGCGATGTGGCAAAAGAAATAGGAGCTAACCTTATTTTCCTTGGAACACATGGAAAAGTTGGTGTACAAAAGCTTACTGGTAGTTTAGCCTTAAAGGTTATAACCAGTTCACATGTTCCTGTTATTGTTTTACAAAAAAGGGCATTCGAGAATGTTTATAATGATATAGTGTTGCCAATAACCAGCGATGTTGGACCATGGGAAAAAACAAAATGGGCAACTTATATTGCAAACGAATTCAATGCTACAATTCATGTTTTCCAACTTCCCGGAAAGAAAATCGATGATGCAGTAAAACAAATTACAGGACACTTTGAAAAGAACAAAGTAGCTTTTACCATAAAGATTGCAGACAAAACAGGCAATTTCTCTAAACAAGTTATTGATTATTCTACTTCTATCAATACTGACCTTATAATGATAATGACAAATCTCGACAAAGCGTTGACTAAATTTATTTTAGGAACTTATGATGAGCAAATTATTTTTAACACATCGCAAATTCCTACGCTTTGTATAAATCCAATAAAATTTAATTGGGAAAAAATAGTTACTCAATAATTAGTCTGTAAATTTATTGATTATCCTCAGCAAACCACTCAACAAAAGAAGTAGCAGTTTCACGGAGTTTGAGATTATGTAGTTTTATGTTTGGGGGTAGCTTTTCTTTAATTATTTGTACAAATTCTAATATCAGATTTTCACTTGTAGGCTGGTAGTTAACAAGTATCAAATTGTTAAACAATTCGTTTATTTCATCAAATTTGTTATATTTTTCTTTTATAACTGCAGCGTTTAAAACTAACGAATGGTCAAATTTGCTTATAACGTTTTTACGAACAATTTCTTTTAAAATATTAAAATCCAGTACCATTCCTTTTTTGGGAGATTCCTTATCTACTAATGGATTTCCAATTACCGTTACAAATAATTGATAAGAATGCCCGTGAATGTTTTGGCAAGGTCCATCATAACCCAAAAGTGCATGAGCCATTTCAAATTTAAACTCTTTAGTAATTCTGATTAGTGTCATTTTAGCTAAATTATTTAATAAGTTTTTTGTAGTAATTAATTGATTTAGTAGGATTTTGAATTTTTAAAAAATAAATGCCTTTTGGTAAATTTTCAGTACTAAAATGTATTCTGTTATTATTTTTTTTCAATGAGATATTTGTTTGTTTTCCCATGATATCATAAAGCATTATGTTGAAATTTTCATAGAAATCAATGTTTGAGAAAGAGATTGTACAATAATCTTTAACGGGATTGGGATAAATAATTATATCATTTTCAGGAGAATTTTTAATTACTGTTTTTGAAGGTGTTCCCCAAATTAGATTTGTATATTCCGGATGGTCAATAAATGGATTTCTGTTTCCTTGAATAGAATAAACAGCATTGTTTCGGTTTAATTCTTTTGTGCTGACCGTATCGTCCTGATGCCATTGAAGCAACATAATCAAAGCCCAGCTTTTAATTTCAGCACCATTGACCATGTCGTTGTTGAGCCAATTAGAATCTTCGTTGAAATATCTAACAGTCATATAAAAATAAGTTCTGGCAAAATCGCCTTTATATTCATTGATAGGTTCAAAAACAATTCCCGAATAACCCAATGCACTTGAACAAGGACCTACTTTACTTCCGTTTTGAGAAGTCCATGTTGCGTTAGCAACTTCTCCGAAAGGATAATTACTTCTTTTTCCATTAACGTAACCATCAGTTGGATAAATATGAAATAAGTCTGATTTCATTGGTGGTGAGCTATTAAACCAGCTTTGAGGCCAAGAATGTTCACGATTATAACAATCTCCTTCTTTAGCATAATTTCCACATTTATCAGTTACAAAAATGAATTGATAAGGAGGAATTCCCCCAGGAATATCAGAATACATATCCCAAACTTTGTTATTTGGTTTTTTATCTGTTGTTTGATGATGAGTTATTAGTGAGCTATAAGAAACCACTGTATGGTTATCAATAATATTATGAAGGGCAGTTTTTAAAGCTGTTTCGGTTAATCCCTGGGCATTATTATAATATCCTGAAGGGATTTGAGAATACCCAAATATTGTTATAAAAAATATTATAAGGAAAAGAAATGTTTTTTTCATCAAAAATTAAGTTTAAGTATTAAATAAGAGTCGTTTTCCTTTAACGGTTTCATTAAGTTTTCCGTTTTCAAAGACTAAATTTCCGTTGACAAAAGTATGAGTAATTTTTGAATTAAATTTTTGTCCTTCCAAAGGCGACCAGCCACATTTATATAAAATATTCGATTTGTTAACTTCCCATGGCGAATTTGTGTCAACCAATGTCAAGTCGGCATAATATCCTTTACGAATAAAACCACGATTTTTAATGTTAAAGCAAACAGCCGGATTATGACACATCTTTTCAACGATTTTTTCCAAAGAGATTTTTTTATTATGAAAAAACTCAAGCATCGCAGGCAATGAATGTTGAATAAATGGACCTCCTGAGGCAGATTTAAAATATGTGTTTAGTTTCTCTTCAATTTTATGTGGGGCGTGGTCGGTTGTGATAATATCTATTTTATTATTTAGCAATGCTTCGAAAAGTGCTTTTTGGTCGTTTTCGGTTTTAATCGAAGGATTCCATTTTACTAAGGCTCCCTTTTTTTTATAATCTTTTTCGTTGAACCAAAGATGATGAACACAAACTTCAGATGTGATTTTTTTGTTTTTTAATTGAATTTCATTGTCAAACAAATCGGTTTCTTTGGCTGTTGAAAGATGTAAAACATGCAAACGGGAATTATGTTTTTTTGCAATTTTTATTATAAAATCGGAAGATTTAAAGCATGCTTCTTCGCTACGGATTAAAGCATGTTTTTCAATTGGAACATCCTCTCCGAACTTTTCTTTAAATATTTTAATATTGTTTTTTATTATTGTTTCATCTTCACAATGAGTTACTATCAACATTTTTGATTTAGAGAAAAGTTCATTCAAAACATCAAGATTGTCAACAAGCATGTTACCGGTTGAAGAGCCCAGAAAAACTTTTACTCCACAAACATTTTCAGGATTTGTTTTTAAAACTTCTTTAAGGTTGTCATTTGAAGCACCCATATAAAAAGAAAAGTTTGCAAGAGATTTTTCTGCGGCAAGTTTAAATTTATCTTCTAAAATTGTTTGTGTTAAAACATTTGGAATAGTATTAGGCATGTCCATAAAAGATGTAACTCCTCCGGCAATTGCTGCTTTGCTTTCTGTGAAAATATCTGCTTTATGAGTTAGCCCGGGATCTCTAAAGTGAACGTGTGTGTCAATAATTCCGGGCAAAAGATATTTGCCTTCTGCATCAATAATTGTAGTTTGTTTTGGATTAATATTTTCTGGAGTTTCGTCTTTTGTGAAAATATTAGCAATTTTTTCGTCTTCAATCAATATTGCTCCCTGAAAGATTTTTCCTTCATTGACAATTCTTGCATTTTTTATATAAATCTTGTTTGACATAAAGAACAAATTTAATAAAAAAAGGTATAGGGAATACCTATACCTTAGTATTTTTTAAGAGCATAAAAATGTTAATTATCAACTCTTTCATATTTTTTAAACCAGCTTTTTATTTTTAAACTAATCACACCAAAAATAGCTTCTTTGAAAATACTTTTATTCATTTTTGACTCACCCAAAGTTCTGTCTGTAAAAATTATTGGGACTTCAATAATTTTAAAACCTAATTTTGAAACAGTAAATTTCATTTCAATTTGAAAAGCATAGCCGGTGAATCTTATCTGGTCTAAATTTATGGCTTTCAAAACTTTTCTTGTGTAACATTTAAAGCCGGCTGTGGTGTCTTTAATTTTTAAGCCTGTAATAATTCGAACATATTTTGAAGCATAATATGACATCAAAACTCTTCCCATTGGCCAGTTAACAACATTAACTCCAGAAATATATCTTGAGCCTATGGCTAAATCTCCTCCTTGGTTGGCACAGGTATCATAAAGTCGTTCGAGGTCTTCGGGATTATGAGAAAAATCGGCATCCATCTCAAAAATATATTCATAATCTCTTTCTAAAGCCCATTTAAAACCGTGGATATATGCAGTGCCTAAACCCAATTTTCCTTTTCTTTCTTCTATGAATAATTTTTCAGGAAATTCTTTAATTAGAGATTTTACAATATCAGCAGTGCCGTCAGGAGAATTATCTTCAACAATTAGAATATGAAAATCCTTTTCTAATGAAACAACTTTACGAATTATTAGTTCAATATTTTCTTTTTCGTTATAAGTCGGTATAATTACTAAACAGTTTGACATTGTTTTTGATTTTAAAAAGCGAAAATAAGATATTTATAAGAAAGAAAAAAATAATTTTTCATTTTACTGCGAAATAATTACAACGATTTTGAGATTGTATTATTGCTTATTATTTCCATTTAAAAGTATTCACAAGGTGGTTAATGTCTTCTTCAATAAATTCTATAACAGGCACCAAAGAGTCGTTGTTGGGAGTAAGGGTAAAATATAGAGCACCTCTAACAAAATGATTTATGCTATCGGTCAAATAAAATTGATATGAGGAAGCTGCTTCTGAACCTTTAATATTATACAATAATCCAAAAACCCTGTCTTTATTATTTATTATTATATTTTGATTGATTGCATTTGCCTTGGGGATATGTTTGTTTGCGAGCTTTCTTGAATCTTCAATAAATTTATTAAGATTGTTTTCTATGGGCTTGTAGCTTAGATGGAGTATTCCTTTATAATCAGAAAATTCAATATTTATCCAATATGGTTCACTATTCATATTATAATCAGGAACTAATTTAGCATAGACTGGATATTCAAATTTATATGGAAAACAAGAATCAAATTTTGTATATTGTTTTTCCGGCAAAGCAATTCTAAAATATGCTCTTGGCTTAGGCACGTAATCATTTCCACATGATTTAAAAAACACAAATGCTCCTATAGCAATTACTATAAACAGGACATAATTAAATTTTGTTCTTATCATTAATAGTAATTTTAATTTTTTTAATACGACGGTTGTCAGTTGCAATAATTTTAAATTGAAAATTTTGATATGTTATAATTTCGTTTTTTTCCGGTATTTTGCCTTCAAGTTCAAGAATTAAGCCTGCAATAGTGTCGGACTCGCCTTTAATATCATCGAAAACATAATCTTCGATACCAATAATTTTATACAAGTCGTTAAGTGTTGTTTTGCCTTCGAAAATATAATTATTATCATCAATTTTTGAGTAAATAAAATCGTCGGTTTCTTTATCAAATTCGTCACTTATTTCGCCAACAATTTCTTCGATAATATCTTCAAGAGTAACAATTCCGGAAGTTCCTCCATATTCATCAACAACAATAGCAAGGTGGATTTTTTTTTCTTGAAATTCTTTTAGAAGCACATTAATTTTTTTGTTTTCAGGAACAAAAAAAGCGGGTTTCATTTTATCTATCCAATTAAATTCTTTTCCATTTTCTAAATATGGAACCAAATCTTTTATATAAATAATTCCTAAAATAGTATCAAAATTGTCTTTATAAACAGGAATTCGTGAAAACCCAGATTCAAGAATAATTTTTAGCAAATCTTTGAAATTAATTTCTTCGTTGATTGCTGTTACATCAATTCTTGCTTTCATGATTTCTTTTACATCAATGTCGCCAAATTTTACAATTCCTTTTAAAATCTTTTTTTCTTCAATTTTTTGTTGGGTGTCTTCTTTGTTTGCAGTAATATCAATAGCTTTTGATAACTCATCAATGGAAATGTCAGGTGCTTTTTTTGAAATACGTTTATCAATAATTGATGTTGAATTTACTAATAATAAACTCAGAGGATGTAAAATTTTTAATAATAATCTTATAGGACTTGACATAAAATTTGCAAAAATCACAGCATTTTGAGTTGCATACATTTTTGGCATTATTTCTCCGAATAATAAAATTATAGCAGTAATAACAATAACCTGTATAATAAATCCTAAAATTTGATAGCCGGAGAAATCAAATGTTTTATTAATTATGAACGCTGAAAGAATTACAATCGCAACATTAATAAAATTATTAGCAATGAGAATTGTTGCTAATAATTTCTTAGGAGTTTCAAGAAGCTTAATTATTATTTTGTTTCTCTTTGTGTTATAATTTTTTAATTCGTGAAGTTGCGATGGGTTTAATGAAAAAAAAGCTATTTCGGAACCGGATATTAAAGCAGAGCATAATAATAAAAACATTGTTATTATAAAACATATTCCGGCAGCTAAAGAAAATGGGTTTAATATATAAGCAAACTGGATTAGAATATTTAATAAACAAGAGTCAAAATTTTCCATATAATTCAGAAATAATAAGTTTTATTATTTTTACAAAATTAATCAAAATTTAGAATATAAATTTTTGTTGTTTTTAAATTAAAAACATTTATTTTTACTTCATGGAACAATTAACACATAAGCTAAGAAAATATTTTATTTCAGGACACTAGCATCCGAAAGTCTTAATTTTAATAAGCCCTTAGAATCCCATATATTTGTTTCTACGAAAAAACTAAAATATTATGGGACTCTTCAGGCGAAACAAAAATAACAATAAACC
>Ga0075120_10003658_pt1 | contig 10461 bp, 11 predicted proteins | sample AntAceMetag02UKL_FD_69792 | JGI IMG/M metagenome (GOLD analysis project Ga0075120, IMG submission 69792) | Saline lake microbial communities from Ace Lake, Antarctica - Antarctic Ace Lake Metagenome 02UKL | ecosystem: Environmental > Aquatic > Non-marine Saline and Alkaline > Saline | place...
CCCAACGTCTTCATTAAATTTGAATTTTGGGGGTGATAATAAACCTCAAACTCTTCAGTCACAATTTGATCGCCGTACTCAGCTTGCAACCCCTGCAAAAAAGTTCTTTCTCTTTCGCAGTGGGGACAACCATCACCATAAAATAAATAAAGATGAACTGGTTCTGCTCGAGTGTCATCTATGACTTCGGTCGTAGAATCTTCTGCACTCAATTCAACAATTTTCTCTTGAGCAGCCACCATTGGGACATTGCCTGCTCTAAAAAAAGAGGCTGAGAAATTGTAAGCCAAGATGCTTAAAATCGCTAACGACAACAATAATAAAAACTTTTTCATGTTATTTATCTTTATATTTTTCAATAATTGAAACCAGTTCAGCTTCTTCAAACTCTCCGACTAAACGATCAAACTCATTCCCGGATTTATCTAGAAGAATAACACTGGGAATACTTTTAATATCATATTGATCAATTAATTCCAGGTGCTCATCGGCATCATAATAAATTGTCTCAAGCCAATCATGCTCCAGCTCAATTTTTTCCCAACGTGGTTTCATCACTAAACAGCCAGTGCACCAGACGGCGCCAAATTTAAGAACTTTCATAGGTTGAATTATAACCTAAATAATCAATTTATTGATTGATATCTAGCGAAGCAATAATCGCATTAGTAATCGTGCTTCCTTTCACCGTAGAATTATTATCGCCTCGATAAGAGCCGTCAGTAATGTGTATTAGTTTATCTCCGACCACTAATATGATTTCTTTTAGCGAAATGCAGTCTTCAGTTTGGCAATTGTAGGAACCCACTAAACTTTTATTGTCACCGAACATAATCTCATCAAAAGTATAGTCACTTGCTTCTAGGTCAGCCTCCAACCTTCTTGAGCCTCCATTGTAAGCTTTAACCCAAATTGATATATGGGGAGGACTAAGCAAACTATCATCATGATTTTCGAGAAGATAACACTCTTCATAGTCTAGAGTGCACAGCCCTTCTCTAATGTTAGCTTGTGTTGGAATTTTTACACTTAAATTGCTGATCTCACTGTTCTTCCAGCCTACCATTGAGGCTAAAGAGGCGCTGGTAATTGCTGAAGGAGTGTCCGATTTGAGAGTTTGGTCAGACTGAGGAATTAAAGTAGGCAATATGGTTAAGGTCGGCGAAGGACTGCTTTCAACAACTAATTGAGGTAAAGATTGAGTTTGTTCTTGGCCGTTAAGCTGTTGTTTTACTTCATAGTATTTATAGGCAAATACACCGGCTATTCCTAACAATAAAATTATTAAACCAATTAAAAAATATGGTGCTTCCTTTTTTGGAGCTAGTTGAGGTGTTGACACTTGGGCTATCGGTAAAGAACTCTCCGGCTGGGAATTATTAACCGGTTTTATTTGATCCAAAAGCTGTTGATTGTTTTTCATAGGTTGGATTATAACATTTTATAGTTACGCCATCATCTTTTTTTACCTATAAGCTTGTGGGTCGGCTAACTAAAAACTCCGGTCTGCCGTCAAGAAAATCAATCGTTGTCAGTTTTTCAAAGCCTGCCGGCAATTCACAATCCGGCATTGAGACATAAATATGATTTGGGTTAGTATCAGCTTCATCAAAAGGACAATCTTCCTCACTGAAGGTGTAATTAAACATCTGCCACTCTGTCTTGCCGGCTTTAATATCTACGTGGGCCAATCGTTTTTGAGGCCAAGCTTGATAAGTCGAAGGCAAAATTTGATTATAGAAAAGCACAAAAATGTAAGGTTCGCCTTCTCGATTGGTAATCGTAAATTCTTCTGCGCCCTCTATTTGATTGAGATATTTGATCAGTCGTTCATAGCCAGCCTGACGATACCAGGGTTGATGCACTTGCTGATGAACCCGGTACTGATGAATCGCCTTGGCAAAGAAAAGTATAGTAACTACAACGACCGCTGGTAAAAACAACCAAGTTAAAAATTTGCCCTTCTTTTTTAACCAAGAAAAAAAAGTTTGCACTCCAGCCGCCATCAAAATAGCTAATGGCGGAAGCATAAATAAAGTTCGGTATGTATGAGGTAGCTCAGCATAAGTTAAGGCGGCTGGCAAAGGACCAATCACCAACCAGAACAAAAGCCATTGATCAAACTTAGAAAAACGCTTAACACTCGCTCCTAAACCAATCAATAAAAACGGCAGCATAATCAACAAAAACTGACCTGTTTCAGGAATCGTAACTCTGGGTGGCTGGGCTCCGCCCAAAAAAAGAAAGCTGAACGAAGTGTTTTGGATATAGCTATCAGCAAAACTATAAATCCACGAAAGTGGTTTGTTATGAAAAGCACGAGTTATTAAAATCGGCGAAGGAAATAAACTTCCCCGCAGCAAGCTGACGGGGTATTAATGTTAATTGTTATAATGATATCATGCTTACGACGTGCTATCATTTTGACTCCAACCGCAGCAAGCTGCGGGGAAATCTATTCGATTATAAAGCAAAAAAATATAGATAGTTAATCTATCTATATATCAAACTATATCACTGCAGGCCTGCCTGCCGGTAGGCAGGGCGGGAAGGATTCGGTCACCGGTTCGCTCTGTCGTTCGTCACGAAGCTCCCCAAGTTTGGGGATCTTCTACTCACTCGGTCGCACCCGTCGACCCCGCCTCGCAATATGGGCTTTAGATTGCCCTATTGCTCCGGCATTCAAATCCTCAATTAATTATAAAAATAGAGCTATAAATAGCTCTATTTTTATAATGCAGGGCGGGAAGGATTCGAACCCTCACGAGTTGTTTTGGAGACAACCATGCTACCATTGACATTACCGCCCTTTAATCTATTGCTTCCTAATTCAATGCGTGCTTAATTGAACTTAATTTTAACATAAATCGCCTCTATAAACTCCAACAGACAGTCCCTTCCACTTTCCACTCCCTCTTTTTTGCTTTACACTTAAAGCTATCTATGAACAATATTTTCGACCCTGCACTTGATAAAATTTTAAAAAAAGACCGAGAGTTGCTCGAAAAAACCCAGCTACCGATTGTTACCGTTTCAACCACCCACACCGAAGACTTAAAGGGTTTTCACAATCTTTCAGAGATAGATACTACCACTGACGTGGTCCTCTCTAGAGCCCACTACTCCATGGCCTTGGCCGCAGCAGTCCAAGTTTGGGGTGATAAAATTGATCCGCTCAAAGCCTGGGTGGTTGATCCCACTAACTACGTGACTAGCAAAGACTGGTATGGCGTCAAGCTCACCGAAGCCATCGGTCAAATCTTAGCTCGCACCCCTATTTTAAAAAAATTAAAAGATTTAGTTGATAAGTTTGGTCGCAATAAACTACCAATTCTAGACAGCATTACACCATCACTTCTTTACTTAACCCAAAATATCACCAAGCCCATTCTTTCTTTTCACATTGCCGCTGGTAATATTTTGGCAGCTCAAGGAAAAACAATTTACCAGATGATCACCGATCCTCATGTTCGCGCAGATTACTTAAACGAAGCTGAGCGTGAAAATGTCACGTTTTTAGTTTTTGACGATAAAACAAAAATCGACTTTCTAGAAAAAGCAGCGGTTTTACATAAAAAAGTTGATCCCAATCGAGTCATCGTGACTGGTCCACCAATTGATCCACGCATTATCTTAGCTGGTCGCAATAAAAAGCCATGGCGTAATGGTCCACTAAAATTGTGTCTAACAACTGGCGGTTTAGGCACTAATAAAGCTGAAATTAAATCAATTTTAGGTCAACTCATTCCAGAATTGCGCAAGCGACCTAGTTCTTATCAGCTAATGGTTTATGTTGGTACTCATCGAGATTTAGCTGAGTTAGTCACAAAAATGGCAAAAAAATCACACCTTGCCTTGACTGAAGTCGGCAGCTATGATCCGGCTGACTTCGAACTTGCCGGCAAATTAGAACCAGCTCGAGCCTATCAAACAGTTAAGCAAAAATTTAAAAACAGTCGCTTGATCTTAATTTATCATCCTCAAATTATTGATGCCAATGAACTGTTAATTCGCTACGCCTTCCCCTGGGCTGATGGTTTTTTAACTAAACCATCCGGAGATATGGCCTACGATGCTGCAGCTAGTGGTAGTTTTATCCTGACCCTTAAAGAATGGGGTGAATGGGAACATAACATTCGAGAAATTTTTGCACAAAAAAGCATTGCGCGTCAGAGTAAAAGTAATAGCATTGTTGAACAGCTTCAAAGCTTGACTTCGGCTAAAAGTAGAGCTCAATCTTGGGTTGAACAAGCCATGCTTAATGCCCAAAATATTGATCTACTATTTTTGGAGGGAACTAAAAACATTGTCAGAACAGCCAAAAAGCGAAAACTCTAGAAAAATAGGGCTTACTTCAACTTCTTAGCCAACTTGTGCTCAGTATGAGCATTACAGCGAGGACAAAATTTTTTAATTGGAAAAGTGCCAGCACCATCTTTTTGTTTTTTGAGAGTTTCGTTGTTCTTATTGTATTGCGTCACGTAATTAAAAAATCTACATTTAGTGCAAACTAAACCGACTATTTGTCTTGGTCCTTTTTTCTTTGATGCCATGGTTAATTTTAAAGATTAAAGTAAAAATAAACTTTACCCCAATCTAATTCCTTTAATTAATTTTTTATCTCTATTGCAAGGCTAGTATTTTAACATAAATACTTCTTGATAAACAAACACAATCTTTTTCTCAGTTTTACTCGAGTTAACAAAACACCAACGGCGCTTGCCCTCTATGAGCTGAGACCGGGATTCGAACCCGGGACCTACAGTTTACAAAACTGTTGCTCTGACCAACTGAGCTATCTCAGCATAATTTTCCAATTCGTTTCTTGTTCACCCGAAGCCAAATGAGTATTTTTTTACCTCAAATAGCTCAAAAAACAACAGTAAGTAAAACTAAGCAAATCTATTCAAAAAAATTAGTTGAGCCGAAGATGGGAATTGAACCCATGACCCCCATCTTACCAAGATGGTGCTCTGCCTCTGAGCTACTTCGGCATAAATTGTTAAAAATTTGTTAAACAAAAAGATTATTCTACCACTCACAGCACTTTTGAAAAACAGGTAGTTATATTATATACAAAAAAAAACTGGCCCCCCGGCCAGATTCAGCTTAATCCAATTTCCTTAACAACCAAATGTGGGAGATAATAATATTCTCGCAAAGTAGAAGGTGGGTAGGGCGCTAGTAACTCCACGGAGTTACCAGACAACCCATCAACCCTTTCAAGAATTGTTCAAGAAAAATTATGTTATCTCCCACATTTGATTGTTAAAGACCTCTAACTCTTAATCAATAATAATTATATGTAGACCATTGGCGAAATCAAGTTAGAAAAACTGCTATAAAAATAGTAAAATGGAGTATTATATTGTTTTAACTACCCCCCCCACTTCGCAATAAATACAATTCAACGCGCAAATGGCTATCTAGTTGACTAATTTGGGATATTTAGTATCCTTATAGATAGTGAAAAAAACTGCCCGTTCTTCTTCGTCTACAATTAAACAAATTTCCAGCAATCTAAATATCTCAATTGCCAGCATCTACCTTGTCATCCTTATCATCGTTTCTTTAACCGGCATCTTGGTTGCCAATGGTGCTTTAAATCAATCTCAAGACACACGTAGTTCTGCGAGCAGCTACCAAACTGTTGGTTGTAATCAACCCTGCCTCAATAACCGCTATTGCCAAGCCGACCACTTTTGTTATCAAGGACAATGTCGTTTGGCAACCAATCCTGAAAGCTCTACTTGTAATCCCCCTGAGGTGATTATCTCTTTAACGCCAACTAAAATACCGAGCCCAACCGACAACCCTTTAGCTGGCCAAAAAGGCGAGCCAGATCAGACACCAACTGCTTCTAGTGGCGCTGAAGCGACTACTTCTGCTCAAAACATTCCGACAAGAACACCCGCCATCAATGAGTCAGATTATGAGCCGATGCCGCTACCACAAATAAAACCCTCATTAATCAATCAAGTCGCAAACCAATTTAAAGAGGTTGATAGCCAATTGCTGTTAATCATTGGAGTTGGAGTTGGAGGGCTAATAATTTTAATCATTTTAGTAGCGGTAGTAAATGGCGGCAAAAAGAAAGATCAATTAAAACCAATTAGCTTTGATAACTTAGAAACATCTAAAAATAAATCTAATCTTCAGACACCAACCCCGGTGGTTAAACCCCAGCAACCGGCTGCACCCCGCCAAGGTGAGACCAAACCAGCCAATCAGATCCCCAAGCCTAAACAATCCGCCACACCAACCGCTCAGAATCAAGATTTAACTCCGCCTCCATCCAGTATGGTTTCGAGAATTAAAGAAAAAAAGATTCAGAAACCCAAAAATAATTAAGGGTATTATTAGCGCCTAGAGAGCAATCCTTTCTTCTCTAATGAATAATTGAGCGAGTTATGTTAAAATAACTTTTCCGAAATGAATAATATTAAGAAGTATATTAATCAAGTGGTAGCTGAACTTAAAAAAGTCAGCTGGCCAACTAAAAAACAAACTATTGATAAAACAGTTTTGGTGATCATAGTTAGTGTCATCGTAGCTGGATATATTGGTGGTTTAGATTTACTATTACAAGGAATAATGAAAGCCCTGATTAAATAAACTTTAACCAGACCGCGCTTAAAACAGGAACAAACTTATGGCAGCTAAAAAAAAGACTAAAAAAGTTAAGAAAAAAATTGACCAAAATCAATCACAAGTCGAGGCACAAGCAACATCAGAAATCGAAGTCCCTGAAGTTCAAAAGGTCATAGTAGACGATCCTAACTTGATCATGATTGCGAACGAAGATAATGATAAAGCTCATTGGTACGTGGTTCACACCTACTCTGGTCGTGAAAAAACAGTAGCTGAAACCTTAAAGCAAAGAGCTGAAACTCTAAATTTAACCAACAAAATCATTAAAGTTTTAATTCCAACTAAAGAAAAAATTCAAATCAAAAAAGGTCAGCGTAAAAAAATTACTGAAAAAATTTTTCCTGGCTACATGATGGTCAAAATGATTATGAGTAATGATGCTTGGTTAGCTGTTCGTACCACCCAAGGAGTAACTGGTTTTGTTGGTACTAGTAGTAAGCCTAGCCCCATCCCAACCCATGAAGTTGAAGCTATTCAAAAGTATACCAAACAAGCTACTCCTCAATATAAGGCTGAGTATGTTGAAGGTCAGGCGGTGCGAATTACCGATGGTCCTTTCAATGATTTTTTAGGTACTGTTGAATCAATTGATGAAGAAAAGGGTCAGGTTGAAGTATTAATTAATATTTTTGGCCGTGAAACTCCAGTCGAACTCGACTTTTTACAGGTTGAAAAGGCTTAAAACTTAGATAAAATATAGAATCTTTGTTAAATAGAAAGCACCAAGTCTTATGGCAAAAAAAGTAATGAAAATTTTAAAATTGAATCTGCCTGCTGGTGCAGCTACTCCCGCTCCTCCAGTTGGTCCTATTTTAGGTCAGGCAGGAATCAATATGATGGACTTTATCAAGCAGTACAATGATCGTACCGCTGATAAAAGAGGACAAATTATCCCAGCAGAATTAACTATTTATCAAAATCGTTCTTTCACCTTTGAGTTAAAGTTGCCGCCAGTTTCTGCCATGATTTTGCAAGTTTTGGGAAAAAAACAAGGCAGTCATGAAGCCAAAACTGAAATAATTGGTAAATTAACTATGGATCAAATTAAAGCAATTGCCGAACAAAAACTACCAGATTTAAACACTGATAATCTTGACGCTGCTATCCAAACTATTATTGGTACTGCCAAGAGCATGGGAATTGAGATTAAATAGTTTAATTCGCGATCAACAAATCTACTAAATAAAAAATAACTAAAGAATATTAATATGGGAGCAAAAAAAAACGTCAGCATGTCTCAAGATCCAACCGAGATCAAGCATATTGAAGAACAACCAATTGAAAAAAATGAGCAGCCAAACGCTGAAAAAAAAGAAGGTGAGGTAAAAGAGACTCCGGTTGCCGTGCATTCAAAACACCTCCGTAGTAAAAAATATAAGGCAGTTCGTTCAAAAATAGATCGAACTAAAGCCTATGATCCTTTTGCTGCGATTGAGTTGGTTAAAAAACTATCTTACTCAAAATTTGACGGCACTATTAGTGTTGATTTAACTGTTAGAGAAATAGGCTTAAGCAAAGAGATTGCTTTTCCTCATTCTACCGGCAAAAAGAGAGTGATTGAAATCGCTTCTGAAGAAACTTTGGTCAAAATTGAAGCTGGTCAAATTGACTTTGATGTTTTGCTAGCTACTCCTCAAATGATGGGCAAACTCACTAAATTCGCTCGCATTTTAGGACCAAAAGGCCTCATGCCTAATCCCAAAAATGGAACTTTAACCACCAACCCGGAACAACGCGCCACTGAATTACAAAGTGGTACACAAATTTTTAAAACTGAAAAAAAAGCTCCTGTAATTCATGCCACTATTGGCAAAACTACTATGGACACTCAAGAATTGGTTGAAAACTTAAAAGTGCTATTGGCAGCTTTTAAAACTAGAATTTTAAAAGTAACCGTATCTGCTACCATGGGCCCAGGCGTAAAAGTTGAGTTTGAAGAAAAATAAATTAACTTCTTCGTCTCCCAAAAAACAATAGGTATGGTAAAGCGAGACAGCCAAGTCTTTTGGGAACTACATACCCCTCACTCTCTTCATCAGAATTAGCTCGATTAGACTCTACTGTCAAGACTTCTTGTATTGCTAAAAAATCAGGCGCTGTCCAGCAACTTAATTCCGCCTGATCTCCAGAAGTTCTTCTTTCGCTGATGTTTGTTGCCATAATTTACCGCTTCTCCTCTATTTCTTGTACAATTTGTTCAACAAATTTTTCGGCTGATACTGCTTGCTGCTTTTTTTCACCTCTGGCTCGCACATTAACCTCACTAGCCTTCACTTCTCGTTCACCTACAATTAACATATATGGCACCTTACTCATTTCAGCATCACGAATTTTAGCTCCTAAAGTCGCGCTCCGGTCATCAACCTCCACTCGGACGTCTTTGGCTAGTAATTGCTGTTCTACCTCGTGAGCATAACTTATCTGATCATCAGTAATTGGCAAAATTTTAACTTGCAGCGGCGCCACCCACAAAGGAAAATTCCCAGCCGTATGTTCAATCAACACACCCATAAATCTTTCTAAAGAACCCAATAAAGCTCGGTGCAACATAAACGGCTGTTGCTTTTCTCCAGTCTCATCTACATAGGTCATGTTAAATTTTTCCGGAAGATTGAAATCAACCTGGATTGTGGTTAACTGTTGTTGACGACCCAGAGCGTCTTCATACATAAAATCAATCTTGGGGCCGTAAAAGGCTGCCTCACCTTTGATCAATTTGTAATTCATCTGTTTAGCTTTTAGCGCTTTTTCCAAAGCATCCTCAGCCAATTGCCAACGGCCTTCTTCGCCCAGATACTTATCTGGATCTTGAGAATCTCGAACAGATAAACTAATCATCGGATCAGAAAAGCCAAATTTAGAGTAGATAAACTGAGTTAAATCGATTAATTCTAGTAACTCGTCGTGCAACTGTGCTGGAGTACAAATTATGTGAGCATCATCTTGAGTAAAACATCGTGGTCGCAAAATTCCATTTAATTCACCTGATTTTTCATAACGATAAACTGTGCCCATTTCAGTCAGGCGCATCGGCAAATCGCGATAACTATGCATTCGAGCGTTATAAATCTTAACGTGGCCAGGACAGTTCATGGGTTTCAAAATATACTGCTCACCATCAATCTCAATCGGCGGATACATTGACTCGCGGTAAAAATCCCAGTGACCAGAAGTCTGCCAGAGTTTTAAACGAGCAATATGTGGTGTTGAGACCGGCTTATAGCCCCGACGCAGATAGGTGTTGAAAGCAAAATCCATAATCTGCTTGCGCAACATGGCCCCATTGGGCATATACAAAGGCAGGCCTTGACCGAACTCTTCGTCAAATAAAAATAAATCCATTGCCTGACCAATTTTACGATGATCGCGTTTTTTAGCTTCTTCAATTCTCCATAAATACTGATCCAATTCCTCCCGACTATCAAAAGCAGTCCCGTAAATACGAGTGAGCATTTTATTATGTTCATCCCCATGCCAATACGCACCAGCAATGCTCAATAATTTAAAGGCTTTTATTGCGCTGGTCTTAGCCACATGAGGACCTTTACACAAATCGATGAAAGATTGAAGATCATCGCGTTTAATTTTGGCCGGTTTCTGGGCGAGAACTTTTTTATCAGCCTCAATTTGCTCAGTTGTGCCCATTAAATATAAACTGGCAATTTCCCCATCATCATCAATCTCTGTCAGCCATTCTTGTTTGTACAAGTTGTCAGAAAAAATAGCTTTGGCCGCTGGTACGCTCACTTCAACTTGTTCCAGAAGCAGATCCTCTTTAATAATCTTGCGCATCTCTTTTTCGATTTTCTT
>Ga0075120_10003663_pt1 | contig 10451 bp, 7 predicted proteins | sample AntAceMetag02UKL_FD_69792 | JGI IMG/M metagenome (GOLD analysis project Ga0075120, IMG submission 69792) | Saline lake microbial communities from Ace Lake, Antarctica - Antarctic Ace Lake Metagenome 02UKL | ecosystem: Environmental > Aquatic > Non-marine Saline and Alkaline > Saline | place...
CCAACTAGGGATTGTAGTGAATAAGAAAATAGGGAATGCTGTAGCGAGGCACAAAATGACCAGACTAATCAGAAATATCTTTATGGAGGAAGTAAAAAAAGAATCACGAGAGGAATCCCCTACTCTGCTTCAATATATAGCTTTCGAGTTCTGTGACGAATACAGTCTTTTGAGGGAAGAGTTAAAAGAACAAATTAAAAAGGTTTTGACTGAATGAAAAAGATAATCCTTTTTTTAATAAGGATATATCAAAAAACTCTCTCCTATGACCATGGGTTATTGGGAAAGATGTTTCCCAATACTAGATCTTGTAAATTCATACCCACATGCTCAGAGTATACTTATCAAGGGGTAGAGAAGTATGGAGTTTGCAAAGGTTTAAGAATGGGAATTAAGAGATTAAGCAGGTGTAATGGGAGAACATCTACCGGTACATACGACCCTATATCTGAAAAGAAATAAGTTTTCGTGTATAATCAATAGTTTTCTTAATTAAGCATTTACTGATTTGACTGAAATATTTAATACAATTCTATTCTTTCCCTTCCTGAATCTACTTCTTTCTCTTTACCACATCTTGGGAGATAATTTGGGTTTGGCAATTATGTTACTTGCAGTAACGATAAGGTTGGCAATGATTCCTCTGACAAAGAAGCAACTTGGCATGACACAGAAGATGGCTTCCTTACAACCAGAATTGCAAAAATTACAAAAGAAATATGCAAATAACCAAAAGAAGCTTTCTGAGGAACAGATGAAGCTTTACAAAAGAGTTGGGTATAACCCGCTAGGATGTATAGGAACACTTGTTCCTCAATTGATAATACTCTCAGCGTTGTTCGGAGTGATAAAGGCTGTGTCAACAGACTCTTTCGAGGGGATATATCCTGTTGTAAAAGATTGGATATTTGGATCAGAAGAAGTTGTAATCAACTCTCAGTTTCTCTGGTGGAATCTAAGAGAAAGTTACAACTCAGTAGCTGAAACAACGAATAGGTTCAGTGTTGAGGCCTTGCCATACTTTGTATTAGCTCTTTTTGTTGGGATCTTCCAGTATCTCTCAACAACCTTCTCTCAAAAGATTCAAAAATATGGGACTACACCTGCAAAAGGGAAAAAGAAGGAACCGATGTCTCAACAAGAAATGCAGGAGAAAAGTAGTAAATACATGATGGCTATGTTACCTATTATGACCGTCTTCATTGCTTTTAGCTCTCTAAGTGCACTCTCTGTATACTGGTTAGTTCAATCAGTTGCCTTGGTTCTTCAGTATTTTCTATTGGATGTCGGAAAAAGTAAGAAATTTCTGAAAGAGAGTTATTTGGGGAAGATATTCAAAAAAAGCAAGGAAGTAAAATAGATTTTAAATTTTGAAATATTTAATATATGAGAGACAGAAACATTCTTAAGATTGTTAAGAAAGAAGTTGACGAGATTGTAAAACTTCTAGGCATCGATTGTAACTATGATATAGAGATAGAAGAAGGGGAAGAAGAGAGGAAAATAATGAAGATCTCTTTTGAAGGGGAGAATCTTGGATATATGATAGGGAATCACGGAAGGCATTTGGATTCATTGCAGTATGTAATATCATTAGTTTTGAGAAAAAAATTCAAAGAAGATTTTTTCTTCATCGTTATGTTGGATGTTTCGGGGTATAGAAAAGAAAGAATTGCAAAAATAGAAGCTATTGCTTTAGGAAAGGCTGATGATGCCAGATTACTAGCAGAATCAGTAGATCTAGAACCAATGAAACCGTCTGACAGGAGAATTGTACATATGACTCTCCAACAATTTGATGATATTACTACGGAGAGCCAAGGAGAGGGACGTGATAGATATGTTAGAATTAGTCCTAAACAATAATTGGGATTATTAATGTTGAGGAATTTAAAAAGAATAGTTAAAAAACAAATCTTTCTTCTTTTTACTCTTGTATTATCTCTTTTTCTATTATTCTTCCTAAAAGAAAACTTTTATAGAACTCTTACTCTAGAATTATCAATATGGTTTTGGTATTTTCTTGGTAAAAAGGCGAAGAACTTCACATATGCAAGTTTCCTACTTCTTTGGTTTGTATTACCGTTTAATATTTCTATGCAGGTATTTATAGGTAATGTTAATCCATATGTTAATGGTATTTTTACCAACTATCTTGTCCCCGTAATTACTATCCTGGATCTTTTTGGGATAATTCTTTTACTATCATCTATCCTTGAGAAGAAGTTTTCCTTCCAACCTTTTTCCTGGGATATAGGGCTCTTAGTGATTTTTGGTATTTTCCAACTAGTATTAGGAAGTGAAATCATTTCTATCATTGGAATAGCTCGAATATCTCTCTACCTTCTTTGTTTCAGAGTCGCTATTAATAATACCAATATCAAAGGTGATCAAAAATACTTGTGGGCAACAAAAGGATTGGTCTTGATACAGACGGGTATAGCCTCGTTACAATTTTTAAGGGGATCCAGCCTAGGAATTACTTTTCTAGGGGAGTCCATTTTCTCTGCAGGGATGAAAGGTTCTAATTTCATAGATCTAGCGGGGAATTTATACATGAGAGGGTATGGTACATTCCCCCACCCCAACATCTTAGCTGGATGGTTACTTTTAACTTTGGTTGTTCTTTGGAAGGAGAAGAAAGGATTTTTCTTTTTAATAGTATCTTCCTTAGGAATACTTTTAACTTTCTCGAGACTAGGAATATTTCTTTTAGGAATGTTCTGGATTTTTGTAATAATTGACTATTTCAAAGAAAAAAAGAAATTTGATATTTTCTCTTTCTTTTTGATATTACCAGAAAGAATATTGAATCTTTTCAGAGGGGAAGACAGTGCAGTGGTGGATAGGATAAACCTTCTTGTAGAAGCATGGGAGGTGTTTAAGAACAATTGGGTATTGGGTACTGGATATAATACTTTTGTTAAAGAGATGGGAAAAAATATGCCAAGGACAGCTAATGGAGTATGGTTAAATCAACCTGTACATAATGTGTTTCTACTTTCGCTCTGCGAATTAGGAATATTAGGGACAGTATTGATAGGAATATTGTATTGGAGAACATTCTTTAAAAGGAAAATAAGAGTTAGGAATATTAAAAACGTATTTATAGTTATATGTTTGATATCTATCGGTATAGTAGATCATTATCTCTTCTCCTTACCACAGGGGTTAATTATTGGAATGATGATGTTATTTCTTATTTATTAGTTTCTAAGTTGGCATAATAAATGGCGGAGAGAGTGGGATTCGAACCCACGGTACTCTTTAGAGTACGCACGCTTTCCAAGCGTGTCCTTTCGACCACTCAGGCATCTCTCCTGTGGCGTACCTGGCCGGACTCGAACCGACAACCTACTGCTTAGAAGGCAGTTGCTCTATCCATTGAGCTACAGGTACATATAAAAGAACGCCATATTCTAACAAGAAAAGCTATTAAAAGGAAGAATTCGTTTCTTAATTATCCTCCACGTGAATAGGAGAAATCATTATCCGCCCTTGTCTTTCTGGGAAATATCTTAGCCACTCAGGAAAGAAAGAGGGTTCAAATCCAATCTTTATTGGTTCGTCAGAATAGTCAAAACTAGTCAGATAGTTAATCCCCTCTCCCCAGCGTAAACCTTTTAGTTCAGAGATAATCTCGTCTTTTGCAAGTTTGGGAGTAACAACACCTGAAGCCTCAATTTTGATCTTAATATTATCTTCTTTAGAGCCAGAGATAATGAAATCTTTCTCTATTTCTGGTGCTAACTCTAATTCGACATCATCTGTTGTATCAAAAAGATTCTTGTTCTTAGCCTCTTCACTTAACATACCATTTATGAGATTTACAAGAGATTCTTTTTTGTAGTAAAGAGCCGAAACCCTTACAGAAAGAGAGAGATTTGCAGTTGTTGCTTCACTTCCAATCGGGACGTCTGTTTCCACACTGTCATCATCAATCGTTGTTTTAATGGAGTCTTTAATGACTTCCCAACCATCATCAATATGTTTGTCTAGAAGATCTCCTTCTGCCTCTTCCTTTGTTGTTTTCGCTAAAGCCTCGATTGCAGCATCTACATCGCCCTGAGAGAGAACGGTAACCTCGGTTTTAGAGCCGCCTGCGAAATCAGCAAGAGCACTCCCGGAAACTTCAGAATCATCCTGCCCGTCTATAGCGAAATATGTTTCAAAGGGGATGTTATACTCTGAACCATACTCTGTAGCTTCTACAGATATCTCAGTCCAACTAGGGCCTACTAAATGAAGATCTGCCAGTGTGATGAACTTCTTTGCTGAAGCAGTTAAACTACTTCCTGCAGGAAGATCTAAAGTTTCTGCTATCGCTAAGTAATTCACTCGGATAGTTCCAGTAGCTTTTTCTCCCGTTACTGATGTCCCAGTGGGGGAGATATTGCTAGAAGCATCCTCTTCGACCTCTTCAGTAATTAAAGGAACAAGCTGTTCTTCTAAGTCAGCATCAGTAATATCTATTGATCCTACAAATACTTTTTCTATAGAAACGGGCTTACTATCTATATACATTTTTATTTTTACTAAAGGTGCAAAGTAGTAGTAAGTTACACTTCCCCCAAGCAAAAGGACTAAAAGCCCTACTCCACCAAGAAGGATATATTTCTTAGGGAAAGTCTTTTTCATTTTGATAACATTCTTAGGTTGTGATTTTTCTTTTTTCTTAAAGCTGAAGAGCTTTAGAAATTTTTCTTTTAGGGAATTAAATCTTTCAAATTTCTTTTTCTTTCCGTCTGTACTTACAATGGAGATCTGTGGTGCTATTGGTGAGGAGGGAGTCTTAGATGGAGAAGGAAGAGGGTCTTTCTTTGAAACTAAGTCCTCAGTAGCAACAACTTCTTTTATTTGTTTTCCACTGGTCTCTGTAATCTCCCCGTCTAGGGAAATTTTAACCCCTTCTTCTTCCACAAACCTAGTTTTATTAATCACTGATGTTGGCTCTGCTTTTGATTTACTAAGAGCATCTTCAATTCTCTTTTCGAAAGTACTTTTCTCTGGAGTCTTTTCTTCAGGAGATTTCTTTTGTGGTAATCGTTGTCCCAATTTTTCCTCTTTTTCTATTTGTTTGCCCTTGGTATCTTGTTCCACTTTCTCCCAAAGATCTAAAGTTGGGTTAGAAGGGGTATTTATAGTTAGCAATCCTGCCTTTTGAGCATTCCTTTCTCCCGTAGGGTTTTGAATTATCTGAGCAATGATAGACTTTCCCTCTTCTTGAGCAGTTTCTCTGATGACAGCAAGATTAATAGAGCTTATTAATAAATCTGAAGCTTCTGTGAATGTAAGAATGATCCTATTCTTCTCTGATTTGGATATTTTTTCGACAATATCGAAAAGTTCATCATTTGTTTTTACTATTATTTTTGCTTCTTTCTTTTCATTCATATTGTCCGAAGGTAATATTATAGTTTCTATTATCTAGTTCCTTGTCATATGCAAACTTCGCCAAGGCAGAAGGGGTGATATCATAAATATTTCTTAAATCCCCACTCTTATCTACTATATTATTAAGTTTGTCTGGCGTAAAGACCTCTATTTTTGGAACCACAGGGAATGGCAAATATTGTTTCCAAGGAAATTCTAACATAGTAGATTTGATTTCGGGAAGTAAAGCTCCCCCACCACACATATAGATATGTGAAGGAAAGGTATCAACATCATCACAACTTTCAAGGGAGACCTTTAATGTTTTCATCCAAAGATTTGCGATTGGGTTCATGGACTGTTTTACCTTCTCTGCAATTGTTTTAGATAGCTCTCCATTAGAATATTTAATCTTTCTTTGTTCTGCATATCTCAAGTCTAGACTAAAACTTTTAGCAATTTCTTTACTGAAAACTCTACCTCCGAATGCAAACATTTGTGTTTGTAAAACATTCCCATTTTCAACAATTGCCACATCTGTTGTCCCTCCCCCTATATCTAAAAATATACCAGAGAAATCCTGACTGGAAGAACCTGAATATGCTCTGGCCACAGCAAAGGGTTGAGAAACAATACTAATAATTTCCATCCCGAGAGAATTGGAGACCTTTTTTAAAGCATTCACATACGTTTTAGGACCAAAGGATGCATACAGATTTATCTTAACCTCTTTACCTGTATATCCAACTAGTGATTGAACAGGCATGCCTCCTATAGCCAAACCTGTAATGGTTATGTGCAAGATGTTAATATCTTCACGAGTTAGTCCGATTCTTAAAGCAAGATCCTCTTCGCCTTCTGTTAATATCTGAGTTCTTATCTTTTTCAGTATTCCATTCTGTTCTTTCTGGGTAACTTCTTTCTCAAAATTCTCCTCTCTTTTATAATTAACAACGATGGAAACTCCTTGTATGTATTCTCCTGCTATACCCATTACTATCTTTTTGGGAAACTCTTTTTCTGTCAATCCATCAGTTAGCTCGGCTATTGAAAGTTTGCAATTCTCAAGAACAGTATCTAAATTACGGATGATACCACTTTTCATAGCATGTTCTTGTTGTTGAATTCTTGAAATCTTATGAATATTTACACCATATGCATCCATAGTGAAACGCATACTCTTGAGGACTTCTGTACCAATGTCTAATGCAACAAAATTAGTCTTATTGTCGAAATAATCAACCTTAGCAGTTTTGGAAAACAACCTCTTTATCATATTGTTTTTAGTATATCATGAAAGGGAGGGAGTTTTATGGGAGGCTATATAATAGCGACTAGGATGATTGGTTCACGTTCAGTCTTTTTGAAAATAAAGCTAGAAAGTTCTTTCTCAATTCTTCCCTTCAGCTCTTTTTCTACAAACCTCTTTTTCTTGTAAGAGTCATTAGCCCATGCTCTGTGGATATCAAAAACCATTGTTTCAAGCTCTCGTAAGAGATCTTTGGATTTTTTCATGTATATAAATCCTCGGGATATAAACTGTGGCCGTCCGATAATTTTCTTATTCTTAGAGCTAAGATTTAAAACAACTGTAAACATTCCGAACTGAGAGAGCTGTTGTCTATCCTTAAGTACGATATCTCCGATATCCCCTACCCCAAGACCATCGATGAGGATTGGTTTCGACTCTATCTTCTTTCCTCTCTTCCAGAATTGTCCATTGAATATCCATGTTTGACCATCTTCTGTTAGAAATACATCTTCAGGTCTTTCTCCCCACCCTATTAAATTCTTTTTATTGAAATATCTATAAGTCAAAGGTCCATGCACGGGCATAGTTTTCTTAGGTCTTACAAATTCATGCATCATTTTCATATCTTCTTGGTTTCCATGTCCTGTGGAGTGTATCTTCTTCTCTCCATCTTTTATTAAATCCGCACCTAAAGCAATTAGTCGATCAGTCATTCTTTCAATCTTAGTAATATTGCCTGGGATTTCGGAAGCGGAGAGTAATATTAGGTCTCCCTTCCTAGTTTTTATAAATCTATGTTCATTTAATGAAATCCTATTCAAGGCAGCATATCTCTCTGCTTGACTCCCAGTACAAAGGATTAAAAGGCTCTTGTCCGGATACTTACGTACATCTCTTTGATTAATTACTAATCCTTTAGGGATAGTCAAATACCTTTGCTTGATTGCAATATCAAAAGCTTGTTCTAGACTTCTTCCAGAGAGGACTACCTTCCTATTAGTTTTCTTTGCAATTTCAACCAAGGAGTACAGTCTTGTCAAAAGGGAAGAAAAAGCAGCAACTATTACTCTACCATCTGCATCTCTGATAATATCTTCTAAATTACCCGCAATCTCTTTCTCAGAAGGAGCTTTCCCTGGAATTAGTGCATTAGTACTTTCCATTAAGGCCAAATCAACTCTTCCTTTTAAGGAAGATAGCTTTTGGTAATCAGACTGTTGTTCATTTGCAGGGTTTTTATCAAATTTATAATCCCCTGAGAAAAAGATATTTCCCTTTGGAGTTTCTACAAAGATTGAGAAAGCATCTGGGATACTGTGGTTAATTCCAATAAAGGATGCTCTAAAATATTTACCAATTCTTACAGTCGTTTTTCTATCCACCCCTATCACTCTAGTTCTTCTTTTCATATCATGTTCTTCTAACTTTGCTTCGATCAACGCTTTTCCGAACGAACCTACATATACTGGAGGGAAATCTAAGTCAGGGAGGATATATCTCAGTGCACCTGTATGATCCAAATGACCATGGGTTATTAATATTGCCTTTACCTTATGTTTATTTTTTCTTAAGTAGCTAATATTGGGAATTAGATAATCTATCCCATACATTTCATGACCAGGGAATGAGAATCCTGCATCAACTATTATTATCTCATCCTTATATTCTATAAAATTACAGTTCCTTCCTACTTCGCTAGTTCCTGACAGTGTACATAGTTTTAAAGAATCATTTGTTTGTTTTTCTATTTTCATCATCAGAGATTATAGCATAGAGAAATAAAGGGGGCTTTTTTGTTTTCAATTAATTCGGTATCATCTATACATATGAAAGAAATACCAAAGACATTCAATTCTCAAGAAAGAGAATTAGAAATATACAAAATATGGGAAAAATCTGAAATATCCGATCCAGATATAATGAAAAAGAGATTAGAAGAGATAGGAGTAAAATCCAAAAAACCGTTTACAATTACACTTCCTCCTCCCAATGCAAACGGAAACTTACATTTAGGACATATGTGTGGATATTCCTTTATGGATGCAATCGGTAGGTATAAAAGAATGACAGGACACCCCACTCTACTTTTACCTGGTAAGGACCATGCAGGGATTCAAACGGAAACAGCATTTAATAAAAAACTTAAAGAAGAAGGGAAAGATAAGTGGGAACTAGGAAGAGAAGAATTCTATAACCAATGCTATGACTTTTGTATAGAGAACGCTGATAATGCAAGGGAGCAAGAAAAGAAGATAGGTCTTTCGGCAGATTTTTCTAGAGAGAAATTCACATTACAAGAAGATTTAACAAAAACTATATATGAAACCTTCTCTAGAATGTATGAAGAAGGATTGGTATACAGGGATAAAAGAATTATTAACCAATGCCCATCTTGTAAAACTGCATTAGCAGATGTAGATACAGAACATGAGGAAAGAAGAGGAATCTTTGCATATATCATATATCCCCTAGTAGAAGAATCTGACAAACAATTAGCAAAAGAGAAATTTGGAGTAGAGGGAATTACCATAGCAACTACTCGTCCCGAAACAATGTTAGGAGATACTGCTGTTGCTGTTAATCCAAAGGATGAGAGATATAAAGAGTTCATTGGAAAGAAAGTACTACTTCCAATTGCCAATAGAGAAATCCCAGTTATAGCAGATGAAGATATAGATATAGAATTAGGTACTGGTGCACTTAAAGTAACTCCAGCACATGCTCCTATAGATTTTGATTTAGGGAAAAAACATAATTTAGAAATTCTTAATGTAATAGAAGAAGAAGGGAAAATGACAGGAGAGATTCCTGAGAGATTTAAAGGGATGGAAACTGTTGAATGTTCAAAAGCACTTTGTCAAGAATTAGAAAAAGAAGGTTTACTTCTTAAAATTGAAAATATTAAACATGAGGTAACAGTCTGTGAGAGATGTAGAACAGTAATTGAACCGATAATATCAAACCAATGGTATTTGAATGTAGATAACCTTGCAAAAGAAGCTCTTCTTGCATTAAAGAATGGGGATGTAAAAGTAATCCCAGAAGGACAACAAAGAGCATTAGAACACTTCTTTGAGAATATTCAACCATGGTGTATATCAAGACAACTCTGGTGGGGACATAGAATACCTGTATGGTACAACGGAGGAAAAGAACTCTTTGATTGGTTAAATGAAAACAAAGGAAAAACAGTAAAAGATTTTGAAAAAGAGACAGAAAAGAAAGCAGAAGGAACGGGAGAAATACATATTGGAATTGAAAAACCAAGTACAAAAGGGAATTGGGAAATAGAAACAGATGTATTTGATACATGGTTTAGTTCTGGACAATGGCCATTCTCAACATTAGGAGGACCAAAAGGAGAAGATTTTAAGAAGTACTACCCTACTCAGATGATGATACATGCTAGAGATATTCTCTTCTGGTGGTCTGCAAGGATGTTAATGATGGGACTTTATAGAACAAAACAGGTGCCATTCTCAACAATATTTTTAACAGGGATGATAATGGCTTCTGATGGGACAAAGATGTCTAAATCTAAAAACAATGGAGTTGAACCCACTGAAGTCTTTAAAAAATATGGAGCTGATTCCCTTAGACTTTGGTATTACACAGATGCATTACCGGGTGCAAATGCACCATTAAGGGAAGAGAAGATAAAAGGGAACAGGAATTTTGTTAATAAGATATGGAATGCTAGTAGATTTATCATTATGAATATTGATGAGTCTGAAATAGAAAAGGTTTCTAAATTTAAGGTACAAGAAACCATTAGAACAAAAGCAATAAAAGAACATATAGAAAAAGTTTCTAACTATTTAGAAAA
>Ga0075120_10003666_pt1 | contig 10447 bp, 10 predicted proteins | sample AntAceMetag02UKL_FD_69792 | JGI IMG/M metagenome (GOLD analysis project Ga0075120, IMG submission 69792) | Saline lake microbial communities from Ace Lake, Antarctica - Antarctic Ace Lake Metagenome 02UKL | ecosystem: Environmental > Aquatic > Non-marine Saline and Alkaline > Saline | place...
GGAAAAGATAGCCTCTCTGAACTTTTTGGTAGAAAAAGAATAAAATAAATCGATAAATAATCCGAACTTGTTGTGGATAAATTCAATTGATAACCAGGACTCTATCTATAAAAGTTCGGATTTTATAGAAGTAAGGATAACAGGAAAACAGGGACTTCGAGCAAGGTTTTGGAAAAGAATACGCTTTTTTATTTTCCCGATAAAAAAGGAAGATTGTTTGCCAAATCTAAAAAGACCCGACCTTGCTTTTTGTCCATGGTTCTCCTGTATTTTTGCTGATAAAATTAGATGGGGAAACCTATTTGCATGGATAGGAACAATACTCGGAATATTTTCGAATCAATGTGAATTTTATTATTTATTCCCCTTTAAAGAACAATTAATAGCAAGTGATTTATCCGGGGCTTTTTGCTTCTTTTTCACCGCCCGGGCTCATGGAAAAAGAAGCAGGGCGAAGTATTTCGCCCTGCAATAATTAATAAATATCTTATCCTCAGTTCTTAAAGAGTTAACAGTCCAAAAAACAGGGCAAAAAATATGCTCACGATAAATGCAATACCCATAAGTGTCATCAACATATTAACAGAAAAACGAACCAAGAATAATATACCGATATAGGCAAAAAAACACCACCAGAAACTCATTCCAGTTACAAAGGATGCAATGGCAATAATGGCAAGCCTTAAAATCCATCTGATTGGTAATTTGTTTAAAAAATCTTTCATCGTTCCGAATTAAAAAATTAACTCACCACCATATTTGAAAGTGACAATATCGCGATGGATGGTTTCAATCAATTTATAGATTGAATCATCGTCAACATTTACACCTATACGAAATACTCGCTTCTCAATAGAACTGCAAATCGAAGAACTTTTATCCTTATTCACTACTACATGTACCTGATTTTGAAGAAAAAACTCAAAATCTGTTGAATATTCAGCCTCCTTAACTTTTACAAACTGTTGTTTCATTACAAGAAAATTTCTACCAAAACCTATGCGGATTCCGGAGGCGAGTGAGTTTTGTTTTTCGTTACCCACATTTTTAAAGTCATTATTTACAAGATTCTTTTCCATAGTATTAATATTTAAGATTATGCGTCTTTCCATCGGGTCGGTCGTTGTTGTTTTGGTGGCGTAAAAAGGTCGTGTTCTGGGTGTGCAAGTTTTTTGTGAAAAATACTATCCGACGATAGGAGGTTGGAGATTTTTCGCAAAACCGCAGGCGTGAACTTGCAGACCACAAAAACACGGAGATACCTTTGACACCGGAATAACCACTACCGACCAGAAAGGCTAATGCTTAAATTCTACTATTGGAAAAAGAAGAATGCATTAATATTTGATAACTGAATAATTTTGACACGCCTTTAGTAAACAACCACGCCCAAAGGACGTGGCTTTGTGATAACCCCTAAAAGGGGATAAAAATACCTTTACCCTCACAAAGGGTAAAAGCATGTTGTTTCCGCTCGTTAATATTACTTTTTATTTTCTCGTTTATCTTTTTTTTCTTGATACTTGACATATCTTTTTATCATCTCTGCATCTAACCCAACGGTATCAACGCAATAACCTTTTGACCATAAATGATTGCCCCAGTATGGTTTCTCTTTCAAATGCCTGAACTTAGTAAAAATCCACACCCAAAGGATGTGGCATTGGGATAAGCCCAGAGGGCATGGTTTACCTAAAAGACAAACTATTTCAACTTATCTCTGAGAATATTGATATTGTCGTGATAATAATATTTATTAGACACAGAACTTAAAACTTTCTTTAAAAGATAAATTCATAAAAGCAAAATGCAAAGCGCCTCTGACCACGCTCAAAGAACGTGGATTTCTAATTTTAATTAAATACACGTATCGCTGTCCTGCCTTTGAGAATTCCCAATAAATTAGAGATGGAAACCTTGGGCGGAACCATTATCAGCAAATGGACATGATCCAACTGCACATTAAGCTCTTCAATCGTACAACCATTTTGGCTGGAAAACATTCGAATACAATATTCAACTTCATTTTTAATTTCTCCTTTCAAAATTCTATACCTATATTTAGGTGTCCATACAATATGGTAGGTACAATGCCAGACTGCATGGGATAATTTTTTAAATCGACTCATTGTTTTATCTTTTTGTTGCGGAAACAACTTATTAAAGATACCAATGAGTCTTTTTAAAGGCAAACCCGTAAAACTTCTCTGACCACGTTCAGAGAACGTGGGTTTTCAATTTGAACTAAAAGGCCATTAAACATTCTCAAACTATTTCTCTGAGCGCAGGAAGAGACAAGTGTGACGACAAAACGAAACGGTCGAGGTTTGCTTGCAAAGCAGGGTGAGTATAGTGAAGGAAAGGAGTTACTCTTGTGTGCGGTGCCGGAGGTTACTGAATGGAAAGAAATGTTCCGAATATGCTCGGAGCAATGACTGGAATGAAGTTACCAGAGGCACAGGAACTACAATTCGGAATTTTTATTAGAGTTAGGGAATGAGAATAAGTTCTTTTATCCCAATTTTACCATTGTTAATGACTCCCAAACTAACCAAAGCGTAAATCAGTTCTGCTGCATCTACATTCTGACCTGTCCATTCTGCACCTGAATTAAGAGTAACTTGATTATTTAGCTTTTCAATTTCGTTACTGGTGTATTTCATTAACTTTTCGTAAGCCATATTTTTTGCAAGGGTTAAGTCATAGCCAGTGGAGAATTTCGGGTCGATATGGTTAATGATGTTATCGGCATGGATGCGGCGGTCTGTGTTTCCACAAGTAAAATACAAATGGTCGGAAAAGGTTTTTCCTCGCTTGTAATATTGGTAAAACTCCTTATTCTCTTTAAGGTAGGCACAAAACTTTTGCACTACATTTCTGAAATACGTCGTCTGTATTTTCGTATCAGCCTTTAGGCGATACGATTCCATATTGAATAACTCGGTATAGAAAATTAATTTACTGCTTACCTGAGGCTTAATGTGCTTGAAAAAGTAGATTTCACCTTCTATCTCAGAAAAGACTTCTGCTAAAACAATTTTCCGCATATCTCTAATGGCTTTATCAGAAAGTCCCATTGCTTTTTCAATAAGCAGCACAAAATCGTCGGTTTGGCTTTTAAAATGAGTCAACTCATCTTTCAATTTTCTAATAATTTCATCATAATTTGGGTTCTCCATTTTTCTGAGGTTTTTATCAATCCAAATACAGATCTGGATTTTCCTTCAAAATCATAAAGTCTGCAAATGCGCTGGGGTTAATAAAAAGTCCCTCCTTATCCTGTCCTTATAATATCATTATTTCAATATCTTATACTCGTTCGAAATGAAAAATCTCCCATTATTACAGAGTTCATTTAAACATGCTCATTTTTTAGTAAATCAGATTCAAAATTGTTTTCAATATATTCGAAAAGAGCAAACAAAAATCTACTTTTTCGAAATATGGAATAGCTTTGATTGTTTTATACTTCAATTTCTATAAGTACTGCAGACCAAACTATAGCATTAAATGCTCTATAACTTTTAAATTGTACAAGTCTCTTCCCTATTATTTATCCAATCCTAAAGGTTACTATTTCTATGCAAATATTTGCTGCTAATTAATCATATTAACCAAACTATCTATAGAAAAGATTATTCTCCCATAATTTGCACCTGACATACCCTTTTACGGCCCCTGAGTTGGTCCCAATCAACAAAATAGATATAGCCAAACTCACCCATATCAAGCTCGCCATCAATCATCACGATGGTTTCTGAGCGGCCAAAGAATACGGAGCGTAGGTGTGCTTCGGTATTTAAACTTGTCCATTCGCCTTCTTCTGTCCCAAGGCTCATTGCAAAATCAATATGCTCTTTTCCAGGGTGCAAATATTGTCCCTCTGTCCTGCATGTTGGGACTAATCCTTCCATAATGTTGCATAAATCCTGTTGTAAATACTCAAGGCCAAAGTAGGTTTTATCGTGTGAACACTCCTGGGTCATAACACTACATGTGGTATGATGCGAATACACAACGCATGTACCGTTCTTCACTCCTGAACGCTCAACAATTTCTTTAATCTGTTTTGTTACATCGTGAAATGTTGGGTGTCCCAATTCTGATTTTAAATCAACTGACTCTCTATAAACTTTCATCTTTTTTCTTTTTAAAAATTAATAATTATGTGTTTCGTTCCATGCAGTACGTACTGCACTTATCATTTCGTCCAACATTGCTTCGGGGTCATCAGCTTTCATAATACCACTGGTGGTGCCTGTTGCATCTGCCCCTGCTTTAATAACATTATAAACATCCGGCCCATTGGAAATACCGGCCCCTTGTAACACCAGTATTTCAGGGTTTATACTTTTTATTGCGCGGGTTGTTTCAATTATATAATCTGCGTCGCTGGCTTGACCCGTACCGATGAGTTCAGTTGGTTCGGCAACGATTATATTTGGAGAAAAATGGGCAATTGCCATTGCCTCCTCAATGGTGTCGGCACATACAATTGAAACCAACCCAACTTCGTCAGCACGTTTAATGGCTTTGTTCAAGTCAGAAATTGTCATCGGTTTCTCTGCATGATTAAGCATTACCCCAACTGCACCGGCAGCTTTTATTGCTTCGGGAAGTACAGAGCCAAGACCACGCCCGATAGGAAGCGGATCCATGTGCTGGGCAAAAACCAACACATTTTCAGTTTCCTGTGCCAACATTTGGATATCAGAACATTGGGGGGTCATTATAATTCGCACATCGTATTTCTTTGATGCTTCATCTGCTTTTTTTGCCAGTTTCAACATCCTTTTTCCATAGAAATAGGCTTTCGGTCCAATTTCAAAAAATGGAGGTTCTATTTTTATTCCTTTATACATAACTGAATATTATTAATTGGTTTTATTTAAATTTTCACCTACTGCACCTCCGGGATGGATTAGGGCAAACTGTTCCAGCTTGTAACCTGTTTCTTCCATAATAGCAGTCAGCATTGCATCACAAAGGGCAACGGTAGCAATAAAACTCGATGTTGCCATAATATTAAGCCTATCGCTTTCCCTTTCAATTTTCAGGGGAACTACAACCTGCGCTTTTTGTGCCAGAGGAGAATTGATATTTTCGGTAATGACAATGAGCAGTGCCTCTTTTTTATTACATACATCAATTATAGGCAGTAGTTCCGCTGTTTTACCTCCACGGGAAACCATGACAACGGCATCCCCTTTTTTAATGCACCCCATTCCGCCGTGCACTGCCTCGGCAGGACTAAGGAATTGTGCATTTCTTTCGATACAGCACAGCGAATGAGCAAACTTTTTAGCCGCAATTCCAGATGAACCACCGGCACAGGTTATTATTTTGGGGCAAGTGCTTAGAATATCGACAGCATTGCTAAAACTTTTAATATCGAGATAGCCGGAAATATCAGAAATAGCCTTGCTCTCAATTATAAGAGATTCTTTTGCTAACTCTATTGATTTATTTTTCATAATAAATAAGTTTGTTATATTCAGTATTTATTTTTTCAGTTAATTCTTCCCAGTTGCCAATATCGTTATATACATTGTTGCAATACAAACTTTCCCTGCCCGCAATTGCAGAGTATTTTATGGCGTTTTCAGGAATTTCTCCATTTAAAATAGCTGAAAGAAATGCAGCAACAGCAGTATCTCCCGCACCTGAAGCATGGACTATTTTTGAATTATCAACCTGATAACTATTGCACCAGATTTCTTTGTTGTTCCAATTTTCTTTTTGCAATATCCCCCCGGCTTTCTCATTTATTGAAGAAATATCGCCGGTAATAAGATATGCTCCCCGGTGTCCCATTTTAATCAGTAATATTTTAACCCCTAACCCAATAATCTGTTTTCCAACTTTTCTTACCAAATCAATAGAAACCTTGTCTATAATATCTGCATTTTCAGATAAGACCTGTATTTCAGCATATATTTCAGGAACTATTGTTAGAAGGAGTTCTTCGAGACTGGGGACAAATATATCTACGTATGGCAGCGTATTTTTCAGTATTTCCATCCAGTTGACTTTTCCCGATTCGCTTTCAGGGTCAGGCAAACTAAAATCGAGGGATGTAATACACCCCATCTGTTGTACCTCCGAATACAATTGGACGAGTTGGCGCCCGTTATTCGAAAAAAATTGCTTTAAAAGGGGTGGATAACCAAAATGAAATAACGTAGATTTTGAAACCATTTCGAGATTGATATGTTTTATATCAAAAACCTGGTTGCAGCCCGGCGATTCCAAAAAAATGCGGTCAACTCCGGGTGGTGCAAGAACAATACTATACGCTGTATCTCCTTCTTTGGAAATAACCATCCCTTCTGTGGCACCATACCGCGCTAGCTGTGATTCTGCTGTTTTTCCAATAAAATCATTACCAATCAATCCACTAAAAAATACCTTCTTGCTAAATTTTTTCATAGCCAGCCCGGTATTTGGTACAACACCACCTAAAACAAAATCCATCCCCCCGATTTCAATTAATTTGCCTGGTTTAAAAAAATCAGTAATACTGCTTTCTTCAACCTGCTTTTTAAAACCGGGAATTAAATCGACACATGTATAACCGGCAACGACAACGTCGTACTCCTTCTTCATAATCCCTTCTTATTAAATGACTTCAATATCTGTTAAATAGCAGTAATTTTTTAACGCTTGTGAATGGTCGCCATAAGCAATAATATAATGTTGCCCCGTAATTTTCTGTGAAAAATCACTTACCGGAACATCGAGGAATATATCAAGACTTGGTAATTGCGGTGCAGGATAGTCCCAGCCGGCTTCTTCCCAGGATTTTAATTTGCCTTCGCCAGTACAAATGTGCATCGAGTATTCACTGCCGGTATTCGACAATCGTGCCATTGTCAGCTTTCCTGTTTTCATAGTTGAAATATTTAGGAGGCCACCACTAATACCGCCAAACGAAGCCTGTGTAACTTTTACTTTTCCATCGACTACTTCAGCCGGAACAAAATCGGGAACCCCCAAGAGAACGCTATCTTCGAAAAATTCATAAAACTCTAAGTAAGCGGCGCATTGGCCGGTAATACTATTTACTATTAACTGTGTAACTGCACCCATTGCATCATTTTCAGGGATGGTACGCAGGTTCATTTCATCGGAGAGTAACATAAAAATCATTGCAGGCGGGAAGTTGAGGATTTTCTTCATCCCGTCAACATCTTTTAATGATATTGCATCGAACTTATTTTCTTCTACAATTTTTTTAATCGACAGGTAATATGTTATTCCTTTTTTAAGAAAATCTTCATCAACCGGTTTCTCAAAAACCCATTCCTTTTTTATTTTTTCGAATACTGTCTGAATATCTTTCATTTCAATGTCCTGGCTCAGTTGAAGCATTTCCAACATTTCGAAAAACTCCACTTCAGTACCAATTTTTGTTTTTAGGGATAATCCTTCATAAAGTGTATTGTAAAGTTTCATGTCTCTATATCCCATCATCCCCACCTTTGTATTTTTAACAGAATTTACTGAAAAAGCAGCAAGTGCGAAACTTTTAATCTTATCTAAAGGAGAAGGTTTTCCGATGATGTTATATAAATAAATAAACTTGTACCCTAGATCGTCAAATACTTTTCGAAGTGCAGTAGTTCCTGCCTGAGGTGCAGCAGTAACCACTCGGCCATTTTCTACATCTCCGGCAAGCCCCCACAAAATCATCGGTTTATGTTTAAATTCATTTGTTATTGCAATTAGAGCATGAGAGGGAATCCAGCCAGCAATGCAAACAATTAATAAATCAAAATCATCTTTTTTTAACTCTTTAACAGCCCTTTTAACATCTATCCCTTTAACATCGTCTGTAACATGATCTGTAGTTATTACATCAATATTTAAAGATTCTACTTCTTCTCTAGCTTTCAGGCATTTATCTTTTATTAATTGTTGAGGAGAATTTATTTCACCAAAACCAACAAATGCTGCTTTACCATTATTTTTACTCATTGTATTTTTTTGTTATTAATAATTGCAACGAAAATTAAATAGGTTATACAAATTAGTGGCACTACAAATGCTGCAGAGATTGAAATTCCATCAGCTACCATTCCCATTATCGGAGGAATAAATGCCCCACCTGCAATTGCAGAAACCATTAACCCTGACAACTCATTTGTATAGTTGGGCATTCGTTCTATTGTAAGCGAAAAAATTAGGGGGAAAATATTAGCAAATCCCAGACCAGTCAGAAAAATTCCGATTAAAGTTAACTCAAACGAATTAGAAAAAATTAACAAGATACCGATAAGAGCAAGTACCCCGGTAATCAAAAACAGTCGTTTTGGAGCTATCTTTGACATTATAAACGAACCTAAAAACCGTCCTGCTAAAAGTGGAAGATAAAATAGTGACCAACTTATTAAAAGCCCTTTATCTTCAATAGAGATCGAATATTTCTCTTTTAATAAAATTGGCACATGGGAACTCATTGCTATTTCGACACCACAGTAAATAAATATTCCTAATACCATTGCAAAAACATAGCCGTTTTTAAGTAGATTTATGCTTGATTTTAATGATGCATGATGGTCATTGCTATTTCTCTTTTCAGTAACTTTTGCTGTTTTTAGCCAAAAAAAGGTTATTGCAACGATACTTAGATAAACGGGGAATAATATACTCCAGTCTAAACCAAATGCATGCAATACAAAAACTGGTAATAAAAATCCCAATGAAGAACCTATGGTTATAAATGCTTGTGCAAGTGATAAATTTTTTGAATAGTGCCCTTCATCAGAAATATCACGGATAAACGGATTTCCTGCCACCTGCAGTATTGAAGCACCTGCACCTAAAAGTAAGATCGCAGCCAAAATCTGATAAAATTGAACCAGCGAACCACTTTTAACTACCATGCTTCCATACATTCCCGACAAAATTGGAATTACTAGCCCCAGAGAAGCAATTGTTAGGCCTAAATTTAATATATATATTTTCCCTTTTCTGTCCTGTAATAAACCAATAGGTATCGACAACAAGCCATACATGATATATCCCAACAATGGTAACAATGTTGCCATTGTAATTGAAATATTAAATGATTCCTTGGCAAGACTTACCATTGGCCCAACAGCATCAATCATTCCCATTGAAAGAAAAATAAGATAAACCGGTAAAGTTTTTTTAATCATAATTCTATTGTTATATTTTTCTTACCCTAAATATCCTTGTCTAGCGTTCAAATAATTTTGATATTCTTTGTTTTTAGTTGTTTTGTACCCACAAATGTACAATTGGTAAAACATTGATAAAACGACTGTTTTTTCAATTTGCGACACTATATTTGCATTAATTTAAGATTACTTATTCTTGTTACAACAATTTATCTATTTTGTAATAAGTTTATGAAATAGATTTATAGAGGTCAGTAGATAATTACCTATATTTGTTTTCAATAAAATCAAGGTCTATATGGAATTATACAAAGGACAAAACCTCTTAGAGTTTGCTGAACGCTTCAAAACTGATGAAGACTGCAAAGAATATCTGGCTTATATGAAATGGTCGGAGGGATATGAATGTCTTAAATGTGGGCATAAAGCTGGGCAATCCAGAAAGGATTCTTCGATTGTATGCAATAAATGTAGCCATATAGAATCCCCCACGGCAAACACATTGTTTCACAAAGTAAAGTTTGGGATACGAAAATCATTTTTCATATGTTTTGAAATGGCTACAACAACCAAGAGTCTTTCTGCAAGCTATGTAGCTGAGCGTTTTGGGGTAACGGAAAAAACTGCAAGATTATTTATGCATAAAGTACGGGAAGCGATGAAATCGAGTGGCAAGCATCCAATAAAAGGTGTTGTTCATATAGATGAGTTTGTTATAGGAGGTAAAGAGGAAGGTAAAGTAGGCAGAAGTTATAACACTAAGAAAAAGAAGGTTGTCTGCGCTGTTGGGCTTACTGAAGAAGGGAAGGTGGAGCGAATGTATTCTATGAGAATCGACAACTATTCGGCAAAAGAATTAAAGAAGTTGTTCGATAAACATATCTCAGCAGATGCCACTATTACTACAGATTTATGGAAAGGATACCGACCATTGATGGAAGAATTTAATATTTCACAAATTAAAAGTGATGGCGGACTAAATTTCAAGGCTCTACATACTATGATACATAAGGTCAAGTCCTGGATAAGGACAACCTATTCATGGGTAAGCGAGTTTAACATCAATAGATATCTCGATGAATTTTGTTATCGCATAAATCGTTCTCAGATGAAAGAAACCATATTCAACAATTTAATTCAGAGAATGGTATCTGCCGATAAAATTTATCAATCAAAATTAGTAAGTAGTTAACTACTGACCTCTAAAAATTGATTTTGCTATTGTCAACAAAGAAATACATCATCCCGATGATTTGGAGGACGTCACTCAATGGTTGAATACATGTATTGCATTGGAGAAAGGC
>Ga0075120_10003668_pt1 | contig 10445 bp, 7 predicted proteins | sample AntAceMetag02UKL_FD_69792 | JGI IMG/M metagenome (GOLD analysis project Ga0075120, IMG submission 69792) | Saline lake microbial communities from Ace Lake, Antarctica - Antarctic Ace Lake Metagenome 02UKL | ecosystem: Environmental > Aquatic > Non-marine Saline and Alkaline > Saline | place...
CCGGGATCGGAATACGGCACGTAAAGCATTTCCTCTCCAAAAATCTCCATCGTTTTTTCTGCTGCCTGGTTACTGCACATCAATCCATTAACCAAAGTAGAGTGGGTGTGTACCACAAAGCTGTAACTAAACAAGTTGTGTAACGAAGTTTCAACGGATGGGCGCAATCCAGAGCTTGGATTAACGCGACTATTTAAAAGTGCATTTTTTACCTCTTCTTCGCGAATGGCCGAATTATCCGAAAATTGCTGATTTGGAATGTTATTTAGTTTTTCGCGGTCGAGAACACAAAATCCTTTTTCGTCGATATTTCCCAGATTAATACCACTGGCTTTAATCCAAAGGTGTTCTTTGTTTTTGAAAGAAGTATTTCCCCCTCCGGCAATTACGTATTCTTTTTTCAGTCCGTAATATCTCGAAACTTCTATTAATTCTTTTATTTTTCCCTTCATGATTTTATGAATTTGTTTGCTTTAACTTTGGAAGTTTATTTAATAATAACACCTGCCTCGCGGACGATGTTTTGTTGTTGTGTTCAAATGCCAGGAGATTTCAAAATAATGTAAAAATGAATAACCCAAATTTTTCAAAAAATGAATAAATCGGGTAAACCTCTTGTTTCTCCTTTCACGAATTGAGGACGAAAGAGGTTTTTTTTTATTTGATTTAAGTGTCATTTTTAATTATTTAAATTTTGTATTTTTACTTTTCTCTGTGAAACTCTGTGTCTTCTTTGTGTTCTCCGTGGTTATTTCTTTTTTTACCATAAAGTTTCACAAAGTATCTTTACAAAGGAACACAAAGTTAGTTTTTACTTGTTTGATAAAAAATATGCAATTACGGCTTTCCCGAATTCAATAAAACGTTCTTTTTCTGAAATTTTTGCTTTGCCATTTTTTAAATATCCTTCTTCTCCTTTTGCAATTAAATATTGATGTGCAGCTATAACAGCTGTTCCTTCGAAATTAATTTGTTTTAGTTCCTCATCTAAATCTGCTCCGCCGCAACTAATTTTTATGGGGTCGAGTTTTGGAGTATTGTGCTCGGTCCCAAACGTAATTACAAATCCATTATCATTGAAAAAAGTTACAAAGTCTTTCAGAATATTAATATTGTTCCGTCCTGGAATAAGCTCAATACTAAATATATTTTTACTTTTTAATGTAGTTAAAAGTGCTGCTTTATCGGCTTCAAAATCGGTAAAATTTCCATTTCCAAAGTCCAATAAAACGGGGTAGCAAGGAATTCCTCCTGCATCAATAATCAACTCCATAATCTCTTCTAACAAAAGAAAGGCTTTTGGATCTTCTTCAACAAATGCCGTTCCGCCGGTTTTTAATAAGTTCCCGCGTATTTCGTTTTCCAATCTGGCCACATCTTCGATTGCCGATTTTACTTCTTTTCCGGAAAATATTTTGGTGAGTAATTCTTTCCTTTCCTTTTCACTTTCTGCTTTTTCGAAAACCGCAATGCGGATGGCTTGTGCAATGTGTCTTTCTCGAAAAAGATTTTTAGCCAGTCGGTTTTGTACTTCAGCCGCTTCAAATTTTATATCGATGTTATTTTCAGCTAGAAAAGCATTTAGTTTATCCACCATTTCAAAAGTTTGGTGGTTACTTTCTTTTTGAAGGTCAGTTATATTTTTTTGAGACACAGCACTCATCTTTGCTGGTTGGCGCAATCCTTTTCCACTAAAATAAGTTCGTCCCGGATTGCTTGGGTCGTTTACACGAACTCCGGCTTTTTGCAAATCGTTTTGTAATCCCATAAATTCAATATTGAATAATGGAAAAATTTTGTTTTCAACTGCCAGTTCCGCGAATTCATCGTAACCGTCGGTGGTGTAAAAATCGTTGATTCCCAAAACACTGACACCTTCATTTTTAGCCAATTGGAATGCTTGCTCAATACTAGCAAATGCACTAAAAGAGTGTGGTGTGTGAATGTGCCCGTTTATATTGGGAATTGTTTTTTGCGTCTGGTTTTTATACCAGTCTAATAATTCTGGAGTTTCCGGGAAATCAGTGAATATGCTTTTATATGTATTCATTTTAATCGATTCTAATTTGAGACTGCAAATTAACAAAAGCGATTGAACTGGGCTGTCCTTTGGTATCCTGTTTTTTGCAGAATCTGTTTTACTGGACATAAATGCTGTTCATGTTTTCAAAAGTAAAATTTGTTAATGATTCGTAAACGAGTTGTTAGTGTATTGCAAAAGATTTCTTAACCGATTTTATGCATTGAATTTTTAATTAATATTGCATTGTTTTTAGAATAATTTTAAGGATGTTAAGTCTGAAAAAAAAGTATGCAAAAAGTATTTCTATTATTTACATTTTTCTGGTTATTTTCGGGAATAGTTCAAGCTCAATATGTTAATACCGATTCATTGGTAATATGGCCCGGAATTTCCGATCCAATTACAATAAATCAAGTTAAAGTAATTAAAATACAATTTAAAGAAAACAATCCGACCTTTTTCGAACAATTTCTTTTACCCGGAAGTGGTGGAAATGTTATTAGTCGATTTGGACCGCGTTCGGGGCGGATGCATTACGGTACCGATATAAAAATGAATTTAGGAGACACTATTCTGGCAGTAAAAGATGGCACTGTAAATCGTGCCAGTTATTATTATGGTTTTGGCAACCTGGTAGTAATTCAACATGAAAAAAATCTTGAAACTTATTATGCCCATTTATCTAAATTTCTAGTGAAAAAAGGAGAATGGGTAAAAAAAGGGAACCCAATTGGTTTGGCCGGAAGTACAGGTCGCGCGCGTGGAAACCATCTTCATTTTGAGATCCGGGAATCTGGAAAACCTTTTGATTCCGAGATGGTGTTCGATTTTGAAAAAAGACAAATAAGGAATGATGCGAAAAAAGAGGAAACACTGGCGCAACTTCATAAAATATTAAAACCAAAGGGATATTCAACAAACGTGGCTGTTCCAGAATATTACAAAGTAAGATTAGGTGATTCATTGTGGGTGATCTCCCGACGGTACAAAATGTCAATCAATTCCATTTGTCGGTTAAACAACATTTCAGAAAATTCGGTGTTGCAAATTGGGCAACCGTTGAAGATGTACTAAGAAAATTTTTATCAAAGCGAAACGATGAATCAAAATATTGTTTTTAAACCTTTTTCTGCTAGATAATTATTCCTCCTTTCAGATTATATACATGCAAAATAGCCTTCTTTCTTTAGAATTTCTATTGATTGTCCACTTCGATTACCATTACGACAATAAACACAAATGGTTTTTATTTTTCGAAAGTTTTGTGATTGTAATATTTAAAATCCTCCGCCATAAAATTAATCAATTTTGCATTTCCCAAGTGTCCTGAATTGTATTTGTCTTGTGTTCGTAAATCAATTAAAAATACCTTTTTTTTGTAATTTAACGTTTGAATGCATGTATAATAACGTCTTTGATTTTGAGCATTAATTATATCGATAAATATTGCAATAATAATTGAGATAATTGCCATTATTTTAGTCGAAGCTGCAATGTTTTGATGTCATATATTTGTAGGGCAAATTTGAAAAATGAGACTGAATTTGAAAAGATAAAATTGGGCATAAAAAAATCCGGCTTCTTTCGAAACCGGATTTTTGTGGGTGTGGAAGTTTTCAAACTTCCATTTATTTAATGTCGTTTGGAAATCGCAGCACCCTTAATTAAATACCTCGAGCATTTCTGTCCAGTTGTTCCGCCTCGGAAAAATCTGATGTTGAAACGTGTCCTTCCAGTGGAAGGATTCTTTCGTGGATAGCATCGATAAACCATTCTGGTTGTGGGAAGAAATAGTCTTCCAATTCGTGCGCCGGGGTAATCCAGTTTCGCGAACCAACAACTACCGGAGGAGCATCTAAATAATCGAATGCCAATTCTGTAATATTAGAAGCCAAATCGCGCAAGAAAGAACCACGAGCCGACGCATCGCCTGAAATTATAATTCGTCCGGTTTTTTTGATGGACTCAATTACCGGTTCGTAATTAAATGGTACCAACGAACGTGCATCAATAACTTCAGCCGAAAGATTGTATTTCTCTTCTAAAGTTTTCGCAGCATCCAAAGCACGGTATAAAGTTGCACCAATTGTTAAAATCGTTACATCGCTTCCTTCTCTTTTAACATCAGGCTCGCCAATTGGAAGTTCATAATATCCTTCAGGAACTCCACCTTTGTGAAATTGTTCGCCAATGTCGTAAAGTCGCTGACTCTCGAAGAAAATTATGGGGTCTGTTCCTTGTAATGCACTGTTCATTAATCCTTTTGCGTCGTACGGAGTAACCGGGAAAACTACCTTTAATCCTGGAATGTGTGCTGCCAAAGCAGTCCAATCTTGGGAATGTTGTGCACCATATTTCGAACCAATAGAAATACGAATTACAACAGGCATTTTCAGTACATTTCCGCTCATTGCCTGCCATTTTGGAAGTTGGTTAAAAACCTCGTCACCGGCACGACCTAAAAAATCGGCGTACATAATTTCAGGAATTACGCGGCCACCACACATGGCGTAACCAATGGCAGTTCCAATAATTGATGCTTCCGAAATTGGCGAGTTAAATAAACGATTGTATGGAAGTGCTTCCGTCAATCCGCGATAAACGGCAAATGCACCACCCCAATCTCGGTTCTCTTCACCGTAAGCAATTAAAGTTGGATCTTTATAAAAGCGGTCAACGATGGCTTCAAAAAGTCCATCGCGCAAACCGTAAGTTTTTATTTTTGAGAATGGTTTACCGTTTTCGTTAAACATAAACCGTTCTTTGGTTTTTAGCTGTTTTACCCGTGGGTTTTCTTCCATTGGGTGATTTACTTCCACCGGACGATCTTCCATTTTGTCAACACTCTGATTGCTGAACATCATATCGCCAATCAGGTTTGGATGTTTTTTCATATCCATAATTGGTGAAACTTCGTCATCGATTGCCAATTTTATGGAGAAGGTGATGATTTCGGTAGTTTCAGCTTTTATTACTTCCAATTCTGCTTCGGTGGCAACTCCGGCTTTTACAAGCTCTTTGCCAAACCAAATAATTGAGTCTTGTTTTTCCCAGGCCTCCACTTCTTCTTTGCTTCGGTACGAAGATGCATCAGAAGGTGAGTGTCCGCTGTAACGGTAAGTTAAAACGTCCAATAAAACGGGACCGCGTTTTTCCTCAATAATTTTGCGTTTGCGTTTATAAGCATCAATTACAGCCAATGGATTGTATCCATCCACACGCTCAGCGTGCATTTGGTCAGCGTTTATTCCTGCTCCAATTCTTGCCGCAATATCGTAACCCATGGTTTCTCCACAAGTTTGCCCGCCCATTCCGTATTGGTTGTTCATGATATTTACAATCAATGGCAGGCCGCCTTTCATGTCACCTTCCCACAATTCTGTAAACTGATCCATAGTCGCAAAAGTAAGTCCTTCCCAAACTGGTCCACAAGCCATTGAAGCATCGCCAATATTTGCAACTATAATTCCCTTTTTTCTATTTACTTTTTTATATAAAGCAGCTCCCACTGAAATGTCGCCCGAGCCACCAACAATTGCGTTGTTTGGGTAAACTCCAAATGGAGTGAAGAATGCGTGCATCGAACCACCAAGTCCTTTATTAAAACCTGTTTCTCGGGCAAAAACTTCAGCCAGCGTTCCGTATATTAGGAATTTAACGGCCAACTCTTTGGTCGTTCCAGTGTGACCGGCTTTTACAGGAGCCAATGTAATTCCATCGAAATGGTTATCCATTATCTCGATTAATTGCTTGTCGTTTAATTTGTCGATTGCTGACAAACCTTTGGCAAGAATTTCTCCATGACTACGATGCGAACCGAAGATGAAATCTTCAACGCCCAAAGTATAGGCCATTCCTACAGCAGCTGCTTCCTGGCCGATGGAAAGGTGAGCGGGCCCGGGGTGATTATACTCTACTCCGTTGTATTCGTTACGGGTTTTAATCAGGTTCAACATGGTTTCGAATTCGCGAATAATAACCATGTCGCGATAAATTCTTACAAAATCTTCGTTGGAGAAATTCTTCTTTTCCTCTTCAACCGTTTTATTGTATTGATTTACAGGAATTGGACTGAATTTTAAGAATCCCGGTTTACGTACCTCATCCGGGTTTATATATTGAATTTTAGGCATTTTCTGAATTTTTAAAGTGAAAGATTTTCGATTTGATTTTTAATTTCCGCAAGGAAAAGAGTTGCTTCGCCACCATCCAGCGCTTGATGATTGTAGGTTAACGAAAGCCCAATCATTGGAACAAATCCATAAACACCCTCTTCAATTTCTTTCGGACGAGGTATAATTGTACAAACTCCCAAAATTGCAGTTTGTGGCAAGTTAATTACTGGAGTAAACATTTCAACGCCATAATTCCCAAGGTTAGAAACAGTGAATGTTGCAGCTGCCGGATTCAATAAATCAGGATTGATGTTTCCGCTTTTACTTTGAGTCGCAACTTGTTGTAGTTGATAAGACATTCCGGTAATAGAAAGGTCATCCGCATTTTTAACTGCAGGAACCATTAATCCACGTTCGGTATCAACAGCCAAACCAAGGTGTACTTTTTTGAACCACTTCATTTTGTCGCCGTGATAATGTGTATTTACCTGCGGGAATTTTTTCAAAGCACGAATTACTGCAAAACAAACCAAATCGTTTATGGTTACATTTTGAGAAAGAGTTCCGTCGGCAAATTCTTTCTTAATTTTCTTTCGTAGTTTCATCATTTTTCGTGCATCGGCACTCATGTGGTGTGTAAGTTGAGCCGAGTTTTGTAACGACTGAAACATTGCGTTGGCAATTAACTTGCGAATATTGGGGATAGCTTTTATTTCATAATCATCACCCGATTCTAAAATTGTTGTTGGCTGAGAAACGGTTTTTATTGTTTGGGTTTCCACCGGTTGCTGAATAGTTTTCTCAACTCCTTTTTCTGCTGTTTCAATATCGCGGGCAATAATTCTTCCGTGTGGACCTGAACCTTTGAGAGATTGAATGTTTACTTTCAGCTTTTCTGCCATTTTTCTTGCTAAAGGAGAAATGCGGATTCGCTTGTTTGGCGAATCGTCTTCCACATCAAACTCTACCACTTTTGGCTTTTCTTCTGCTTCGGCAGGCTTTGTATTTGCCGGTTCTTTTAGTGCGACATTTGGATTAAATTCGTCAAATGACTCGCCTTTGTTTCCAAGCACTGCTACATTCACTAAAACTGGTACTTCGTCGCCTTCTTCAAAAAAAGTAGCCAGAAGAATACCATCTTCTTTCGCTTCCTCTTCAAAAGAAGCTTTGTCGGTTTCGTACGAGAAAAGAATGTCGCCTTCGCTAACTTCTTCTCCCACCGATTTATACCATTGCCCCAAAATGCAAGATTCAACTGATTGTCCTTGACGAGGCATTAAAACGGGTATTGCCATATTTTATTGGTTTAATAATTTCTATTCAACTTGTAAACACAAATAATTTTTGTTACAAATGTTAAATCATTGAAAACAAATGCATTATGAATATATTTATTTTCACGATGTAAAAATATATTTTTTAACTTGTATTTACAAGTTGTATTGTATGTTTTAATTTTTTTTTAACTTTGTGCTGCAATGGAAAACATTCCTCGATATCGGAAATTATATGAATTGCTTCGAAAACACATTTTTTCAGGTGTTTACGAGGAAGGAAGTTTGTTGCCGTCGGAGAACGAACTATGCGCGGTTTATGAAATGACTCGCCCTACTGTTCGTCACGCATTGGATTCTTTGGTAAAAGATGGGTTGATTTTAAAAAAGCAGGGGAAAGGAAGTATTGTTCGAAAACCGCCACAAAACATTGGGATTCTATCCATCTCAGGAACTGCTTCAGCAGTTGGAGTACGTTATTTGAAAACAGATATTCTGCAAAAGCCGATGTTAAAAACCTGGCCCGATCCTTTCCACTTTGAACTTTCGGAGCTCGAACAGGAATCGGGTTGTATTTATATGGAGCGCTTGCGTTTTGTGGATGACGAACCAGTTTTTTACGATGTAAATTATTTGCCAAATATTTATTTACCGCGAATAACCAAGCGCTCGTTTGAAAACAAATCGCTTTTTGAGATACTTCGTAAAAACTATCAAATTGAGATTCTTGGTGGCGAGCAAAAACTAAAAGCGGTGAAACCTGAAAAACAGATTAGACAACTTCTAAACTTAAAAGCCGGACAGCCCGTTTTGCACATCGAACGAAAACTAACCACTAACAAAGAAAATTTCAACATTTACTCTTCCATTTATTTTAATTCTGAAAAGCACGCCATTTTTGGAAGTTTCTAATTCACATTAATTTTAAATATTTCTTGGGTGAGTTCAAGTCGCACGTTGAATGATTAATCGTATATCATTTTTCTAATTTCCAATAAATTGTACATTTGCACCGCAATTTTTATAAAAATAGTAGTGAATATTACTGGAGAGAAGATAGAAGCCATTACAATAAATGGAATTCATGCAACTTTTGTTGATGAAAAATATGGAGAACATGAGCGGAATACTTTTGATATTTGGCTTGCAGATTCTGAAAAGCCTACTTCGTTGGTAATTTACATACATGGAGGTGGATTCGTGGAAGGCGATAAATCGAAGTATTACGATTCGGATGATTTGGTAACATTTTTAGATGCTGGCGTTTCAGTAGCTACCATAAATTATCGGTTTTTGAATGAAGAACCTTACGGAGTTTTGGCCAGTTTGAATGATTCGAAGCAGTGTCTCCAATTTATTCGTTTCCATGCCCGGAAATATAATATTGATAAAACGAAGATTGCCTGTTCCGGAGGTTCTGCTGGTGCAGGTACATCGTTGTGGCTTGCATTTTCGAGTGATATGGCTGAACCATTAAATGAAGATCCTGTGTTTCGCGAATCGACTCGGTTGGTTTGTGCAGGTGCTTTCGAAACGCAGTCAACATATGACCTTTTACAATGGGATGAAATTCTGGAGATACCTGCATCGAAACCTACATCCGAGAGTTTGTTGTCGATAGCACAATTTTTTGGATGTAAATCGGCCGAAGATATGGACAAAGAGAAAGAGACAGAAATTCGTGCTGAACTTGATCTCCTCGGGAAAATGGATAAAGACGATCCGCCAATATTTGTTTTTAATAAAAGGAGTGGAGATTCTCCAACGAATCAGGATGAAAAAAATCATCATCCTTTACATGCCAAAGCTTTAAAAGAGAGGGCAGATCGAGTTGGTGTTGAGGCTGTTGTTTATGCTCCTGAAATTGGAATAGTCGATTCTTCGGGAAAAGATTTAGTTGATTTCTTTTTGGAGAAATTGAAGAAATAGAAAAACTTTGTGTCATTGGCAGCGAAGCCAAAGAATCCGACACTTTGAAAAACAGAAGTCTCGACTACGCCCAACAGGACAACTTTTTAAATGAGTATTTTTTGATAAAAAATATCCGTTTATTCGGTTAAACCTTCCATCGTATTTTTTATATCTCCCGGCGTACTCATTATTTTCATAAAAGTTCCCATAGTTAATTCCGGCCAACTTAAAGCAAAACGGTACTTACCTGGCAAGATGCTAGCCGTATTTCCTTGTAGAATTATTTCGTAAGGCATTGCAGCTATGTTTTCATCTCCAATAATTGGTAGAAATTTTGGTTCGCCGTCTTCAGTACTAAAAAGTCCAACTCCAAAAACAGCTACCTTTTTGTCGGGATAAACTAATTCGTACACTTTTACCGTGTTCCCTTTTTTATTTGCTAAGTTATTCCGGATCACCTGTAAACCTTCCTCGAACGATGAAAATTCATTTAATTCTTCGGCATCTTTAAAATAAGGCATCATCACTTTGTAGTGGTATTTTTGCAGTTTTTCTTTGTCGAGTGTTCCACCAAAAGGAGAAAATTCTGAGCCCACATTTTTCATGGAATTTTTTGCATCCTCCGAAATTTTAATAAGTTCTTTTTCGTGTTTTTCAACTCCGTCAATAAAGTAAGCGTAAAATAAATACATTGGATTATTCATGCTAATTTTAACTGAATTCCCCTCTTTTTTAAACCCTACTTTTAATGCAGAAGCCAACGAGCCACGATCAGCAAAACTCAGTGCAATCTTTTCAAGATCGGGGCGAGTGTAACAAACAACCGTGAGGTTTTTAAAGTTGCCGGGTTGGTATTCACCAATCGTATTAAAACCCGAGTTTTGAAGGGCGGTTTTTACTGTGTTCACCGCATCATCAATACTTTCAGATGTTGTACCAATTTGAAAGTACGCAGATTGATCTTGCGAAAAAACATTAATTTGGAAAATTAATACAATGGATAAAATTAGAAGTAGTCGTTTCATATTGATATTTTTTATTGCTTCAAAATTAATTTTTACTAATTGATTAATGGTAATAATGGTTGTGATAGTTATCATATTTGTGATATTAATAAATATT
>Ga0075120_10003669_pt1 | contig 10445 bp, 15 predicted proteins | sample AntAceMetag02UKL_FD_69792 | JGI IMG/M metagenome (GOLD analysis project Ga0075120, IMG submission 69792) | Saline lake microbial communities from Ace Lake, Antarctica - Antarctic Ace Lake Metagenome 02UKL | ecosystem: Environmental > Aquatic > Non-marine Saline and Alkaline > Saline | place...
GATAATTGCTACAGAAAAGTTTGGCTTATTCATATTTTTGCGGATTATTTATTTAATTGTAATCTAATAAATTCAATATCTTTTTTAATGGTTGCTATACTTATATTAATTTCATGTATACATTCTAATACTGTTTTATTTTCTTTTGCTAATACTTCTAATGATGATAGTCTCGCTTGGACCAAAGTCCAGCCGACCACAAAACTACCTATGAATAGAATTAGAACGAAATTCTCTCTTATTTTTTTTAATGGTTGTTCTTTTAGCATATTATTCTAATCCATTGATACTTTTAATACCATTATTTTTAATATAATCTATCATTGCTAATAAAGTTTCTGTATTTTCACTGGCTAATCCAATAGCAGTATTACATCTTGTACATATCCATCCTCTAAATTCTCCAGTTTTATGGTTATGGTCATAACATAATCCTCGTTTTAAATCACAAGTTAATACTCCACAGATTTCACATTGTTCTGGCATTTCCCTACCTGCTAGTTTTTCTTTTTGTTTTTTTCTATAATTCACTGCATATTTATTAATATCTTTTGTTATTCCACCTTTCCAACTGCCACTATCTTTTCCAGAACGACCTATCTTTTTCTTATGTTCCTTTGTAAGTGATATTCCTTTTCTTGCCTTTACTGAATTTTCAATCGCAGATTTAGACGGCTTTGTTCCTTTATTAGCTTTACTAATTTTTTGTTTTGTTTCTTCTGAACGAGGTATTCTTTTCAATTTTAATTTACCACCATCTTTAATAGATTTAATTCTCTTTGCTAAATGTTCTTTTGTTTGTTTAATTCCTTTTAATGCCATATATCTATTGAAGACCGTTAATTGATTTAATACTTGCAATCGCTAATCCATTCCTAGATTTGATTGATGCTTTTGCTAATCCGTTTATTGATTTAATTTCTGAAGATACAAAACCAGTTAAAGTTAAAGTTCCACTTGAAGTAAATTTCACCCAAGTATAATCACCATCTGTCCCCGTATCATCTCCTCCTGTATGATTTCCTTCTGATGTTGTATAAGCTACTATTACTACTCCAGAGCCACCATCTCCTCCAGTTGCATTAACAGTTCCTGCACCACCACCACCACCTGAATTTGCATCTGCATCTCCTCCATTTCCTACAAAAGTTAATGCTCCAGTACCACCGCCATCATCGCCAGCTACTCCCCCGGTTCCTTTTGGAATACCACGAGCACCTCCACCTCCTCCAGCTCCATATAAATATGCTGAACCTGTAATAGAATTTGATAGACCATCTCCACCATCTCCACCATTATTTCCAGTAGATGCTGTACCTACTGCGTTTGCTCCACCTCCGGCTCCACCACCAGTCTTTGTAGTACCAGTACCGTATCCTGCTCCACCATCATTTCCATATCCAGTACCACCACCACTATCAGCTTGCGTTCCTGTGCCTCCTACTCCTACGGGGTCATTTCCACCACCACCACCACCACCAGAGCCACCATCTGCACCATCATTTATTTCACTTCCACCTCCACCGCCTCCAACAGCAGTCATTCCTCCAAAAGTAGAATTTCCACCATTTACAGCAGTAGCACCACCAGTATCAGTGCCACCTGCACCAACAACAACAGAGTATGCTTGAGAGGTAACTGCTAAAGCAGTATGATAGACTACACCTCCACCACCTCCACCGCCATAATCAGCTCCACCGCCACCACCTGCTACTACTAATACTTTTGCTGTAGACATATTATTTCTTTTTTAATTCTTCTAATACTTCTTCCTGTGCGACTTTTAATAACTCCGAAAAATCTTTTAATTCTGTTTTGACATCATTTCTCAATGTAAAATTAAGAGAAACAACACCTTTAGAAAAAGAAAAGTTTTTTGAAGTTGTACTATTATTTTTTATTACATTAAATTTTTTAGGCATAATTTTAAGTATGAACCATCCAGTCATTCACTGGATTAAATAGTAAATCTTCCGCTGTGCTTGCATAACCTACAATTCTGATAGCAAAATTTGTAGTTGAGGGTTGAGCCACGACAAGATTTCCTGCTGTATCTGAAAGATAAACTGGTGCTCCAACTGTAAATGCTGGGAAAGCAGCACTTCTTACTTTTCCGTAAACTAACATTTCTGTGGCTGCATCAGCATCTGCTGCTAATACACAAATTCCTAATTGAAGTTTAAATCCTAAATCAGTTCCATCTAATATCCCATCTACCAATTCCCATTTGCTATCTGCTGTCTGTAAGAAACATACATCTCCTACTGCTAGAGTAGCACCTGCTGTTCCTGCCATTGTTACACCTGACCATTTTTCATCTCCTGAAAGAACTGCGTCTAATTTAATATCTGTTTCTCCTAACTGAATATCTCCTGACATTGTTCCACCAGCCAAAGACAAATACAAAGTGTCAAAATATGTTTTAAGAGTTGCCTTGATATTCGCCCAACTCAATTTTTTGGTTATTCCTGAAACAGTATCAACAATAGGCACAACGTCCGCGTCAATCGGAGGTGTATAATTGTCTAACTCTGTTATTTTTTGATCACTCATAATTTTTTGTGTTACTTAATAATAATTTTACTTAACATTAAACTTCGCTAAATCTACATTGTCTGTTGGCGAGATAATTCTTCTCCCGTCAGGTAGAATAAAATTAAACGAATGTTTCCCCTCAAACTTATAACCTAATACATAAACTTTAACAAAATGGTCTAAATAATAAGGTCGTATATTTCTATATTTATAAATCAGTTTCATTCCTTTTTGGAATGGCATATCAATTCTTTTACTTTCGTCCCCGTCTTTATACAAAACGAACATTGATAATTTGCTTTGGTCTATTTCTCCCACTCTGTGAAAAATACCTTTATCGTCAAATTGTCTTAACTCTGATCCGTCTTCAAAGATAGCACCCCAACACCATTTTTCTTTTTCAATAATTTCAACTTCTCCTTTTTCGTTTGTATATTTATATTCCATAATTTTTATAGTTAATTTTTTAATAACAATAGCCCCCGAGCAATTACTGGGGGCTTTGTTAGACATTGAGTTGCCAGTAATTGCATTGAGTTGCTATTTATTTAATTTTCAATTTATTTCATTGCTTCTCTCTTTTCGTCAATTTCTTTTTCCAATTCCGGTGTCAAACTTCCTGTCCTTTTCAAAGCTCCTTTTTGAACTAACAAAAAATCTTTGCCTTGATGTTCGGGGTCTTTCGGAGTAAATCCTGTCACTTCGCAAGTATGGTCTAAATACTCTTGATGTGAACCGAACTCTTTAAGACATTTCCCGCAAATTTCTTTAGACATAATTTTTTTGGGTTAGCGATTAAGCTGTCTCGTCGTATTGAAAATTCATTGTGCTTGTGCTACCTGCAACATCTCCTGCGTCTGACTGAATTTGATGAACAAGATAATCTGAAGAACCAGCGGCGGTCAACTCTCCTGTCAACGAACCTCCAATACCTAAGTTTGCGTCTGTTGGCTCTGAAGTAGGCATTGCTTCTGTCGCTACACTTGAGTCTGTCGCAATCGGTGTCGCAAAATCGTCTGCACCTCCATAGGAAGTTTCTCTCGCATTTGTTACGTGAACTGCTGAACCTCCTAAAGCACCTGTTCTCCAAATCTTCAAATTGTCAATTTTGGAAGAACCCCCCATTGCGGTCACGTCCATTTTCTGATACTTCTCGTAAGTGTTTTCGCCCGGAACGACTGGATAAGCAACTGGGTCTAGGTTCACTGCGTCTGTGCTTCCCATATTCGTATTAGTGATATTGTTAGTCACTGTTTCTCCCGCTGTGTTGCTTTCGTCAATTTCTACTGTGGCTGCAAAACCATTTTTTGCATATAATTTAATTTCCATAATAATATATTTAATTAAACTAACTAATAATAACTATTTTTTCCTTTCTTCTTCGGGTGTCTTTTCCTCTACTACCTTTTGAGTTTCGGGCAGTGCAGGTTCTAAAGTCTTAATCAAATTGTCAACTTCTAGATATTGACCTGTCAAAGTTTCGGCTTTTTTGGTCAATTCTTTTTGTGCTGTCAAAGTGACTTTTAGTTGTTCCTGCACTTTCTTAAACTCTGCCTCTAATTTGTCTTTCCTAAGTTTCAATTCCTCTAAACTTATGCTTTTATTTTCCATAATGTTTTTTAGTTAATAGTAATTTTCGCTTATGCTAATCTTATCACACTTACATACACTATTGAAAGGTCTGCTCCGTCTGAATTTATCAAGTGCAAAGGTTTTGTTTCAATAGTATGGTTTGCGTCTAGGATAGCGTCTGCTCTTGTTAGAGCATTATCACTAGCACCGTAAGCAACTGTTTCTGTAACATCTGAAGTCCCGTCTGTCAATTTCCAGTTTCCATTATTTCCTGCTTGAGTGTTAATTCCCCAAACGTCAATCACTCTGCATTTGAAAGGCACATTACCACTAAATACATTGATGTCTGCTGAACCAGCGTTTACAATCGGAATAATAATTGGAATACCGTATGTTCCATTTGTTCCTGCAATCGGATCTAATTCGTCCCCGTTAATGTTAGAAATAACATTTCCAGTTCCGTCTGCGTCAATAGTCTTGTTTGTCAAAGTCACTGTTCCACTATCAATGTATGCTTTTATAGATTGCTGTGTCGCAATTTTAGTTGCACTGTCTGAAGCCATATCGTTTTCATCTAGCACTGCTGTTCCTGAAACTCCAGTATCTAAAACAGGACTTGTTAAGGTCTTGTTTGTCAAAGTCTGAATGAAGTCAGCAAATACGAAACTATCGTTTGCGTTCACATCAGGAATTGTATAAGTGTTATCTTGAGTCGCTTGGTCTGTCGCTACTATAATTGCATTGTGAGTTGTCTGACCTAAAATCAATGAAGTCCCAATCGTTGGACTTGTCAAAGTTTTATTAACAAGTGTTTGTGCCAAAGTCAAGAATACAAAAGTATCACTGACATTTGCAAAATCAGGAATTGTCAAAGTCGCTACTCCCACAGTTTGTGAAGTAGTTGCTAAAGTTAAATCACTAGCACCTGCTTCTATCGTTGTGCTTTGAGCCAAAACTGAAGCTGTTCCTGCGGGCAAAGAAGTCGCCGCTAAAGCCGTCCAATTAGTCCCGTCAAAGTAAGCAATATCTCCTACAACTTCCCCTGAAATTGTCAAGTCTGTAACTGAAACTACTCCTGCGTTTGTAATTGAAATATCCCCAGTAATATCTACTGCGGTTGGAACGTTCGCAACACTACCTACTATCAATCTTGCGTCTGTTAGATTTTCTAATTTTGATAATACAATAGCGGCGGCTGAATTTATATCTGCATTTACTAAACTGTCTGCTGTAATATCAAGAGTGTCTGCTCCCACTGTAATTTTTCCGTCTGTATTTACTACATTCAAAGTCACTGCTCCTGAAGCACCTCCTCCAGTCATACCAGCACCGGCTGTTACGGCTGTAATATCTCCAGTTGAACCTCCTCCTACATTAAAGTCACAAACGGTTGCTGAACCCTCGTTGACATATAATGTTGCTCCTACACCTCCGTCAGTATCTAAAAACATACTTCCGATTGCGTAACCTGCTTCTCCGTCTGTTGGCACGGTAGCACCGTAACCAATTAACACATTCCCCTCACTGTCTTGCAAAATTTTTGTTATCTCTGTGCTATCAGGAGTTTTTAATTTCCCGTCAGCTTGTATAACATTTCTCACTCTAAACTGATCGTTATCTGACATAATGAATTCACTAAATTATGTTTATAAAAATAAACCGTTACGAAATTTGGTTTATTAACTTTTCAAGCAATTCGTCAAAATCTATTTTATCGGAGGCACTAATTTTCATACCTCTGCTAATTGCAATTTCTTCTATCTTCCTTTCAGGTATTTCTCCCTCAAACATTTCAACCAAATTTTCAGGTTGGTCTTTCAAGCGAGTAAGTGGCTTATCTACGACATACAATCCAGCAGGAACTAATTTATCAGACTTCTGCGGATCACTATCAATATAAGTTTTCATTTTAATCCAATAAAAGAACTTTCCTTTATTTTCTGAAGTTTGGGTTTCTGAAGCATTTGCTTTTTCTCCCTCTCCACTTTTTTCTAATTCTTTATTTCTCTTTCCAACTGCTTTTACTAAATCTGCGTGTATCACGTCTTCAGTAAATTCAACTCCAATTCTTTTTGCGTATAACCTTAAATCCTCATTGCTTTTACCTACGGGATTTTCTAAAGTAATTTTTGACATAATTGTTTTATAGTTAGTTTTAATAAATCGTGAGTATAAGGGTATCTCGTGACTGAAACGCCCTTATATCACGGTTTTAGGCGATTAAGAAGTTGTTAAACCGGTCAATACTGCGTGTGATTTTCCAACTTGTTCTACTGAAAGTCCGAACTTTCCTTGTAGAGTTTCCTTTCTTTCACGACTTCCTACGTTAGTTTCTTTTTCAAATCGTAGTTGGTCATTATCTTTCCAACCTTTTTGTAGATATCTTGAGTTAACCAAAGCAACTTTGCTGTTCGGCATATCAATATCAACTACAAAAGGAATTGAACCAAAACCATCTGCGATATATCCGTCTAATACGTGACCTCCCATTCTTTCTCCTCTATCAACTTGAATAGCGTCTGCTCCTGTGAATGCGTTTGCAAGTCTTTTGTTTGCTACATTCATAACAATAGCATTAACTGTTCCTCCGGCTTCTCTAACATCATCTAAAGCATTTTTCAAAGATACTTCTGTAAATGCTCCCGCAACGTTAGTTTGCAAAGCACCTGAAACTTGTGTCAAGAAATTTATCAAACCTCTTGTCATAGCTGGGTAAGTTGCTGTTCCTACTCTAGCTGTTCCAAAAATAGAAGAACGAGCTAAATCTCTCATTACTCTTTCCATAGCTTCTGACTTCAAAGCAACTTCTGTTCTCCCTGTCTTTCTCGCTTGGTCTGTGTCTGCTTTAGAAAGGTCAACTGTTTCCTGAACTAACTGACAGTAATTTGTGACCTTTGCTGTTTGTTCTGCCATTGCTGAACCTTGAACTTTCCCCTCCTCGTGAGCATTACCAATTACTTTCATTGTGATTGTTCCTGTGTGGGCTACGGCTGTGCTTTCTCCAGCACCTCTTTCGTAAACGTCAATAGTATTTCCTGAACGGTCAACTGACGCAACTACAACAATCTCGTCTTCACAAAGTAAAACATCTCCTATTGTAATTCTATCAATAGTAGCCGCTGTTACTTCAAGTGCTGTGATATCACTGTCTGAGTTCCATTCTGATCCGTCAACTGTAATAGCACCAGTGCTTACTTCAGGAGCGGTATAATTTCTTGACAATACTTCATACTCGTCTGTTTCAAAAGGTTTTGTTCGTGTAGTAAACAAATCCCAAACTTTCCCAAACTCTTTTGCCATTAAAGGGTTAATCCTTTCTGAAATGGCGATAACTTCAGGGTCTAAAATTGACTCTGTGTCATCTAAAGTTGTATGTAATCCTAAATCCATTTTATTATTTATTCAGTTGAAAATCTATTATTCTTTTACACTGCTCAAACACATATACGACTAAGTAAAAGAACAAATTCCAACCTACTTAATTAAACTTAATAATAATTTTTAACTCTTTCTTGTCAATCTCAATGCTTTCAATTTCTGTGACTTCTCAAACAAAATATCTAACTCTGCTGATGTTTTGTCTTTCTTCACTGTCAGTGCGTTTATTTCTTTAATCAATGTTCCCTCGTCTGTCAAAATAGGAGTGCCGTCGCTTTTGTCAATCTTCTTTGAAACATTTGTGACAGTAGCACCCAAAATCTTTGCGTTCGCAATTATATATTCAAGTTTTTGTCTGTCTGAAAAATCTGCTGGGACTAAACCTCTCTTTTCTTCAGGGATAGTTTCAGTAACACTTTTCAAAACTGAACCAATACTTGTTTTATACTTTTCCAATACACCTTTCTTTTGGTCTAACTCTTTTTTACCTTGATCAATTTCGTCCAACCTACTCTTTGCAAGTTGTTCCCACTTTCCGTCTTCCTCGTCTTTTTTGTCTTTATCCTTTTTAGCTTTTTCAATTCTCTTTTCTTCTGCCTCTTTTGCTTTTCGCTGATCGTCAAGAAGTTTTGCAACTTCAGGATTTGTCTTTGCTAATTCCTCAATAGATTTTTTACTAAGGTTTTTGTCGTCTTCCTCTTTTTTCTCTCTCGCTTTTTTTTCTTCTTCAGTTTCACTTGGAGCAGGTTCTACAAATTTAACCAATTCTCCTTTATCGTCTTTCAATGCTTCTTCAGGTTTTTCGGGGTTCGCTTCATACTTGACACCGTCAATTTCAACAGGGTCAATATTTCCGTTCGCTCCGAATAATACAACCTCTATGTTCTTAAATTTTTCCATAATAGTTTTTAGTTTAATTATAGGCATACACCTAAATCGTCACTTTTTTTGGTTTGCACCGTTAGGCAGTAACCGCCACTAATAATTTAATAAAATTATACAACATCTTACTACGACATTGCAACCGTTGATAACTAATTAACTTAAATCAGGTCTAGGATAAAGACTATGCTTACAGTTGGGGTGGAACGGTGGAGTGTTCGTTAAAAGCGGGTAGTCCTTACTTTTACCGCTTATACTGAACTTCTTACCCTCGTATGGAATACATATCGGGGTTGTCGTGCCGTGACTTGAAACTTCAACAATATCAACACCAAATTCCGCGGATCTATTTACGGTTGCTTCATTGTTTGCTCTCATTAAGTGCGTCCTTGCTAACATTTTTGAATAACTTGGAAGCGTCCACCTATTACCACCTCTATCAATTAAAACTGAAAAACCTTTTTGCCCTAAATTCTCCGAAACCTCCTTTGCAATTTCTCTAACACTTTTTCCAACCAATCTCCCCTCTGTGATAGTCGCCCTTGACTGTTGTTTCAATACGTCATTAAAAATATGTTCAGTGCTTTTAACCATTCCAGTCATTGACGAACCAAAGTCTAAATATGCGTCGCCGATCAAAGCGTTGACGGCCTCAAGTTGTGGAGCTAAATCTCCCGCACCTTTTAGAGTTGCAATCGTTACTTTTCCAGCAGGTGTTTTAATTTTATATTTATTTAATACCGTGTCTGCATTATTCATTCCCTCAACATAAACTTCTGCTATTCCATTAACAAGCCAAACTTTAACTTCTCCGTCTGCTTGGCTTACAGTTTTCGTAATTTCAGCAAGTGCTTGTTTCTTTTTAACATCAGTCAAATCTGTCGCAATAGTTTTATCAACAATTTTTTTAACGTCACTATCTAATCCATTTACAATTTTAAGAAGTGCAGGGATATCCGCCTTTGCGATAACTTTTTCAGTTTGTTTTTTTAAGTTCTTTCCCATTAGAAAATTATGAAAGCAAATCTAATAATAACAATCAAAAGAAAAATAGAAAAAACTAAAGTAAGTAACCCTAAAAAATAAACTCCTAAAATATATTTCCAGTTTACCTTTCTTAACATTTCCTCAAGTGCTTTTGCATTATTCCCAACCGTTGCTTCTAACGGTTCGCTCTTTCTAATTTTATTTGTTACTAGTGACATATTGCTTATTATTTAATTTATAATGTCGGAACGGTATCTCCAACTCCAGCAATTTTATCTTCTTCAGAAATCTTTTCTAATTCTTCGTCTGCAACTTCGTCATTCACATTATCTAATCTTTTAATAGAAGACTGCTTGGAAGTATTACCTGACTTAATTCTAACTTCTTCAGTTCGTGCTTGTTGGTATTCGTCCACTGGCAAAACATCTCCAAACTTCATTGTAATATCTTCAATCTCTATACTAGATAATTTCCCAGCAATTTTTAGAATATCTTTCAAACCTTTTTCAATCTTTGACCTTTTTGTATCTGTTTTTCGGATCGCTGAAAATAATTGTATTCTCAATGCTTCTACTCTTTCAGGCATTGAACTTTTTAATAATTCAAACATAGGAACGCTTGAAAAGAATGAAATCATTTTTAACTGCAATTCAATATGTCTTTCAGTTGACTCAATAAGTGGATTTGTATTTAATATATATTTTGCTTCTGCACTGTCTTTTCCGTCAACAACTAAAGTGTCCCATTGCTTCAAAGTCCCGTCTTCGTTTACAGTTTCGTCTGTCTTCGGTATCTGCATTTTAGCGTCTAGGTTTTTCAAAAGCTGTGTTGATATATGTGTTGCTCTTTCGTTTAATTCTGCTAACTGGGGCAAAATGTCGTTATAATCTGACTTGCCATATCCTGATGACATAGGTCTTCCATTATCAACTTGAATAATCGGAATAGTATCAATTTCTAAAGTTTGAGTTACTTCATAATTAACTCCAATCAATTCGTTTAATACTTTTATATTTACTTCTTCAACCAAAACTCCTTTGCTGTCTGCTTTCCAACCTTGACGAGTGATAACTACCTTGTCGCCCTCAAGT
>Ga0075120_10003671_pt1 | contig 10444 bp, 8 predicted proteins | sample AntAceMetag02UKL_FD_69792 | JGI IMG/M metagenome (GOLD analysis project Ga0075120, IMG submission 69792) | Saline lake microbial communities from Ace Lake, Antarctica - Antarctic Ace Lake Metagenome 02UKL | ecosystem: Environmental > Aquatic > Non-marine Saline and Alkaline > Saline | place...
TGCAATTGGAATGCATATTACTGCTGATACTTTAACTTTTGATTCGGTTGCATATATGAACCTGAATCTTCAAGTATCAAAAAAAGGAACAGGTCCTGTTATAGACACAGGTGCATGGACGCCGATTACAGGAATTTTTACAGCAAGCGGAGGTGAACAATTTCTTATTATTGGTTCTTTCGCAAGTGATTCAGCTATGCTTAAAACTCATAGAAGCGGATTTCCGGGACCTATACCACAATATCCTTCATCACGGAGTAAATATATTTATTACTATATTGACGATGTTGCAATCTGGGAAGCAGATACCATTCCTCCATGTTCCATGGCAGGTGCAGATACAACAATTTGCATTGGTGGCAAAGCAAAATTGGGCAAGCACAGCTATGGAGATTATTATTATGAATGGTTTACAAAAGATTCTGTGTTTAATAATTATTCAGGTTTGCTGCAAAATGGTTTTATGAAATACAGTAATTACCTTAACCTTGTAGGAGATTCGGGTTTTATCAGTGTTTCACCAACTCAAACAACAACTTACTATTGTCTTGCAACAGATTTTACATACACAAAAACATTAGATAGCGTTACGGTTTATGTAAATCAATGTGGTCAAAACGATACAACAGTTTGTATAGAGCAGGCATTTATAATGGGAAATTCCAATAATTCCAACTGGAATTATAAATGGTCGCCACCAACTTTCTTAAATTACGATACTGTGGGGCAACCGCATTGCTCACCAATGAACAATATTTCTTATTTTTTATTAATTACAAACTCAAATAATGATACTGTAAGTTTGGATACAGTAAATATTTTTGTTGTTAATTGCTACTCGGCAGAAGCAGGATTAGACACAACACTTTGTCTTGGCGACAGCATACAGCTTGGCTCACACAATCATTCAAGCTGTACTTATGTTTGGTGTCCAAATCAGTGGCTGTCGGATACAACAGTAGGAATGCCATTTACCAAACCTGATACTTTAATTAAATACTTTTTGCAGGTGGTTGATACACTGGGAAATGTTTCGGTGGATAGTATTTTGATTGGGGTTATTGATTGTGATACTATCGGCATCGCAGAAATTCCAAAAAACAAAAAACAAATAACAATTTATCCAAATCCAACTTCAGGTGTAATAATTATTGAGTTTGAAGAAATATTGCTTCAGGAGGGGGTAATTGAGATTTATGATAATATTGGCAGGAAAGTCATGGAAACAGTTTTAAAACAAGGTGAAAATAAATATCAAATTACTACAAAAAAATTAGAATCAGGTATTTATTTTTATAAACTTCAAGCTGCTCAAAGCTATAATGGGAAAATAATTATTTCAAAATAATAAGCCAGTCAGGGTTTCACTTCAAGTGAAGTCCTGACTATAAAATAATCCTACGAGTATTTTAAGCCCTTGTAGGATTTTTGGAATAAAAAAAACTCTTTATAAAAGAATAAAATTTATAAAGAGTTTTTGCTTTTCTGTGGTACCACCTGGAATTGAACCAGGGACACACGGATTTTCAGTCCGTTGCTCTACCAACTGAGCTATGGTACCTTATTTTTGCGGGGGCAAATTTAATAAGTTTTTTCATTCTTAAAAACTTTTTTTCAAAAATAACTAATTTTATTTTTTAAAAATCTAATTTTGTAAAATATAAAAGTTTTTATGAAACTAATTTTAGATTTTGGAAACACTTTTAAAAAGTATGCACTTTTTGAAGGCAAAGTTCTTAAAGAATTAAAGATTTTTGAAAAAGATGATTATAAGAAACAAATGTTATTTCTCTCAAATAACAAAAATGTTAAGTCTATTATAATATCGTCTGTTATTGATTATCCTGAATCTTTAAATAATTATTTACAAGAGAATTATTATTTTATCAAATTAAACCCGCAAACACCTGTTCCTGTTAAGAATAAATATAAAACTCAAAACACCTTAGGGAAAGATAGATTGGCAGCAGTTGTTGGAGCAAATGTGCTTTTTCCCGAAAACAATGTTCTTGTTATTGAGGCTGGTACCTGCATAACGTATGATTTTATTAATTCCGAAGCAGAGTATTTAGGAGGGAGTATTTCACCGGGTTTAAATATGCGCTATAAATCATTAAATAATTTTACTGATAAACTTCCGTTAGTTACAAACAGAGATTTTAAATGTTTAACCGGTCAAACTACAGAAGAGTCAATTATATCCGGAATAAGTAATGGAATTATTGCTGAAGTAGATGGAATAATAGAGCTTTATAAGAAGAAATATTCTTCATTAAAAATAGTTTTAGGTGGAGGTGATATGAATTTTTTTGTTAATAAATTAAAAAATAGCATCTTTGCAAATCCAAATATTGTTCTGGAAGGTTTGAATGAAATTTTAGATTTTAATGAGAAGAGGAAAATTAATGCTAATTCTTGATAGGTTTACTAAGCAAAAAAGTTTAGAGGCAATTAATGCCGACCTTGAAACAAATAACACAATTCGCACTACAGCTCTATGTAAGAATAATTACATTATTTTAAGAGTATTATTTTCGCTAATATCAGTTTTTTTATTAGTTGATTTGTCTGCACAAACACGAATTAGTTCACCATATTCTTATTATGGAGTTGGAGACCTTTATTCTAATAATAATGCCCGAAGTTTATCAATGGGAAGAATAGGTTTGACTTTCAGAAATTCTAATTATATAAATTTCTCAAATCCATCATCATATATTGGTTTTGATTCAACATCTTTTGTTTTTGAAGGTGGCATTTTGAGCAGATTTAAGGAACTTGAGACAACTGAATCATATCAACAATCAAGTTATACAAACTTATCATATCTCGCTTTTGGTTTTCCGGTTTTCAGATGGTGGGCAAGTAGTTTCGGATTATTACCTTTTAGCAGTGCGGGCTATAAGGTTTCGGAAGATACAATTCTAACAAACATTGGAAATGTTAATTATTCGTATGAAGGCAATGGAGGTATTAATCAATTATATTTTGGCAATGCTTTTAAGATTGGCGAGAATCTTTCTATAGGAATAAATGCATCATATTTATTTGGCTCTATAGATAAAACAAGAATTATTACATTTCCTGATTCGATAAATTATTATAATCTCCACGATAATGAATCTCAATATATTAGTGATTTTTATTTTACCTACGGACTTCAATATCATAAAAAACTAAAAAATGATATTAATTTAGAAACAGGGTTAGTATTTAATAGTTCTTCAGATATTTCTGCAAAAAAATCTATACTTACACAACGATTTTTTTCAAGCACAACAGGTAATACTGTCATGATAGATACTATTGAAAATGTTTCTGATATAAAAGGAAATATAAAATTACCAATGTCAATTGGCGGCGGAATCACATTTAATAAACAAGGAAAATGGTTAGTAGGCCTTGAAGGTTCCTGGCAAAATTGGTCCAAATATTCTTCTTTCGGCTTGAGTGATTCATTGGTGGATAGTTACAATATTTCTGCCGGAACAGAATTTTCTCCAACATCCAATAATTTATCAAAATATTGGAAAAAAGTTTACTACCGTTTAGGTATAAGATACAATAAAACATATTTACAGTTAAATAATAACCAAATTAATGAGTATGGCATAAGTTTTGGTTTTGGTTTTCCATTGAGACGTTGGAATGCTACTTTGAATACCGGATTTGAATTAGGTAGAAGAGGAACTACAGACAACAATCTAATTAGAGAAAACTTTGGAAACATAATAATTGGAATAGCAATTAAAGAAAGATGGTTCCAAATCAGAAAATATGAGTAAATGAATTTTTAAACTAAGTTTTTCAATAATGTATAAAATTGTAATAACATTTTTTCTTTCTATGTTTTTGTATTTATTATTTCAATCTTCAAGCTTTGCACAAATAGATACAACATTGAGCAATGAAATTATGAACATTGATAAGAATGGACCTAAATATGGAACTGATAGTGCAAAATGTGTGATGAATCTTTCTCTTTATAGAGAGTATTATAAAAATTATAAAAAAGATAAAAACAAAGAATATCTTATGAATTCAATTAAGCCATGGAGATGGGTTTTTTGTAATTGTCCTCTTGCAAGTCAAAATATGTATATTGACGGAGCGAACATTGTGAAATATATGATTAGAGACGAAAATAATCCTTCTATAAAGGAAAAATTAATTGATATTTTGATGATGGTTTATGACAGAAGGATTGAAGCGTTTTCAAGAAAGGGGTATGTTTTAGGTAGAAAAGCTTCCGACCTTATGAAATATCGGAAAAATGAAGTTGAAGAAATTTATAATATTTTCACCGAATCGTTCAATTTAGAAGGAAATAATTCTGATCCTTCAGTATTATATTATTATTTTATTTCTGCAACTAATCTTGTTCAAGCTAAGAAAGCAGATTCATCAGTTGTGATTGATGTTTACGATAAAGTTAGTAGTGCTGCAGAATTTAATATTAAAAATAACAAGAAAACCAAAAAATATCAAGATGCTTTAAATAATATTGAAAATGCTGCATCACCTTGGTTAAATTGTAAAGACCTTGTTAGAATTTATACAGTTAAATTTGATAAAGAGTCTCAAAATATTGACTTTCTTAAGAAAATTACAAATCTTCTTGATAAAAAAGATTGTACAGATTCAGAACTCTTTTTCAAAGCTTTAACAAACCGTAATAATATTGAGCCTTCTGCTGAAACTGCATATTTGTTAGGAAAAATAAGTGCTAAAAGAAGTAATTTTAACGATGCTGCCAAATATTTTTCTGAATCAATTGGATTGTTTGAAGATACGGTATTAAAAGCTAATGCATATTATAAATTAGCACAAGTAAATCTTGCTCAATCCAAATTTTCATCAGTAAGAGCAAATGCTTTAAAAGGGCTTGAATTAACTCCTAAAGATGGGAAATTTTATATTTTGATTGGCATTGCTTATGCTCAAAGTGCAACTTCCTTCGGCGACAATGACCTTACTAAAAAAGTTGCTTACTGGGCTGCTGTTGACAAATTTGCAAAAGCTAAATCGGTTGATAATTCACCTGATATTGTTAACGAAGCAAATAGTTTAATAAATTCCTATTCAAAGCATTTTCCTGATAATAATACTATCTTTTTTTATAATTTAAAATTAGGTGATACTTATACTGTTGCTGGATGGATAAACGAGACTACTATAGTAAGAGCAAGAAAATAATATATACTTTCCTCCCCAAACAGGGAGTTTTGTGCAAGGAATAATTAATAATAATAACTGAAAGTGACAACAACTCATTTTCATAACATTTCTCTTATACTGAAAAGCATTGCAATAATTTTATGCTTAGCAATGCTATATGCCTGTGAAACTGACATACAGAAAATAAAATCTTTTACAGAATTTGAAAGTTTACCTGTTAATATTGCTAATGATATTGAAATTGTTTACAGTGATTCGGGAAAAGTTAAAATGTTATTAAAAAGTCCATTATTAGAAGAATATGAAGGTGAGAATCCATATAAGGAAATGCCCGAAGGTGTCAAAGTCTTTTTTTATGATTCTATAATGAGTGTAGATTCATATCTTTCTTCAAAATATGCTATCAGCTACGATAAAACTAAAATCATGGAGGCAAAAAATGATGTTGTGGTTATTAATCGTAAGGGTGAAAAATTAAATACTGAACATCTTATTTGGAATCAACCAAAAAGATTAATTTATTCTAAGAAGTTTGTGAAAATCACTACTGCCGATGAAGTTATATTTGGTGAAGGATTTGAATCTTCAGAAACTTTTGATAATTGGACTATAACAAAAGTTACTGGCAGTTTTAATATAAAAGAAGAAGAAGAAAATGCAGAAAATATAAAAGATGATTCAAAATAAATTTGCACTTGAAAAACTAAATAATTTTTGACAATGACTCTTTGGATTATTATAATTATCACTATTCTTTTATCAGCTTTTTTTTCAGGTATGGAAATCGCTTTTATTAGTTCAAACAAATTACAAATTGAGTTGGATAAAAAAAAAGGATTAATTTCCGGGAAAATTTTGGCAAGACATATTCAACATCCATCTAATTTTATTGCAACTCTCTTATTAGGAAATAATATTGCACTTGTAATTTATGGAATTGCAATGGCAAAGGTTTTAGAACCACCTATTATAAGTGTTTTAGGGAGCTATTCTTCAGAATTTTTAGTGCTTATCATTCAAACTATTTTGGCTACATTGGTGATTCTAATTACAGCAGAATTTTTTCCTAAAGTTTTATTCAGAATAAATCCTAATAAAATTCTTGTCTTTTTTGTAGCACCTCTTATTGTGTTATATTATGTCTTTTATCCTTTTATTTATTTGCTTATTGGATTTTCAGAATTTTTCCTAAAAAGAATATTAAGAATTAAATTCTCACATCAAAAATATGTTTTTTCACCCATTGATCTTGAAAATTACCTTAATGAAATTTCACAAATTAATGAAGAACAGGATGATATTGAGCCGGAAATTCAAATGCTTCAGAATGCTATAGATTTTCGTGTTGTTAAACTTAGAGAATGTTTAATTCCTCGTAATGAAATTCATGCCTTAAAAGAAAATGATTCGATAGAAGATTTAAAAAAGAAATTTATTGAAACAAAACACTCGAAAATTTTAATATATAAAGAATCAATTGATAATATTATTGGTTACGCTCATTTGTTTGATATGTTAAAAAATCCTCCTAATATTAAATCAATAATAAAACCTATTCTTGTTGTTCCCGAAACTATGCTTGCCAGCAATCTGATGACTATTTTAATTCAGCAACATAAAAGTGTAGCTGTTGTTGTTGATGAGTTTGGCGGAACTTCAGGAATGCTAACTTTAGAAGATGTTATTGAAGAAATTTTTGGTGAAATCGAAGATGAATTTGATGTAGGAGACCTTGTTGAAAAAGAAATAAATGAAAATGAATTTGTGTTTTCAGGAAGACATGAAATTGATTATCTTAACGAAAAATATAAATTTAATTTACCCGAGTCTGCAGATTATGAAACTCTTGCCGGATTAATCATTCATTACCACGAAAGCATTCCTGATATTAATGAAAAAATATATATTCATGATTTTGTGTTTACTATTTTACAAGCGAGTGAATCGCGTATTGAAAAAGTCAATTTATTAGTGGAAAACAACCAAAAGGACTAAAAAGATATTGTTCTTTAGTTAAATAAAATTTATAAAATGAAAAATATTGTATTTATTTTTATTGTTTTAACTACTTCTTGCATGATTATTCCAAAAAACAAAACTGTAGTTCCACCAAGTAAAATGGAAGTAAAAAGTGGAAGACTTCAGGTAAATGGGACAGTAGGCTATCATAAAGCTACGCGTACAGTTTTTGATGATGGTCATGTTGAAATTATATGTTCAGGAGAGGGAGTTAATATATGTCCGAATTTGCCAAAAGCTGAAGGTGTTCCCGAAATAATAAAAAGTTTAATAAGACAAGGCGAAATCTGTGGAGAATTCACTTTTGAGAAACTTTCAATAAGATGGTATGATGGGACTATTAATAAAGATGATATCGAAGAGTATATTTTTATAACAACTCCAATAAAATAATAGGATTATCTGATTTTACCTGATGAATTTCAGATTAATGATAAACACACACACCTATTTCTGAATAATTGCCTTACAACGAAAACCGGTATATTGGTTTGCTGCCTTAAACTCAATAACTGAACATTTGTCCTGTTTTCGACACTTTTCACCACCCTAAAACATAACATGCAGTAAAACAATAAAATAAATACTAATTATGGTGTATTTTGGGTGACCCAGCTATCTTTTTTAGTATTTTTGAGCATGTTTGTTCGGAAAAAGAAGAATAAAAGTGGTGTTGTCAGTATTCAGGTCATTACCAAAATAAAAGGCAAGTCAAAATTGGTAAAAACTATTGGTAGTTCTAAAGATGAAACGGAAATTCAAGACCTAGTAAATCAAGCTAATAAATTCCTTAAAAACTTTGGAGGACAAAAGTCTATTAACTTCTTGTTTAATGAACAAACCATAGAAATAGCACTAAAAGGCATTACTTCCCATACAGAAATAGGTTCAGAATTATTACTAGGTAAAATATTTGATGATATTGGTTTTAATAAAATATCAGATAATCTATTCAGGTTGCTTGTAATTGCCAGACTTAGTTGTCCATTAAGTAAGCTAGGAACAAGTGATTACTTTGGTAGATACAAAGGTTTAGATATCCCTGTTCAAAACATATATCGGTATTTAGATAAACTCTATACTAATCAAAAAGAGCAGATACAACAAATCAGCTATGAACATACCTTAAAAATTTTGAATGGAGTTATAAGTGTTGTATTTTACGATGTAACCACACTTTATTTTCAAATTGACGATGAAGATGAAATAAGAAAGAGAGGGTTTTCTAAAGAAGGAAAGCATCAGAATCCGCAAATAGTACTCGGATTGTTGGTTAGTAAAGATGGTTACCCTTTAGCATTTGATATTTTTGAAGGAAACAAGTTTGAAGGTCACACAATGTTACCTGTATTAAATAGCTTTAAAGAAAAATACAATCTCGACAAATTAATTATCGTTGCCGACTCAGGGCTGTTATCCAGTCAAAACATCTCTGAACTACTGATAGAAGGATACGAATTTATACTTGGTGCAAGGATAAAAAATGAGGCACAAATAATCAAAGATAAAATACTATCATTAAAATTAAAAAATGGAGAAAGTGATATAATAGAAAAACAAAAAGGATTAAAATTAATCATCAGCTACTCTGATAAACGAGCAAAGAAAGACAGCTATAACAGAGAAAGAGGGTTACAAAGAATAGAAAAACAACTAAAATCAGGCAAACTAACTAAAGCAAACATTAATAATAGAGGTTACAACAAATATTTTAAAATGGATGGAGATGTTACAATAAGTATTGATTATCAAAAATATTCTGCTGATGTAAAATGGGACGGTTTAAAAGGATATATCACCAATACTTCTCTTACTAAAGATAAGATTATTGACAACTACTCTCATCTATGGAAAATTGAAAAAGCTTTTAGAATATCAAAACACGATTTAAAGATTAGACCTATTTATCACAGATTACAGAAAAGAATAGAAGCACACGTTACGATTAATTTTGTTGCTTATAAAGTGTATAAAGAACTTGAAAGACTATTAAAAGAAAAAGAAACTGAATTAAGTCCAGAGAAGGCAATTGAAATCGCAAAAACTATTTTCCAGATAAAAGCTAAATCAGGGGATAATCAATATGTAACTCATACTTTATTATTAACTGATGAACAGAAGGATTTAGCACAGTTGTTCGATTTTGGGTGACCCAGTGTTGAAGACAGGTGATAAACACACACACCTATTTCTGAATAATTGCCTTACAACGAAAACCGGTATATTGGTTTGCTGCCTTAAACTCAATAACTGAACATTTGTCATCACTTTCATTGATATAATTTCCAAAAGCTAAATTTTCGTCAGAAAGTATTTCCGAAACATTATCGCAAAGACCATAGATTTTATTCTTTTTTACTTTGCAATAATCATTAATGCTCTGAATTATAACAGATTTTTTGTTTTTGATAACTAAAATGTAATCTGATTTGGAAGGAAGAGTGTAAACAACCTTTTTGCCATAGATTTGAGTAACTGCTTCCGATCTGAATTTACAATAATTTTCAGCTTGGGTTTTAGTAATTCCAACAACAGGGAATTTGCTATATTTATTTCTATTGCTAAAAAAACTTTCTCCCTTGTATGCTTTTGCCCAAATTATTGTATCAGGAAAGTTGTTAGTGTATTCCTTAATATTTTCTCCATATTTATTTTTTTGGTAGTAAAGAAATTCCTGCCAACCAATATTTGTTACTTCTGTCCTATCAAAATAGAAATTATCTTTTCCAATTTTTAAAGTGCCGGGAGGCTGACATTGCACAGTGTTTATTAAAAACATAAATGTGCTAAGCAGAAAAATCCAAAATAATCGTATCATTTTTTAAAGTTTTTGTTAAACCAAATCTTTGTTTATTATCCAATATATATACATGTTTAATGAACAAACAATATAATCATTGTAATGTCAAAGTTAGACAAACCTTGTTAATAAATAAGGATATTGAAAAATTTTTCAATTAAATTTTATTCTTTTAACTTTCTATTGTACATTTGCAAACTATTAAAAAAAATACAAAAATGGCAGTAATAGGAAATATTAGAAAAAGATCTGGATTACTTGTAATAATAATTGGTGGTGCTTTGGCAGCATTCGTTTTAGGTGATTTTATAAAACCTGGTAGTGGTTCCAGAAAAATAACAAATCTTGCGGTTATTGACGGCGAAAAAGTTTCTTATAATGATTTTCTTTTTAAAGTAGAAGAACAGGCAGAATTAAGAAAACAACAAACCGGACAAGAAAACCTTT
>Ga0075120_10003679_pt1 | contig 10426 bp, 16 predicted proteins | sample AntAceMetag02UKL_FD_69792 | JGI IMG/M metagenome (GOLD analysis project Ga0075120, IMG submission 69792) | Saline lake microbial communities from Ace Lake, Antarctica - Antarctic Ace Lake Metagenome 02UKL | ecosystem: Environmental > Aquatic > Non-marine Saline and Alkaline > Saline | place...
CCTGATCCCGGCCGTGCGGAAGGCCATCCAACGGCTTCAGAATTTGCTCGACTATCTCGAGGAGCGGGCAACACACGCACAGGCAGATGCGTCGGCACAGCACAAAGACTCGGGAAAGCCACCAGAAGCAACGAGCTAACTTTCCCAAGAAAACGTGTCATGTAACCTGAGTACGGGCGCTTAACTCTCGCTGGTCGGCTTGTCCACGTTCGTCGCCAAGTTGGCTGCGGGCCGACCTTGCCTTGTCCACCCAAGAGCGCGTTCGGCGCGTGCGGCGAACTCGTCACGTGACATCCTGATTTCCTTGGAGACCGCGCCGCACGCGCACTGCATCGTCAGAGTAACTGGATCTGACGACGGATCGTCACAAAGGTGCTCCCATTCCGTGCAGCCTTGATCGCAAAAGATACCGCACGACTCGCGAATCTGCTCCCCAATCCGCGCGAAAGGGGTCTCTTCGACCGAGCGACAGCTATGTAGGTTGTCGATCAGTTGTCCCACCACGGCAAGATGCCCTGACGACGGATGCTGGTTTTCTCCGACGTCAGCATCTGCGGCGCATGATGCTTCTTCCCCTTCTATCGTCTGACCGACCGTGTGATCCTCTTGGGAAGAGCCGCCCGGGCGTCGCTGCTTCGACTGCTGGTCGGCTTGACGCCGCTTGGGCACCATGTGCGCGTAGTAGGCGAGCACCCTGTGCAGCACCGGAATGTGATCCTCATTGTCGGGCTCGTTCCAGATCGCCAGAACCGGCAGCTGGAGGAAACGCGACCGTTCCAACAAGAGTATCAGGGGCACGTTACCATAGTACGGTTGACGCTCATGCATTCGCTCAAACAGTTGCCTTTCCTTCTCGTTGAGCGGGTCCGGCATCGAGTTCCTAATCGTCCGCATCATCGCGTTAAGGCAATTTCCGACATACTGGTAAGCCCGCCAGCCTAGATGCAGCAAGGCTTGCCGAACCTCCTCTCGCTCAAGCCGGCCTCCAGGTTTGCTCTTCTGCTGCGCGATCTGCTTGACAAGCGAGTTGCTCGGACCGCAGAACCACTTGTCGAATTTTTCGCTGGAATCGTCGAAATGGCGAGCAATCGCCCTGTGAAATCGCTCCCACACAATCTTGATGACCTCCTCCGAGGGGGCCAGTTTGGAGGCTTTCTTATTCTTAGGATCGGTCTGGTGTGACTCGATATCGTAGAGGGCTGCAGATACGAAATCGGACACTCTTGCGTCGTCGACGTGAAGCGGTTTTCTCTTGGCCGCCTCGAAAAGGCCATACGCAATTGCCTGCTCACTGGTGGGGTTGCTATGCCCTGCCTCGCGAGCCGACACGCGGCCCAACTCGGTCAGTTGCTTCACGGACAAACGGTGCCCTTGCCCATTTGAGTCGAGCCCTATGTTGTCCGGCAACACATCGCGCCACTCATCGACGCGGCCCGTGCGGCGAATGAAGAGATCTCGGGAGTAGCGAAACTCACGATTCCAATGCTCCTTCATGCCGCGCTGGCCGCAGTATGCCCGCCCGCGCACATACTGGTGGAACTTCTGCATCTCGCGATAGGAATGGTCGACGTTTGGGTCAAAGCCGTTGATCCCATGCAAGATGGCAAGGCCGCCGACCGCCCCCAGATCGATCAGTTCGTCGCAGCTGCAATCGGCAACAATGCGTCTGATTCCATCATGCCCCGTGTCGCATTGGATTGGGACGGAGAAGCCGTCGGGAAAAAACTCTGCGTAACGTGCCGGAGGGCGCCACTCTCCGTGTGCTCGGGTTACGGTAACCGTCTGCTGGGAATGACCAGCAGAATCCAACTCAACGGTTTCCGATTCCCCGAAGGTCAACTCGCCGAAATACGACGGATCGGTGACTTCCATGTCTTGAACTCCAAATTGCTTGTTTGCAGGATATGCCGACAGCCTTGTCGGTCTCTTAATTCAATATATTCCTGAGTACCGGCAAGAAGCAACAGATAAACGGTATAACAACGGCACATTTTCCCCGCTTTCCACCGGTCCGATCCTTTGCGGTCACCCCTCCGTTTTCCAGGGACTGATCGTGTTTCTGGCATCGGGCGTGTTGCCTGAAGCGCGGACGCCAGGACATTGTTTCCCCCTCTGCCCAACGGGTGGCGCGACAGCCATCAAGAAAGGACGGTGCATCAGCATGGATTCTAACCCCATTCGCGATCAATCAGATCCGGTCCCGTGCGATCTGTCTGAATCGCTGACAGACCAACAGCGGACCTTCGCGGAGGTCGTCGGCCATGCCTTGGCTGAGGCGTGGCGTCGCCGGTGCCAGGGCATTCGTGGCGCGCCAAACGGTACTTCGCAGCAAGGCGCCCGCCCTTCTATACGGGCGCAATGATCACCGTTTTGTCCGGTTTTCCCAGGGCAGGTAGGAGTGGCGGGGTTTGGATGCCTCGCCCGAAACCGTGCCCGAGCCTACGGCGGTCCTCGTTGACCCCTCCGCAGGGCGCAAGATCCTCCAAAGCCCCCTGGGCAGGAGTGTTTACGATGAGTTCATTTTCTGTTGAAGACGCCAGACTGCGTCCGGTGCGACAGGCGTCACTTGGAATCCGACAGTTGGCCGTGATCTGCGCCCGTGGGGCGTTGCTCACGACCGTGGCGCTGGTTTGCTGCGGGTTGCTAACCTGGGTCATTCTCCGCGGAATCCCCGATGACCATACCAAGGCCCCGGTGGATTTCGCGGTGCCAGTTGACGGCGTCATGGTACGGAGCGGCCGCCGGCGTGACGCGCGCCCCTCGGCAGAGCCGCCGATTGATCCCTCCGTTCGAGCGGCGAGCTATGCTCGATTTAGCAGCAATCTTCAGAGCGAAAAGAGCATCGCCGATCAACAGCGCGAGTGTCATGAACACGCCCTGCGGCGCGGCCACGAAATTTCTGCAGACCTGGAGTTTGTCGACAAGGCCGTCTCCGGCACGAAGAGGGAGCGCGCTGGCCTGAACGCCATGCTGGCTGCGGCTGAGGCTGGTCAGATCGACGTCCTCCACTTTCACAGTCTCTCCAGGCTTTCCCGTGAAGAGATATAACCGAATTTTGTGGATGAGGGCTTGAAAAAGGCGGCGTACTTTGGGTGAATTTGTTTGTTCAATAAACCCAACCCCAAGGAGTACGCCACCATGCAGGAAGATACCACAACGAGCGTTTCGTTTCCATCGTTGACGTCCGAGGACGTGTTGACGGGGATTCTGCGAGAAGGGGCTCAGCGGTTGCTGGCTACGGCGGTCGAGGCGGAAGTGAGTGATTGGATCGACAGCCATGTCCACCTGAAGGACGGGGATGGTCACCGTCAGGTAGTGCGGAATGGCCATATGCCGGAGCGAAACATCACAACGGGGCTGGGGGATGTGCAAGTACGTCAGCCTCGCGTGCATGATCGTCGGCCCGAAGGAGAGAAGGAGAAGTTTACGCCGAAGATCTTGCCGCCGTACCTGCGCAAGACCAAGAGCATCGAGGACCTGATTCCCTGGCTGTACCCAATGGCTAGCCTCGCCCGCAACTCCAAAAAACCCGGAAACATTCGCGCACGGTGCGCGCATGTTGCGACGTAAGACTCCAAAGGGCATCAGCACGGGCGATTTCCCTGACGCCCTGGCGGCGTTGCTGGGTGCGGACGCGGCGGGATTGAGCGCTGCACGGTGACGCGTCTGAAATCGCATTGGGAAGATGAATACGGCGATTGGAGCAAGCGTAGCCTGGAAGGTAAGCAGTACGCGTATGTGTGGGCCGACGGTATCCATTTCAACATTCGACTGGAGGAAGATCGACAGTGTATTCTCGTGCTGATGGGAGCCACGCCCGAAGGCAAGAAGGAGTTGATCGCGATTCATGACGGCCATCGCGAATCGGCACAGTCATGGAGAGAGTTGCTTTTGGACTGCAAATCGCGTGGCCTCACCGCGGATCCCAAACTGGCTACCGGTGACGGTGCCCTGGGATTCTGGAAGGCTCTCGGGGAAGTTTATCCGGCAACCCGCGAACAACGTTGCACCGTTCATAAGACGGCACACGTCCTGAATAAACTACCCAAACGCCTGCAAGGAGCGGCAAAATCCAAGCTTCACGACATCTGGCAAGCCGACACGAGGGAGAACGCAAACAAGGCATTTGATCTGTTCCTGAACACGTACCAGGCCAAGTATCCCAAAACAACTGAATGTCTCGCCAAGGACCGTGAAGTCCTGCTGGCGTTCTACGACTTTCCGGCGGAACATTGGATTCACTTGCGAACGACCAACCCGATTGAATCGACATTTGCGACCGTACGACTGCGGCCCCGTAGAACCAGCACCGTAGAACCAAAGGAAGCGGGTCGCGGAAGGCCTGCTTGACAATGGTCTTCAAATTGGTGCTGGCAGCCGAGACAAAGTGGAGATTGTTAAACGGTTCAAAGCTGATTCCCGATGTCATTCAAGGAGTTCGCTTTATCGACGGTGAGCGCGAAAACAAGGCCGCGGCGTGATAGCTCGGAAGTACCGGTGCCTCTTCTCTGTTCCGTGCGAGGAAGAGGCTCGGCTTCCAACAAGGAAATGATCATGCCAGGCGTTGACTTCGATGTGGTCCGTCGAGAGATCACGATGCGGCAGGTTCTCGACGAAATTGGATTCAGGGCGACTCACCACGAAGGTGACCAACTCCGTGGTCCGTGTCCCGTGCATGGCTCCATGTCCAACAACAGCCGAGTGTTTTCAGTGAATCTCGGCACGCAGCGTTACTACTGTCACAAATGCAAATCACATGGCAACCAACTTGAGCTCTATGCGGCCGTGCGGGAGACCACGGTTTACCAGGCCGCTGTCGATCTGTGTCACGCACTGGGCCAAGACGTACCATGGGTTCGGCGATGGTAAACCACCAGCCCGGACACGAAACAGAGAAGAGGCACCGGTATTTGTAGTGCCCAAAAGCGTCGCCTACTCAAAAAACTGATCCACAACTATTGACAATAACTCCGCCCCACGAGGAAGAAGCGCCTCCCTTGGCACTGCTAACCTCTTCTTCGCTGCGGTGACACCATCTAGCAGCAGATTCCGAATTGCAGGATCTGTCAACCTCCGTGGATTTGTGAATCCGACCAATTTCTCGTCAAGCTCCGATTCAGTGATGCTTCGATTGCTGATGGAGGCTGCTCTCTCAAAGAAGGCCCCAACCAAACGTTCGATGGCACTTTGTACTTCGTCCGGCAATACACCGAAAGCGCGCGCCCGCTCATGAATGGTCTGGTGAAACCTGTCTGTATCGGCCAAGTCACACTTGAACCGTTTCAGGATGGATCGGTACTCACCGTCGCCTGCGGCAACGAGTTCTTGCGACTTCACGCTCAATTGCCGATTGGTGACCAAACGGAACTTGACAACACACTCCTCGATTCGCGGAAGTGCTTTTTCGCTCCTTCCGAGCTTGTCTAATATATCCTTCAGTTCTGCCGGCTCGATGTAACGCTGTAACGGATTCCCTGAATACTTGAACTGAACGAGTTCACGAGTCCTTCGGCCATCTTGCGCTGTCGAAACGACCTCCGCATCTTGCCCATGACCCTCCAATTCGACAACGGCGAAGCTGACGTCAATGTTGCCATCATTGTACGTAGGCCTCTCCAGTATTTCGGCGGCGAGACTGGCGGAACCGAGGGTCTGAAAGAGAAAACCCGCCAAGGCATTACGGCCGCCATCATTGTCTTGACTCATGCGGGAATACCTACCCGTGTCAGAAGCAGTTCACCTGTCAGTACCGTCACAGTAACGCTGATTCTAGCGGAAGATCGCATGGAATTACAGCAGGGCTCCAGATTGCATGTCCCCTCCAACTAAAATCGACTCCTCGTCTCGTCGACGTGTGGAACTGTGGCAGCATCTGTCAAGGCAGCAGCAAGCTTGCCGTGAGGCGGCGCAGGGTCCGTCCACCAACTGGCCATCTATGCTTTGCTCATCGAGGATCGGGAAAATCGGAACCAACGGCAACCGCGTGACCAGGCGGTGCTTGCCGACAGATCAGGGCGGCATCTACGAGCATGGCGACGGTAATGGGACGACGCGGCTGCTCGACCGGTGGGCGGATTTACTGGACAAACAACCAAACGCCGGCGAAGCCGGCACGGAGGATTGCCTATGTTGACACTACGTGATTTGGCGACCGTTCGCGGGGCGCTGCTGTTCTGGCAGGAAGAGATCTGCCCGCACTGGGAAGAGGCGGCAGGGCACTACTTGCGTGACCCGGGTGTTGTGCCGTTGACATCTGGCGAAGTCGAGCAGCTTCGGGCCGCGTTTGATGTATCTCGGGTGCGGTATGTCCTGATTGATCAGGAGCAACAGCGACTGGCGGGTAGGGAACTCTTCGCGTCGGCGGACGAGGCCCTGCTCGATGCCGGCCCGCAGCATCTGGTGGCAACTGTCCTGGTACCGCCTGGGATCTAGGGAAATCTCCAACCGTGACCTGACTACAGGCCTGCGGTAAGCTCCGCGATAGATATCTCCAGTGCGTCGGCGATACGCTTGATGTTCCTCAAGGCGACGTTCCGCTCGCCCCGCTCGATTCCGCCGACGTACGTCCGGTCCAGGTCGCACTCCAGGGCCAGGTCCTCTTGGGACCAGTCTTGTTCTTTGCGGAGCCGCCGGACCCGCTCTCCGAAGCGTTTTAGGATATCTGCTTTAGCCATCCCCCCATCAGACGGCAGGGATGATTATGAGTCTACGGACTATGAGTAGCATTAGCCTGTGGATTCTGCTGCCCTATTGGGGGACTGGATGGCGGCGGACGCCGATCTCTTCCGCCCCAGGGACGGCAATGGAGTAGAGACGGGAGGTCCTGACCACTGGCACGCAACCGGGTGCCTACGAAGCCCGGGAGTTCACAGTCGCCTCCCGACAGTGCGTACTGTCCCAACACACCCGTCGTCTTTTTTTACCATCAACACAGGAAAGGATCAGAAGATGCATCACGTTTCAAAGGACTTGTTCGCAGGGCTCCGCCGCCGGTGGCGTTTGTACGTGGCCCTGACGGTTTGTGCTGTCGGGCTGGTCTGCCTGAAGCCAGCAACACTGGTCGCCATCGAGGGCTACCAGCGGTTCATCTCGCCGCATAAGGGTTTCCGCTGCGCTCACGGTGTGCTTTACGGTGGCCCGTCGTGTTCCCAGTTCGGCAAACAGGTCATTCGGAAATATGGACTCGTGGGCGGGCTGATCCTGCTTCGTCAGCAGTTTCGGGATTGTCATGATGCGGCCGTGAGGATCAGAAGTGGCGCGTGTCAGATCAGCGGTGTCCGCGCGGACGATGCGGATGATTGCGTTGAGAGCGACCAAGATCGTGGCAAGCGCGAATCTAAGCAGGCTCAGGAGTATTGCGCCGGTTGCGCGGAAGGCTGCTGCTCGGACTAGTAGTCATTGCTGACCGACTGCGCCGCCGCCCTGCGTCATCTTCCTAAGTGCCCTTTCTTAGCGTCCTACGTCGCACCATGTGCGCAACGTGCGCGCATGTTCCCAGGTTCCCTTGGGTTGCGGGCGCAACCAGAAATTGGAGGCCCCCATGGAGTTTCCTGTGATTCTGGCCAGCTCGGCGCTGGCCTTGGTACTGACCCTTGCGCTGGTGCGCGAGGTGCGATTGCGGCGAGCGCTTCAAGCGCTTCTCCGCCGCTTGCTCGAAAAATGGAGATCTAACAGTGATGCGTAGAATGCCCCTTTGGCTACTTTGTCTGCTCATCCTGACCTGCGCCGGTTGTCCCGGTGAGGGTAATCGGGTTGCCGAGGTCGCCCGGGAAGGGGCTCGGGAGCAGGCCGAGCAAAACGAACGGATGGTTCAACTGCAGCAGGAGGTTGCCGAGTCCCACACGAGCCTCGTGGAAGGCCAGTCCAATGCTCGTGGTGAAATGATCGCCCTACAGCATGACCTCCAGAAGGCCCAGACCGATGTGAGCCAGCAGCGTGATTCGCTGGAGACGGAGCGCCGGGAAATGGCCGCCCAACGCGGCCGCGACCCGATCATTGCCGCGGCCATCCAATACGTAGGCCTGCTGTTGGCCTGCCTCTTGCCGCTGCTGGTTTGCATCTACGTACTGCGGGCCTCTTGTCAAAGTGATGAGAGCGACGCCGCCGTAACAGAGATTCTCATCAAGGATTGGATGAACGATGAGCCGACCATCTTTCCACCGGCCCGGCCCCTACCCGCGTTGCGACACGAGGCCGACACCGACGTTCCGGACCGACTTCCTACCGATCAATAAAACCATTGTCTCTACCCATTGGAGAATACCTTTGAGTCACATTGTAGAAATTCAGACCGAAGTTCGCGACGTCGCGGCAGTCAACGCTGCCTGCCAACGTCTCGGACTCCCTGCGCCGGTCAACAAGACCGCCAAGCTTTTCAGCGGCGAGGCCACTGGTCTGGCCGTGGAGTTGCCGGACTGGCAGTATCCGGTCGTCTGCGATCTTTCCAGCGGGGAAGTCCGATTCGATAATTTCAACGGCCGCTGGGGCGAGCAGAAACATCTCGACGCCCTACTGCAATTCTATGCGGTTGAAAAGGCACGAATTGAAGCAAGGCGCGCCGGCCACAGTCTTACCGAGCGGCAGTTGGCCGACGGGTCGATCAAGCTGACGATTAACGTCGGAGGTGCCGCATCATGAACAGGACCATCGAGATTATCGTAACGCCCAAGGGCAAGACGACCGTACAGACGCTCGACTTTGCCGGTCCCTCTTGTCGTGAGGCTAGCCGATTCATCGAGCAGGCCCTTGGGCAACGTGCCACCGAAAACCTGACCACCGAGTTCCACCAATCGGTGACGCTTGGGCAGACCCAGCAGCAACGCACTTGATTGCTGCTTGGGCCATCAGTTCCATGGCCGCTTCTGGTCATTTCCTTTTTCGCTTTTTCCGCAAGGAGAATCCGTATGTCGCTATCTAAAACGCTGGCGGAGTACGTTTGCGCCTGCTTTACCGGCCTTTGGATTCAATCGCACGAGCATGCCGATGCCCTGATCGAGATTGGTCGGATGTGCCGTGACCAGGACTGGAAGCTTGCCATCTGGGACGTAGAGCAGGGCTTACATATCCCCGGTGCCGAGCAGCCGGCCGACGCCGGTGGGAACGATCCGCTGGCGGCCGTTCGGGCGATCAATGCCCTGGCATCGCCCGACAGTTCGGCACTGCTGGTGCTCGTCAATTTCCATCGCTTTTTGGGGTCCGCTGAAATCGTGCAGGCCCTGGTCCAGCAGATTACCACGGGAAAGCAGGATCGGACGTTCGTGGTCGTATTGTCAGCACAGGTCGACATACCGACCGAGCTGGAGAAGCTGATGGTTGTGGTTGAGCACGACCTGCCCGATCGCAAGCAGCTCGAAGAGATCGCCCAAGGGATCGCTACCGAGGATGGTGAGTTGCCTGAGGGAGACAACCTGGAAACCGTTCTGGACGCTGCCGCCGGTCTGACCCGATTCGAGGCCGAAAACGCCTTCAGCCTCAGCCTGGTCAGAGACCGCCAGGTGAGGCCCGAGTCCGTTTGGGAACTCAAGAGCCAGATGCTCAAGAAGAGCGGGTTGCTCACACTGCACCGTGGCGGCGAATCGTTCGACAACCTGGGTGGGCTAGAGGCACTGAAGAGCTTCTGCCTCCGCGCGATGCGGCGGCAGGGGAACCTGGACACGCTCAAGCGCCCGCGCGGCGTGCTGCTGTTGGGCGTACCCGGTACGGGAAAGAGTGCTTTCGCGAAGGCACTTGGCGCCGCAACTGGCCGCCCCACGTTGATCCTGGATGTCGGCACACTCATGGGTTCGCTGGTCGGCGCCACCGAGGCCAATATCCGCCAGGCACTGCACATCGCCGACGCCATGGCGCCTTGCGTACTGTTCGTGGACGAACTGGAAAAGGCGCTCAGCGGTGCCGCCTCCAGCAGCCAGACCGACAGCGGCGTGAGCGCCCGGCTGTTCGGCACCTTGTTGACCTGGCTGTCGGACCACGAGTCGGACGTCTTCTTCGTCGGCACCTCCAACGACATCACGAAGCTCCCGCCGGAGTTCAGTCGATCGGAGAGGTTCGACGCCGTTTATTTCCTCGATCTACCTGGTACGGGGCAGAAGCATGCGATATGGAAATTGTATATCGACCTGTTCGGTCTCGACCCAAAGCAGCCGAAGCCGGTAGATGCAAATTGGACCGGCGCCGAGGTGCGGTCTTGCTGCCGCTTGGCCGCTCTACTGGACGTGCCACTGGTTGAAGCAGCCCAGAACGTGGTGCCGGTGGCGCGTACGGCCCACGAGTCCGTGGAGAAGTTGCGGAATTGGGCCAGCGGTCGGTGTCTCGACGCCGACGCACCCGGCGGTATCTACACCGGCAACCGCAATGTCGTCTCCAAGCTAGGCCGCAAGGTACGGCGGAGCGATCCGTCAAACAACTGATGACGCCACAGTCACACGTC
>Ga0075120_10003682_pt1 | contig 10423 bp, 8 predicted proteins | sample AntAceMetag02UKL_FD_69792 | JGI IMG/M metagenome (GOLD analysis project Ga0075120, IMG submission 69792) | Saline lake microbial communities from Ace Lake, Antarctica - Antarctic Ace Lake Metagenome 02UKL | ecosystem: Environmental > Aquatic > Non-marine Saline and Alkaline > Saline | place...
TTATATTGATTTTGCCTTGTGATGCCACTGAATTATGTATGGTGTCCCCGGAATTATAGACAGACTTCGTTGATCAAGATTAGAAGGAATTGGATTCCAGTGGTCTGCCCCAATTTCCCTTATTTATTGACGTTGGACTCCAGCATCGGGTCGGAGTATTGGTGCAAGTTCCCATAGACGGCACTCCAACTTCCGTCGCTTTGTTTGTCTTTAGCCAATGCCACGGTGATGAGTCGAATGCCATCAGTAGTTCTGGCCGCCACCTGTCCGGTTATGCTTCGGGTGGTGCGGATCCTCCGTGCGGTTCTGGAAGTGTCGGTCCACTCCTCCACGGTTTGTTCCTGCCAGTTGTCTGAAATAATGGTGCACCGGAGCGGCTCGCCGCCCTCTTCCCGGTCATTGTTTACCAATGATTCCGCCTTTTTCTTTAATTCGTCGATATCACGGCCGGTGTAGCGATCTGGCGTCATGAATGTGCGCTCTTTTCGAATCCCTCGATTCTCTTTGTCTTTGGCCACCAGAGCCCCAAATTCGGACTGGATTTCTTTTCGTTTGGGATCGGATTCCCCCAACGACGCAACGGCTTTCCGGGTGGATTCGCGGATGGACGTCATCCATCTGTGATCCACCAGGTTTGGTTTGATGGTATTATCGGATCTCCACCCGTTGTCTTTCTCCAGATGACGCATGGCGTCGGCAATCTCTTTTTCGGCATCACCAGAAACGGCCTCTATTCGGCTTGCAAAACCCTCCTCAAAGTTTTTTAGGCGAAGGGGCGTTTGCTTTTCAGCCAGATCTTCGAGTTCCCAGGTCTTTCCGTTGGGAAACTCCGTTTTCTTATACTCTTCACAGAAAGATTTGAAGGCCTGGTAGCGTTTCTGGGCATCCGCAAACTTTTCCGGTTCGGATGTGCCGGGCACAGACACCAGCTTATCGGGGTTGTACCCCTCTTGTCCGGGGTAGGAGAGATATTCGTTGAACTTAACCGTCCACTCCGCCGATTGCTTTTCTTGAGCGGCTTTGCCGGCTGCGTCAGAGGCGATGGCTTTAGCCTCGGCGGCGCCTTGCCGCGCGGTTTGGGCGGTGAGTTCATTAAAGCGGTTTTTCAGGTCGGCGAAATCGGGGTCTCCGCGGTCGAATTGGCCCCCATAGTTTTTCTCGATCTCGCCAAACAGCTGCGCGGCCTGTCGGAGTTTATACCGCGCCGTTTCGGCATCGCGGCTGACATAGGCTTCGGTACTCTTGAGGAGCCTGGTGATATCTTTCAGCCGCTTTTTCACCCCGCCGGGGAGCTGGGACTCGCCGGTTGTCATCGCGTCGGCGGCTGGTTTGGAAGATTCCGACGACATTACTTTGGGTTGGGGTTTGGGGGGAAGACCCGATCCCGAAGATGATGCTTTTTCCGCAATCTTCCCCAGCTTTTGATCAACATTTTTCCGTATGCGTGCGAACTTAGTTTCAGCCAGCAGGATCTTTTTGTTATTTGGATCTTCCGCCTTTCCCCGGTCAATGAGGCCGGCTGCCTCATTGAGCAGAGCATCGGCTTCTATATTTTTGCCGCTATGCATCTTTCTTTCGGCGTCGCGGATAATCTTATTGGCCTGGTTGGCCAAATCGTCCACGCCGGCAAAGACATGAACTGCGCTCAAAAATGACACTGCCAGCAAAATTACACCAACAACTCTTCCCCATTTTACGTCCATATAGAACCTCCTGTAAAACCAATCTTATTTATAATGATTATATCCACTCTATAGAAAGCCGTTTCATCGATTTTAACCCGATTTTACCTAAATTAAACGGTCTGATATAATCTATTTAGCCTTCTGTATTGTCATTTTCAGGCAATTGCCTGTCATGTGGAATTTCAGATGATTTTATGATCTTTCGTTCATCTGCTCGAACACGTCGTTCCAATTTTTTTAGATCTTCTTCGGGTGGAAGGGATTCGGGGATGATGCCCCGTTTTATAAGAAGAGACCGAACTCCACCGCTATTCTGTACATGTTCAACGGTTATGGATTTTTCTCCCTGTAAATTATCCTTGCGTACGTTGAAATTGGTTATTTCCGTTGCGAGGTTTTTTGCTGTAATAGTAACGGTGGGAAGAAAGTCCGCCAATGGCCTGCCTTTTGACACACCCAATCTCATCTTCATCTGTAACGTGGTCTTGCCCCCAAATAATGCAGAGTCACCCTTGGAACGAATGCGCCCGAAACCTTTCTCGTCCACCCCACGCTCGTAGATATTTTTTGAGAGTTCATTTCCGGATTCTCGAAGTTGTTGGCGTGCTTGCAGACGTTCCTGGAGTTTAATTCGCTCTTCAACTATCTCCTGCTTACGAGTCTGAATCGCGAAATAGCTCTGGGCAAACGCAATTTGCACTTTGCGAGGATCACCATTTTGGGCAATGAGATAACAGGCATATCTGGTAAGCAGAACGTCATCAATCTCACGTTGCGCTCCTGAACCCAATTCGACCATTTTGTTAACGTCAACAAAATGGTTTTGAATCGATGCACCGGCGTTGTCGCAAGCTATTTTTGCCTTATCAACAACCTTCTGAAAATTTCTCCACTCAGCATAATCCAATAATTTCTGTAAATCCCTTGCATACCAAAACTCAACATCTGAATCCGGCCAAATATTGACAATCGAATCGAACTCGCCATGCAACTTTATAATGTTTTCTTTTTTCATAGGCTCTCCTCCTATGTATCCAGGGTTATACCCCAATTAATACGATCTCCGATTGCGTAATCGAACAAAGCCTATGAAACCTTCACGAGTTAACCTTGGTTCTTAAATAAGCCATTTGAGCCATTTGTGAGCTATTTGCGGTTTTTGGAATTCCGGGGACCCCATACTTAATTATTATTGATTTTCTTCTTGTGTTGCTATCGAATTATGTATGGTGTCCCCGGAATTAATTGCTATCGAATTATGTATGGTGTCCCCGGAATTAAACGGGCTGATATTAATGTTGAACTCTTTCAGGGGTCTTTTGTTTTTTGGGGCTATGCAATATTCCCAGGGTTTTACCCTGGGCTTACATATTGAACCCCGTTGGGGTTCGTTGGATGTGATTATAATTTTTCGTTATGTTTACGGACCCCAACGGGGTCTTACATCTGAGCCCCGGGTTTTACCCGGGGAATAAATCACCCCACCAAAAAACACCCCAGCACCCCAACGGGGTGCAACATCCCAATCCCGGGTTTTAATGTTGAACCTCTTTGGGGTTCTTTCATTTATTTGGCTACGCGATAACCCAGGGTTTCCCGTCAATATTGCCGGACTTTCGGCACATTGGGCTTATATGTTGAACCTCGTTGAGGTTTGTTGGATGTGATTATATTTTTTGGTTATGTTTACGGACCCCAACGGGGTCTTACATCTGAGCCCCGGGTTTTACCCGGGGATAAATCACCCCACCAAAAAACACCCCAGCACCCCAACGGGGTGCAACATCCCAATCCCGGGTTTTAGTATTGAACCCCTTTGGGGTTCTCTTGAAATATTGCAGAAGGCAAAAATTTTCTAGAGAAAATATTCTGACGATCCACAGTTACAACCAGAATTTTGACGTCAATTTGATCTTACTAAACAAACCATAAAAATCAAAGCAAACAAACGAGTTCCCAACCGCCTAAACCGGGAAAGCATAATCTCCGCGGGAATCACCGGGGTCAAACCGTAAATATTTAGATTTGAAGAACTGGTGTAAAATCAAATAATTGGAATCACCCCTTTACTATCTAATTTTTAGTAGCTCTGATGGAATTAGAGCATATACTATGTTTTCAATATCGGGATGTAATGCCGAAAGTAACCTTGGTTCGCAAAATGATCCTAAAATATACAATCGTTATCGGGTTCGTAATCTTGTTGATTACCGGCTGCGGCAGTCCGGAGAAACAGTTATCTCCATCGACCTCTTCTTCGAATATGGCCGATATTGGCCTTGAGAGAGTTCCAAGGTGTGTTCAGCCCCGATGGAAGTTCAAGACTGACGGACCCGTTTATTCTTCCCCGGTTATCTCATCCGGAATTATCTTTTGCGGAAGCAATGACGGCAATCTTTACGCGCTCACTGCCGAAACTGGAGAGAAGCAGTGGGCATTTAAAACCGGCAGCGCGGTCTGCTCTTCTCCGGTGGTGGCGGGGGGGTCGGTATATTTCGGGAGCCTCGATGGTATTATTTATTCGCTTGATGCCGCGGCCGGAGTCAAGTACTGGTGGTTCCATGCCGGGAACGAGATCGCAACCTCCCCCACTCTCCGTAGTAACCTGGTCTTTTTCGGCGCTAATAACGGCATCATCTTTGGCCTGGATAGTTTGACTGGGAGAAAAAAGTGGTTCCGCGAGACCGGCAGCGGTATATGGTCATCTCCTGTTATAATCGGCGATTCCCTGGTCTTCGGCTGTAACAATGGTTATCTCTACGCGCTGGAATCCGTTGCCGGCCGGGAGTTATGGAGATTTAAGACCGGGGGAGAAATCTGGTCAACGCCGGAATCGGAAGACGGGATAATCTATTTCGGAAGCAACGATGGATATCTTTACGGGCTGAACGAAGACTCCGGGAGGGAGGAGTGGCGATTCAAAACCGGAGATTCCGTCATCTCCTCCCCGGCCCTTGCAGCCGGTACAGTCTACGTGGGGAGTATGGATCATAACCTGTACGCGATTGACGGGAAAACCGGAGAAGAAATATGGAGGTTTGAAACCGGGGGGCCGGTCAGGTCTTCTCCCGCTGCCTCCAGAGGGGTGGTATATTTCGGAAGCTCCGACGGAAACCTCTACGCTGTCGATATGGCAACCGGGCGAGGGATATGGAGATTGAAGACGGACGGTGTGATCTGGTCCTCTCCGGCTGTAACTGACGATTCCATCTATGTCGGCGGATTTGACGGAAATATCTATTCAGTCCCGGTCCACCCCCCTACTCCATCTCCGTCTCCATCGCCACTCGCCTCACCCTCTCCCTACACACCTCCGACCCCAGCGCCAACTTCTTCTCCCACACCGGAGCCGACATTATCACCGTCCCCGCCAACCCCCTCCCCCACTCAGAAACCGACCTCCTCCCCAACACCGGAACCAACAGCATCTCCAACGCCAACACCAACGTCATCACCCACTCCAGCGCCGACACCATCCACACCACTGAAACCGACGGCATCATCGACCCCGGCACCATCTTTGACCTCAAAACCAACGCCATCTCCCTCCCCCGCACCAACTAAATCTCCTGGAACGAAACCAGCGGCAACCACTTTGCCAACGCCGAGACCAACATCATCCCCAACACCGGCGCCATCTATGACACCCAAACCCACGTCACCTCCGGCACCGATACCAATGTTATCACCTACACCTACACCGACGACAACGCCGGCACCAAAACCATCGACATCCCCCACATCAATGCCAGCTCCATCTAAGACACCGGCCCCGAAGCCCACGCAATATCTCTCTCCCACACCAACACCGACATCCGCGCCAACAATTTCGCCGCCCCCATCTCCCTCACCGTCCATCTTCTTCACTCCTACACCTCAACCGACTCCAACCGTCCCACCCCCGACCCAGCCGGCAACTCCCCCATCTACTCCAACCGCTGAACCGTCCTCTTCGCCGCTATCAGTCGGGCCTTCATCCATTCCTCCAGCCGAGACCGGTTTCAGTTTCCAGAAGAAGGGCGACGGTTCATCCGTGAATATCTCCGGGAGCGCGAATCAACCGGTGAAGATCTTCATTGGGGGGATGGAAAAGGAAAAGAGGAAAAGCCGCCTGAGAAGGTAAAACAGTTCTATAACAATTTTCTTCTATTCCTGTATAGGCAGGTAACCTTCATTCTTCTTTCCCTGTTAAAAATATAAAAAATACAAAATCACCAGCACCAAATGACAAATAAATTCCAAATCACAATAACCAAAACTACAAACAATTCACCAAAACAGAGGGAGTTATTTTTAACCAAGCTACAAGACCTATGCGATTTGGTTAAGCGTACCCGCGACCCCAGTTATCACTAGGCTGGGTTTGTGATTTGGATTTTGGAATTTCTTTCTCCGGGACCGCTCAGGGTTGCGGCGTGTCGCCCATACCGGCGCCGAAGAGATGACGCGATGCAGGATAAAATCGTTAATTTCTCGGATTTGCCTTGAGGTGGGAAGAGTCTCGGCTGAGGCAGTGCCGGAGTTGCCGGCGCGCGCGGAATTCTTCTCACCACCGGGCGGGGATCAAAGCCCCGAGCCTGCTCTCTCATAACCAGACCCCGTTCCCCCCAGACCCGCTTGACCCAGAAAGTATCTATCCCGGCCAACTCCCCTACCCTTCTGATCCCCAGATGCATGAGTTGGGTTATCGTCTTTGAGTACAGTCCCGGCCAGAGTTCCACCGATAGACCTTGGATAAGATCTTTTTCTCCCTGGGGAAGGATCCAGAGGATCTCTCCGGGATCGGTTAAGCCGACCGAGGACCGGGCCAGCAATTTAGTAGACCCGAGTCCGAAGGAGAATGGGATTCCCAGAACGGCCAGATCCTTCCGAAGGCGACCGATAAGCTCCAGGGGATGCTCGTGCTCACCGCACCCCTTCTCGAACTCCAGGTAAGCGGAACATCCCCGTCGGTATTCAACCCACGGGGTATAACTATCCAGAATCTCCAGAAACCGATCTAGCTGATCCGTAGACCGGAGGGGGGAGTTAATATAGACGATCCAGCGGTTTTTTTTATTCTTCTTATAAAGCATGGTCATTGATAATGACGAAATCAGAATGAGGAATGACGAATAAATGCCGTCGTAGCCTGAAGGCTACTATGGCGAAGTCGGCTGTCCAAATGGGGCTGCACCGCATTCGAGTGATGGCGAAGGGGCCAGCGAAGGATACTTAGCGAAGATACTTCGACATTTTGGTTTTGCTTGGCCGCCATTTTATCCACCATAGTTTCAACGAAGGCGGAAGCCCAAAGGACGGGGCTGGCCATTCTTTCGTCATTCGGGTTTCGTTATTCTTTCGTCATTCCTCATTCGGGTTTAGTCATTTTTTTCTGCAACATTCTTTCTCTTCAACGGGCTTCAACGACCTTTAACGATCTTCAACGTTTCTTTATAAATATTTCCTCAAAACCCCCACTACCTTTCCGATAATATCCACCGCCTCATCGCCTCTCCGGTAGATGATCGTATCAAAAGCGGGGTTCTCCGGTCGCAGTTCAATCCGGTCGCGCCGGCGATAGAACCGTTTTACAGTCGCCTCATCACCGGCTAGAGCCACCACAATCTCTCCATTTTCGGCGACGGACTGAGGCCGGATCAGAAGGTAGTCTCCGTCCCGGATATGAGCTCCAATCATGCTCTCCCCTTTGACCCGGAGCAGGAAATTATCCTCACCTCTCAGGAGTTTCCGGTCCAGGAACCACTCTTCCTCTACATTCTCGACCGCCAGAATGGGAGCCCCCGCCGCGACCTCTCCCACCACCGGGATAAGCATGACCTTACCGGAGGCGCGCTGTCTCTCCTGATAGGATGGAGTCCAGCTAAGACCATCATCCGGGAAGACCGAGTCCGGGTCCCTCAGAACTTCGAGCCGCCGCGCGCCGCGGCCTCTTTTTAGGTAGCCTTTTCGTACCAGGGCCCGGAGATGGTCCTGGACGGTACCGATTGCCCGCCAGTTGAAATGATCGCGGATCTCCTCCAGGGTTGGCGGAACCCCCCGGCTTTCTTGATGATTCGCGATAAAACGCAGAACCTCACGCTGTTTGGATGTCAGATTATTCATTTTTTGGGATTAGGGATTGGGGAATAGGGATTGGCTCCCCTGATTCCCGCAAAAGTTTTCGATGGTGATACGGACACTACATTCCACTGTCTTAATATCAAGATACCATAGATATATATGGTAGTCAAATAAAAATTATTATTTTTATCAGGGATGAGCTGGATTTGCCGATTGGGGGTCAGAGCGATTATATCAGTTAGAGTAACTGTAGCCGCGGTCGCCGACCGCGGGGAACAAAAAAACCGAGGTCAACGACCTCGGCTACAGAACTGTTGTAACCTCGGTCGCTGACTGCGGAAATTTACTACTCCCCACTGCCTACTGCCTATCTAGTCATCGGAAGATCACACCGGCACCGGAAACTCCACTCTTGGTTCTCATCCGATAAAGCCGATTTCCATCCAGAATTAAGCTCCCGTGAGGGGCCATCCCATCCAATCCTACAAACTCATGAAGGATCATATATTCGCTCCAGTCGGTCCTAAGGGAAAATATAACTCAGATATTGGTCTGGCCGCCAGCGGAGGTGATCCTGTAGAGGGAGAAGTCCAGGGAGAAAAGGATATTAATTCAAGTTGGATGCTATAAATTTCGCACTTTTCTCTAGCCCAGCCGGGTCAGAAGAAAGACGTAGATCCCGGTCAGAATGAGTACCAGCACCGCGAGCTTGATCAGAAGGGAAAAACAGGAGGCTAGTCCGGCCTTGAAATAATCTTTCGAGACCAGGAGGCAGAGATGAACCGGGGAGAGCATCATCCCCATATAGCCGCAGCTATAGGCAAGCGCGGCGTAGGCCAGGTATGAAAGGGGCGGGAGGCCATCCAGCATCGGGATGATGACGGGGAAGGAGGCTCCGACAAATCCGACCGCGATTCCGGTGACCACTCCGGAAATAAAGGGGAGAACGGTGATAATCAGCAGAAGCGGTATCCGGTAATCCAGCAGCTCATTCTTGATCTCCATGATAATGGAACTTTCGTTTAGAACGCCCTTGAAGATCATAATGGCCAGGATCAGAAAGACAAAGTCCAGGTACTTCCGGTCTCGCAGCGCCCGGATAAGATCTTCCCGTCCCAGATGATTGGTCCGGATCACCATACCGATACAGACCACTATTCCAACCAGGACCGAGAGTTCGGGAGGATAGGTGATGATCATTCCGACCGAATCCATAAATCGGCGAAGGAGGTTTAAGACTATGATAATCACCAGCACCAGGCTAATCGGCGCGGATTCTTGAAGAAGTGTTCGAAAACTCTCCCAACGATTGGCCGGGCCCTCTCTCTTCTTCAGTTCTTTTAACGGAAGGAGGAGAAAGATAACACCCGAGATCACGCAGAAGACTGCCAGGGGAAACTGTACCGCCATCAGCTGCCAGGCGGGGATATCAAGGAGTCCCACTGCCAGTATAAAACCCGGGTAGAGAGGCCACCAGTACTCCCATACGTGCCGGAACCAGTAATTGATCATAGCTTTGCGTTCCGCCGGGATCTGGATATCCCCCACCGTCTTCTTGACCAGGGGAGCCGAGAAGAGGGCTCCGCCGGGCATAGGAAGGAGACCGATCAGGGCGGGAACCATGGCGGCTACCGCCCGGCGATCTTTTACTACCAGGATAAACGCGTAGACGATCCTCTGGAGATGACCCGACTGCTCCATCAACCGGCTGAGGAAGAGGATCAGGACAATGATCGCCACCAGGTAAAAGGCTGACCAGCTGGTGATACTGGTAAGAGCGATCCTGCCCAATTCGGCGGGGTTCTGACCGGCCCAAAATCCCAGGATTACCGCGCCGATAAGAAGAGAGAGACTCAGCGGTAGCCTGGTACGGCTGATCACCAGGACCAGGGAGAAACAGATCAATAGTTTAAGGATCGCGGGCATAAAAAGAACAAGTTGTAAGTGCCTAAAGTGCGCTAAAGTGCCTAAAGTTAAAAAACTCCCCATCTTTACTCTGAAGAAACTCATACGAGGCAGAGCAAGAGTGGGAACACAAGATTATTTATTATAGCGAATCCCTTTGGATACTTTAGTATTATAAATTTGTGGCCTCCAGACTAAGCGAGATTCTTAGGCTCGAAACACCAGTCGAAAGCGAACAACTTTAGGCACTTTAGCACACTTTAGGCACTTTCAACTTACTTTAGGCACTTGAAAAATCTTTACTTCCTGCCTGAATCAGGCATAATGCTCAGCATTACTAGAAAGAATGACATCGGAAGACAGAAGACGGATGTCAGCAAGACGAGTCATCTTGGATGAGTGAGAAGGGAAAATCAAGAATTTTCCCGGACTCAGGTCAGGCACTGCCCTCCAGCATGCGTTTCCCGTCCTCTGATTTCTGTCTTCTGACATCTGTCTTCTAATTTCTGTCTTCAACCTTTTCATACAAGGAACTACCCATGCTTACACCTCAGGAATACTACCAGGACCCGGAAGTTCGGGAGAGAATTGCTGAATACTGCGGGGGAACCGCCCGGGAACCGGAACTATGTACGGCCGAATATATTGTCGGTTACGGGGAATCCCTTCTGGGGGTGCCCGCGCCGGAGCCTTACATCTCCAGCCCCACCAGCGGATTCAATTATATCCTGGATAAAGGGGTCGATTTCTTCCGATCCCTCTGGGATAAG